>ERZ1029870.146-NODE-146-length-9612-cov-14.927906_pt1 | contig 9612 bp, 8 predicted proteins | sample MGYA00519236_ERZ1029870 | MGnify/ENA primary metagenome ERZ1029870 (study PRJEB33666, sample SAMEA4610924) | skin metagenome | biome: Human-associated habitat; feature: Malodor aspect; material: skin | place: Philippines | collected 2015-08 ... | reverse complement strand
AGCTGCTCGTTCATGGCCGCCTTGCTGATGAAGTCATCGACGCCCCGGTCGAAGGCCTCGCCCAGCACGTTTTCGCCTTCCTTGCCGGTGAGCAGGATGATGTAGGTGTAGTGATCGGCCGTCTCATCCAGCTGACGCACCCGCGCGGTCAGCTCCAGGCCGTCGATCTCGGGCATCAGCCAGTCGGCCAGCAATACGCTGGCCGGGCGCTGCTCCAGCTGCTGCAGGGCTTCGCTGGCGCTGCTGGCAAAGCGCACGTCCTGGTAGCCAGCCTGGCTCAGTGCACGGCCAATCATGGCGCTGGAGAACTTGGCGTCGTCCACCACCAGGATGCTGAGATGGGGGTTGGGCATGGTACTGGCTCGCAGGCAGGAGGGAAGGACGCCAAACGGCGTTTATCAGACTGGTTATAATGGGCCCGCCAAAGTTATCGTCAAGTCAGGCGCGTTCACTCCGTGAAGAGGATCGCGCCGTCCATCAGGAGCCCACTCATGCCTTCGTTCGACGTCGTGTCCGAACTGGATAAACACGAACTGACCAATGCGGTCGATAACGCCATCAAGGAACTCGACCGCCGTTTCGACCTGCGCGGCAAGTGCAGCATCGAGAGCAAGGATAAGGCGCTGACCTTGACCGCCGAAGCCGAATTCATGCTCGAGCAGATGCTCGACATCGTGCGCAGCAGTCTGGTCAAGCGCAAGATCGACTGCCAGTGCATGGAAACCAGGGAGCCCTACGCTTCGGGCAAGGTGATGAAGCAGGAGGTCACCTTCCGTGAAGGCATCGACAAGGAGCTGGCGAAGAAGATCGTCGCTCATATCAAGGACGCCAAGCTCAAGGTGCAGGCCGCCATCCAGGGCGAGCAGGTACGCGTGACCGGCAAGAAACGTGACGACCTGCAGGAAGCCATCGCCCTGCTGCGCGGTCACGAGTTCGGCATGCCGCTGCAGTACAACAATTTCCGCGATTGAACCTTTGCGGCGCCAGAACGTCGCACACTAGGTTGATAGCATTCTGACCGCCATGGCCTGCCATGGCGGTTTCGTTTCATGTACGGGAAACAGGAGCAACCCATGGAGATGAACGTCGACGAACTGGTCAAGCTGTCCGAGGCCTGGCTGCCCGTGGCGCTGGAGTACAGCGGCAAGCTGACGCTGGCGCTGATCACCTTGGCGATCGGCTGGTGGCTGATCGGCAAACTGACCAACAGCATCGGCCGCCTGCTGGAGGTGCGCAAGGTCGACCGCGCCCTGAGCAGTTTCATCGGCAGCCTGGTGAGCATCATCCTGCGCATTCTGCTGCTGATCAGCGTGGCCTCGATGATCGGCGTGGAGACCACCTCCTTCATCGCCATGATCGGTGCCGCCGGTTTGGCCATTGGCCTGGCGTTGCAGGGCAGCTTGGCGAACTTCGCCGGTGGCGTGTTGATCATGCTGTTCCGCCCGTTCCGCGCCGGTGACTGGATCGAGGCGCAGGGCGTATCAGGCAGCGTCGACAGCATCCAGATCTTCCACACCACACTGAAGACTGCTGACAACAAGGTGGTGATCGTGCCCAACGGCGCGCTCTCCAATGGCCACATCACCAACTATTCGCGTGAATCCACGCGGCGTGCCGAGATCGTCGTGGGGATCGATTATTCCAGTGACATCAAGCGTGCCCGTGAAGTGCTGCTGGACATCGCCAACGACCCGCGCGTGCACCGCGATCCGGCGCCGGTGGTGTTCGTCACCGGGCTTGGCGACAACGCGGTCAATCTGTCGATGCGGGTGTGGGTCAATACTGGCGATTTCTGGCCGGTGACCTTCGAGTTCATCGAGCTGGCCAAGGAGCGCCTGACTGCTGCCGGGATCGGCATTCCCTTCCCGCAGCGTGTGGTGCACCTGAGCAAAGCCGAGTAAAGCGCTCCGCTCGCACCGGGCTGCGGTTCAACCAGGACAGCCGCTCGCGTGAGCGGCTGATTTACCTCTCTACGAGGCGGGCCAGAATGCGCGAATACCCGCCACACCCTGAGCGCCGATCTGCCAGGCACGCTCGACGTCGCCTGGGCCAACACCGCCCAGCAGGTAAGCCGGCAAGTTGAAACCCGCCAGCATCTCGCGCGCCGCCTCCCAGCCCAGCGGCTGCGCGCCGGGGTGCGTGGCGGTGGCCTGCAGCGGTGACAGGGTGGCGAAATCCACCCCCATCTGCGCAGCAAGGGCCAACTCCTCGGGACTGTGGCAGGAAGCGGCCAACCAGCGATTTTCAGGGAACGGTCGACCACCAGCGGCGTATTGACGCAGTTGCTCGGCGGTCAGGTGCCAGCCGGCCGCCGGAAAGTCGCCCAGCCACTCCAGTGGCCCCTTGAGCATCAGTTGCGCCTTGCCGGCGCACAGTCCCTGCACATCGACGGCCAGGTCGCGGTACTGCGCATCGAACATGTTCGGCGCACGCAGTTGAATCAGGCGTATGCCTTGGGCCAGGGCACTGCGGATGCCGGCCAGCAGCTCGCTCGGCGCCAGGCCATCCGGGGTGATCAGGTAGCGCTCGGGCAGGCGCGCGGCGGCGACTATGGGTTTGTTGGCGGCGGGGAATTGGTAGTCCAGCAACTGCCGCTCGCTGGCCCAGGCCAGCGGCTGACCCTCGGCACCATGCGGCTCGCCACTGAAGGCCGAGACCTCCCAGACGTCCAGCAGCACCTGCTTGTCCGGATAGTCGTGGCGAATCTGGATCAGCGGGCGCGCCGCCTGCGGGCAAATGCCCAGTTCCTCCTGCAGTTCGCGCGCGAGCGCAGCATGCACGGTTTCGCCCTCTTCCACCTTGCCACCGGGGAACTCCCAGAGCCCGCCCTGGTGTTTGTCCTCGGGTCGCCTGGCGAGCAGGATGCGTCCATCGACACCCCGAATCACTGCTGCTGCGACATGCACACGCTTCACCCCTTGACCTCCTGCAATGCTGCCTGATGCCAGCGCTGGAACGCCGGCCAGCGGTAGATGGTTTCGACATAGGCCGCTGCCGTTGTCGGCAAGGCCACATGATAACTGCGCAGGCGCGCGGCAACCGGCGCGAAGAAGGCATCGGCGATACTGGCCTGACCGAACAGATAGTTGCCTGAAGTGGCGAAACGCTCACGGCAATCGGCCCAGATCGCGCAGATGCGGTCGATATCGGCCTGCGCCGCGTCCGGCAGCTCGGTCAGCGCCTTGTCACGTGCCAGATCCATCGGCAGGTGGCTGCGCAGCGCGCTGAAGCCACTGTGCATTTCCGCACAAACACTACGCGCCAAGGCGCGTGCCTCAGGCGCCTGCGGCCACAGCTGCGCCTCGGGGTAGCGCTCGGCCAGATACTCGGCTATCGCCAGCGAATCCCACACCGGCCCATGCTCGGTGAGCAGCACCGGCACCTTGCCGCTGGGCGAGTGCCGTAGCAATTGCGCGCGGCTGTCGGGCTGATACAGACGCACCAGCACTTCTTCACATTCCACACCGGCCAGCTCGACCGCCAGAGCGGCGCGCAACGACCAGGAGGAATAGTTCTTGTCGCCAATCACCAGTTTCACAGGCACCTCGCGCGTCCTCGGGCATAAAGTCACTCGACGTTAAAAGCCTGCCTCCCGAATAGCAAATTCCCGCGCGTCATGCGGACATGAGGCGCGGGAATAGGACGAGCAGGACGCGATCAGGTGCGGTATTCGGCGTTGATCTTGACGTACTCGTGGGACAGGTCGGTGGTCCAGATAGTCTCGCTGCAGGTGCCGCGTCCCAGCTCGATGCGGATGGTGATTTCCTCACGGGCCATCACTGCCGCACCCTGCTCTTCGGTGTAGGTGGTCGCGCGGCAACCCTTGCTGGCGATGCAGACTTCGCCGAGGAATACGTCGATCTTGCTCACATCCAGTTGCGGCACACCGGCATAGCCGACCGCCGCGAGGATACGGCCCCAGTTCGGGTCGGAGGCGAACAGCGCGGTCTTGATCAGCGGCGAATGGGCCACCGCGTAAGCCACGTCCAGGCACTCCTGATGGGTGCCCCCGCCATTGACCTGCACAGTGACGAACTTGGTCGCGCCTTCGCCGTCACGGACGATGGCCTGGGCCACTTCCATGAACACCTCGAATACCGCCTGCTTGAGCTTGGCGAACAGTTCGCCCGAAGCTTCGCTGATTTCCGGCAAGCCAGCCTGACCGGTGGCGATCAGCATGCAGCAGTCATTGGTAGAGGTGTCGCCATCGATGGTGATGCGGTTGAACGACTTGTTCGCCGCATCGCGCACCAGATCCTGCAGCACGCCCTGAGCAACCTTGGCGTCGGTGGCAATGTAGCCGAGCATGGTGGCCATGTTCGGGCGGATCATCCCCGCGCCCTTACTGATGCCGGTGACGGTGATGGTCACGCCGTCGTACTGGAACTGCCGGCTGGCCCCCTTGGGCAGGGTGTCGGTGGTCATGATGCCGGTCGCAGCCGCTTCCCAGTTGTCAGCCTTGAGGTCGTCCAGCGCCGCCTGCAGCGCGGACTCGATCTTCTCGACCGGCAGCGGCTCACCGATCACCCCGGTGGAAAACGGCAGCACGGCACTTTCCGCCACGCCGGCCAGCTCGGCCAGGCGCGCACAGGCGCGGCGTGCACGAGCCAGGCCATCGGCACCGGTGCCGGCGTTGGCGTTGCCAGTGTTGGTCAGCAGGTAGCGCACTTCGCCACCCAGGCGCTCGCGGGTAATCAGTACCGGCGCAGCGCAGAACGCGTTGGTCGTGGTCACCCCGGCGATCCGCGAACCTTCGGCGCAGCGCATCACCACCACATCCTTGCGCCCGGGGCGCTTGATGCCGGCCGAGGCGATGCCCAGCTCGAAACCGGGAACCGGGTGCAGGGTAGACAGCGGGCCAAGACCAACAGCCATGAGATGCGCTCCTTCAAGTATGCAGTGATCGCTCGGGCGACCGGATGAGATGGTAAAACGCCGCGAGCGGCACAGCCGTCGCGGCGTTGTCAGGGCGCAGGCAGCATAGCCGAAGCGCCCGCTACTGCAAGCGGCCTCGATCAGCCGATCTGGCCGTGGCAGTGCTTGTACTTTTTGCCCGAACCACAGGGGCACGGCTCGTTACGACCGACCTTGGGTTCGGCGCGTACCGGCGCAGCCGCCACGGCGACATCGCCCCCTTCAGCAGCGCTGTCTTCGACCATCAGTGCCGAAGCATCGGCATGCTGGAACTGCATGCGCTCGGCCAGGGCCTCGGCTTCGCGACGCAAGCGCGCTTCCTCTTCGGCCGGATCCTCGCGACGAACCTGAACGTGGCAAAGAACACGAATGGTGTCGCGCTTGATCGACTCCAGCAGCTCCTGGAACAGGGCAAAGGACTCGCGCTTGTATTCCTGCTTGGGGTTCTTCTGCGCGTAGCCGCGCAGGTGAATACCGTGACGCAGGTGATCCATGGTCGACAGGTGGTCTTTCCACAGGTCATCCAGTACACGCAGCAGAATCTGCTTCTCGAAGGTACGCAGCGCTTCGGCGCTGGCCTGGGTTTCCTTCTCGTTGTACGCAGTCAGCAGCTCGGCGAGGATGCGCTCGCGCAGGGTTTCCTCGTACAGCTTGTCGTCTTCGTCCAGCCACTGCTGGATTGGCAGCTTGAGACCGAAATCGCTCTGCAGGGTGGATTCCAGACCGGCCACATCCCACTGTTCCGGCATCGACTGCGGCGGAATGTGGCTGTTGATGGCAGCGCTCAACACTTCCTCGCGGAACTCGGCAATGGTATCGGCAACGCTCTCGGCAGCCAGCAGGCTGTTGCGCATGTGGTAGATCACCTTGCGCTGCTCGTTGGCCACGTCGTCGAATTCAAGCAGTTGCTTGCGCATGTCGAAGTTGCGGCCCTCGACCTTGCGCTGCGCCTTCTCGATGGCGTTAGTGACCATGCGGTGCTCGATGGCCTCGCCGGACTGCATGCCGAGGGCCTTCATGAAGTTCTTCACCCGGTCGGAGGCGAAGATACGCATCAGGTTGTCTTCCAGCGACAGGTAGAAGCGGCTGGAACCCGGGTCCCCCTGACGACCGGCACGGCCTCGCAGCTGGTTGTCGATACGCCGCGATTCGTGACGCTCGGATGCGATCACATGCAGGCCACCGGCCTCGATTACCTGCTGGTGACGCTTCTGCCAGTCAGCCTTGATCTGCGCGATCTGCTCGTCGGTGGGGTTTTCCAGGGCGGCGACTTCCACTTCCCAGTTACCGCCGAGGAGGATGTCGGTACCACGACCGGCCATGTTGGTGGCGATGGTCAGCGCCCCCGGACGGCCGGCCTGGGCGATGATCTCGGCTTCCTTGTCGTGGAACTTGGCGTTGAGTACCTTGTGCTCGATGCCTTCCTTGTTCAGTAACTGGCTGACGTACTCGGAGGTTTCGATGGTCGCAGTACCGACCAGAACCGGCCGGCCCTGGGCCTGGCAGTCCTTGATGTCAGCGATGATCGCCTGGTACTTCTCTTCCTGGGTCAGGTAGACCAGGTCGTTGAAGTCCTTACGTGCGATCGGCTTGTTGGTCGGGATGACCACCACGTCCAGGCCGTAGATCTGGCGGAACTCGAACGCTTCGGTATCGGCAGTACCGGTCATGCCGGACAGCTTGTTGTAGAGACGGAAGTAGTTCTGGAAGGTGGTCGAAGCCAGCGTCTGGCTCTCGGCCTGGATGTTCACCCCTTCCTTGGCCTCGATGGCCTGATGCAGACCTTCGGACAGACGACGACCCGGCATGGTACGCCCGGTGTGCTCGTCGATCAGGATGACCTGGCCGTTCTGCACGATGTATTCGACATTGCGATGGAACAGCTTGTGCGCACGCAGGCCGGCATACACGTGGGTCAGCAACCCGAGGTTGTGCGCGGAGTAGAGGCTCTCACCTTCAGCCAGCAGGCCGGCAGCGGTGAGCATCTCCTCGACGTACTGGTGGCCGGCTTCGTTGAGCTCGACCTGACGCGACTTCTCATCGATCTTATAGTGACCTTCCTGGGTCACCACACCTTCCTCTTCCTCGATGTGCTGCTTGAGGCGCGGAATCAGCTTGTTGATCTCGATGTACAGCTTGGAGCTGTCTTCGGCCTGGCCGGAAATGATCAGCGGGGTACGTGCTTCGTCGATGAGGATGGAGTCGACTTCGTCGATCACGGCGAAATTCAGCTCGCGCTGGAACTTGTCTTCCAGGCTAAAGGCCATGTTGTCGCGCAGGTAGTCGAAACCGAATTCGTTGTTGGTGCCGTAGGTGATATCGGCGGCATACGCGGCGCGCTTCTCTTCCGGCGGCTGGAAGGGGGTGACGATACCCACCGACAGGCCGAGAAATTCATACAGCGGACGCATCCAGTTGGCATCGCGGCGTGCCAGGTATTCGTTGACCGTGACCACATGCACGCCCTTGCCGGACAGCGCATTGAGGTAGACGGCCAGGGTACCGACCAAGGTCTTGCCCTCACCGGTACGCATCTCGGCGATCTTGCCTTCGTGCAGGGTCATGCCGCCGATGAGCTGCACATCGAAGTGGCGCATGCCCATCACCCGCTTGCCGGCCTCACGGGCCACGGCAAAGGCTTCGGGAAGCAGCTTGTCGAGGGTTTCGCCCTTGGCCAGACGGCCCTTGAACTCTTCGGTCTTGCCACGCAGCTGCTCGTCCGAGAGGGCGATCATCTGCTCTTCGAGGGCGTTGACGGACTGTACCGCCTTGAGCATGCGTTTGACTTCACGCTCATTCTTGCTTCCGAAAAGTTTTTTCAACAGAGGCGCAAACATATCGACAGGATCTTCCGGCGAATGGATGGAGGTCGGCGCAAACCGCGACCTGGCAGCCAGCATGGCTACAGACGAAGGGGGCATTCTACCCGGAAAACCCAGGGAGGAAAGTGACGTTGTCAGCCCATTGCTGCCGCGTGTGTTGCAGACCGCGCCACCCGGCAGGCCGGGAGCGCGACGTGAAAACTTATATGAGGGTCAATGCCGGCAATACAAGGGCGAGGCGAAAGCGACCTGTTTACTCGACGCCGCTGGCCCGCGCGATGTACAGGGCCGGATTGACCTGACGCCCCTCCTTGCTGACCTCGAAATGCACGTGATAACCGGTGGAACGGCCACTGCGACCGACCTTGGCAATGGTCTGGCCACGCTGCACCAGATCACCGATCTGCACGGTATTGCTCTGGTTGTGCGCATAGAGCGTGACGTAGCCATCGGCATGGCTGACTTCCACGGTATTGCCGTAACCACTCTTCTTCCCGGAGAAGGTCACCACACCGGCCGCCACCGCGACTACATCGCTACCAGGCTTGGCGGCGAAGTCGATGCCCTTGTGAACACTGGCGCGACCGCTCAAGGGGTGCACACGACGACCAAAGGGTGACGACACATAACCTTGCAAAACCGGACGACCGGAGAGGGTTTCGGCCTCATTCAGACGGCGCTCACCCAGCAACTGCTCGAGCACTTCAAGCTGCTGCTCGCGACTGTCCACGCGCAGCGCCAGCTCATCGAGCGCACTCATGAAAGGCGGCGGCGCATACGCCGAAGCGCCCAGCGCATCCTCTGCACCGCCCTGGCCTACACCGAGCGAGAAGTCGAACTCGCCGGCATCCAGCTCAGCCAACTCGGTAAGACGCTCACCCAGGGCATCGAGCCGGGTGAGGCGCGCCTGCAACTCGGCAACGTGAACGGCGAAGGCATCGAGCTGACGCTGCGCATCCTGGCGTACGGCGCCAACCTGTTCGCGCTGTTGATCGAGCGCCTTGGCCAGCGAGGCATCGACCACAGGTTCGGCGGTCAGCCACCTGGCACCCAGCGCGGCACCGGCACCAAGGCTCAGAGCCAGCAACACAATAACCGATAGCAGCAGCCAGCGCAGGTTCAAATGGATCGTTCGCGCTGAACCATGGCGACTGTTGAGCAAAATGATGTGCATGGTTTCCCCTTTTCACAAAGCACAGGCCGGCAGCACGCTCTGCTACCATGTCGGCTCTGCAACTTAAGGCTTCCCGCCATGACGTTTCGTCCCTTGCCGGCCCAGGCACCCGCTAAGCTGCTGCGCGAAGCAAAGCCCCTGAAAGCGCTGTTCAGCCAGGCACAACGCCTTGTTCACCTACAGCGTCTTGTCGATAGCCAGCTACAGCCCGCAGCCCGGGAGCACTGTCATGTAGCGTCCTGGCGCGACGGCTGTCTGTTGTTGATCGTGACCGACGGCCACTGGGCAACACGCCTGCGTTACCAGCAACGAAGATTGCAACGACAGCTGCAGGCGCTTGAAGAGTTCGCGACCTTAACGAAAATCATATTCAAGGTGCAACCTCAAGGTGGCCAGAATCGCGCAGCAGGTCGCACCTTGCACCTCTCCGACAGCGCAGCACAAAACATCCAGGCCACCGCCGAAGGCATCAGCGACCCCAGACTACGCGCTGCACTTGAGCGCCTGGCCAGCCACACTCGCAAGGACGAATGACGCCTCGTCCGTTCGTCGGCAAAGGTCATCCGGGCACGACCAGCAGAAAAACGTCGCCGGAGAACCGTCTCAACGCAGCACGCCCTGGCTGCAGCAAGACATAAAAAAGGCTCTTCGCGTTATCGCGGGGAAGATACGCTTGACACCGGACTGGCAATTACGTGTTAG
>ERZ1029870.142-NODE-142-length-9797-cov-14.047937_pt1 | contig 9797 bp, 10 predicted proteins | sample MGYA00519236_ERZ1029870 | MGnify/ENA primary metagenome ERZ1029870 (study PRJEB33666, sample SAMEA4610924) | skin metagenome | biome: Human-associated habitat; feature: Malodor aspect; material: skin | place: Philippines | collected 2015-08 ... | reverse complement strand
TCGTGAAGTACGTCGCTGGCATAGGCTTCGGCCCCGGACAGCAGGCTGAATTCCAGTGCGATCGTATCCTCGATACGATAGTATTCGCGGCGATCATCTACATCGTTAGTCGACATGGCGAACCCATGAAAGCAGTGGTGGTCGAAGACCCTGTTGAAAGCCTCGTGAACGCCATGCGTGCCCGTGCCGGCCATAACTGCCTGGCAGACGCCGGTTACGAATGGTAAAGGCGTAATACTCGCATCGCCCGCTCCATTGGCGTCACACTGCAATGTGTCAGCCACTGGTGGCTTTCCAGGTGTTTTAACGCAGCAGGCCCGTTGCACAGCAAGCGTTGATTTGCCTGTGAGTGTAAGGCTGCTGATCCGGCTCTGCCACAAGGACGTTTTTCTTTCCTCCGAATCTCTCCGACATGTTCAGACCTCTGTTCGTATTCATCGGTACGCGCTACACGCGGGCCAAGCGTCGCAACCACTTCGTCTCCTTCATTTCCCTGACGTCCATGCTCGGCCTCACCCTGGGGGTGATGGTGATGATCCTGGTGCTGTCGGTGATGAATGGCTTCGATCACGAGATGCGCACACGTGTGCTGGGCATGATTCCGCATGCCACGGTCGAGTCGGCCACCCCGGTCAGCGACTGGCCGGCACTGGCGCGTCAGGTCGAACGTCATCCGCGCGTCGAGGCGCTGGCCCCCTTCACCCAGATGCAGGGCTTGCTGACGCACGACGGCAAGGTGCAGAAGGTGCTGATCAATGCCATCGATCCCGAGCAGGAACGCAAGGTCTCGATCATCGATGGCTTCTTCCAGCAAGGCGGGCTCGACAGCCTGCAGCCCGGTGATTTCGCCATGATCATCGGTGACAAGGCAGCGGCCAAATTGGGCGTCAAGCTCGGAGACAAGGTCACCTTCGTCGCCCCCGAGGTCACCGTGACCCCGGCCGGAATGTTTCCGCGCCTCAAACGTTTTACCGTGACCGGTATCTTTCATGTCGGCGCCGGTGAGATCGACGGTGCCCTGGCGCTGGCCAATATCAGCGACCTGGCGCGTCTGCAGCGCTGGCAGCCGGATCAGGTACAGGGCCTACGCCTGAAGTTCGATGACCTGTTCCAGGCACCGCGCAGCGCCTGGGAAATCGCCCAGACCCTCGACGGCGATTTCTACGCCCGCGACTGGACCCGCACGCATGGCAATCTGTATCAGGCCATTCGCATGGAGAAGACCATGATCGGCCTGCTACTGCTGCTGATCGTTGCGGTAGCCGCCTTCAACATCATCTCCACCCTGGTGATGGTGGTGACCGACAAGAAGGGCGATATCGCCATCCTGCGCACCCTTGGCGCCACGCCGCGGCAGATCATGGCCATCTTCATGGTGCAGGGCACGGTGATCGGTGTGGTTGGCACCTTCATCGGCGCCGTACTGGGGATTCTCGCCGCGCTGAACATCAGCAGCCTGATCGCCGGCATCGAGCGGCTGCTGGGCATCAAGTTTCTCAATGCCGATGTCTATTTCATCGATTACCTGCCCTCGCAACTGCAGAGCGCCGACGTGGTGATGGTCTGTACCGCGGCGCTGCTGCTGAGCTTCTTTGCCACCCTGTACCCTGCCTGGCGTGCTTCGTGTACCCAGCCTGCCGAGGCCCTGCGTTATGAGTGAGTCCATGAACCCGAACGCCATGAAACAGCACAATGCCGTGCTCAGCTGCCGCAACCTGAGCAAGCGTTACGACGAAGGCCCCGAGTCGGTGGTGGTGCTCGACGGGCTCGAACTGGAACTGCTGCCCGGTGAGCGCGTGGCCATCGTCGGCAGCTCCGGCTCCGGCAAGAGCACCCTGCTGAACATGCTCGGCGGCCTGGATACGCCCAGTGCAGGCAGCGTGTGGCTGGCCGGCGAGCAACTGTCGGCGCTGAGCGAAACCGCCCGTGGCCTGTTGCGCAACCGTGCACTGGGCTTCGTTTATCAGTTTCATCATCTGCTGGCCGAATTTACCGCGCTGGAAAATGCCTGCATGCCGCTGCTGATCGGCAAGACGCCGATTGCCGAAGCGCGCCAGCGTGCGACCGCTCTGCTGGAGCGAGTCGGCCTGGTCCATCGCCTGCACCACAAACCGGCTGAACTGTCCGGTGGTGAGCGTCAGCGCGTAGCCATTGCCCGTGCCCTGGTCAACCGCCCCGGGCTGGTGCTGCTCGATGAGCCCACCGGCAACCTCGATCAGCACACTGCCGAAGGCATTCAGGAGCTGATGCGCGAACTGAGCCGCGACTCCAATACCGCATTTCTGGTGGTGACTCACGACATGCAGCTGGCGCGCCAGATGGATCGCGTGCTCAGCCTGCAGGACGGCAAGCTGGTGGCCCTCTAATGTTTCGTCCGCTGAGTATCTTCATCGGCGCTCGCTACACACGGGCCAAGCGCCGCAACCATTTCATCTCCTTCATTTCGCTGACTTCGATGATCGGTCTGGCACTCGGCGTGCTGGCGATGATCGTGGTGCTGTCGGTGATGAACGGCTTCCAGAAGGAAATGAGCTCGCGCATTCTCGGCATGGTGCCGCACGCCATGCTCTATGGTGCCGAGCCGGTTGCCGACTGGCGCGCCCTGGCGGCAAAGGCCATGGCCAATCCGCAGGTGCAGGCAGCTGCGCCTTATGCCGAGCTGGAGGGCATGCTTTCGCATCGCGGCACGATGCAGCCGATCCAGATCCACGGTATTGATCCGGCCGAGGAGGGCAAGGTGTCGATCCTGCCCGAGCATATCCGTCAGGGCAGCCTGAACAATCTGCAGCCCGGTGAGTTCGGCGTGGTGATCGGTGATATCACCGCGCGTCGTTTTGGCCTGCAGGTGGGCGATAAGCTGACGCTGATCATTCCCGAGCTGAGCAGTGCACCTGGTGGCGTCACCCCGCGCATGCAGCGGCTGAACGTGGCAGCGGTATTCAAGGTCGGCGCCGAGTTGGACAGCTCGCTGGCGCTGATCAACGTCGCCGATGCGGCAGCGATGCAGCGCCTGCCGGAGGGCACTGTGCCGGGCATTCGTCTGGCGCTGAAGGATCTTTACCAGGCGCCGCAGGTATCCAAGGCGCTGGTCGCCGAACTGGGCGCAGGGTATCGCGCCGACGACTGGACCCACACCCAGGGCAGCCTGTTCAGCGCGATGAAGATGGAGAAGACCATGATCGGTCTGCTGCTCTTGCTGATCGTCGCGGTGGCAGCCTTCAATATCATCGCCACGCTGATCATGGTGGTCGCCGACAAGGGCGGCGATATCGCCATCCTGCGTACGCTGGGCGCAACGCCACGGCAGATCATGGCCATCTTCATGGTGCAGGGCTCGGTGATCGGCCTCGTCGGCACCCTGATCGGCACGGTATTCGGCGTGCTTGCGGCGCTGAATGTCAGTGCACTGGTGGCCTGGCTGGAATCCTTCGCCGGACAGCAGGTGCTGAGCTCCGACGTGTACTTCATCAGCAGCCTGCCATCGGACCTGCAGTGGCTGGATGTGGTGCTGATCTGTTCGGCGGCATTGATTCTGAGCTTCCTCGCCACGCTCTACCCATCCTGGCGGGCAGCGCAAGTACAGCCAGCCGAAGCGCTACGTTACGAGTAAGCATAAAAAAGCCGTCGATTTCGACGGCTTTTTTTCAGTGACGTTGTTGGTGAAGCTTTTCCTGGCGCTTGCGCCAGCTGCGCTGGACCCACCAGCGCCAGTAGAGCATGGTCAGGACGTAGCCCAGTGCCGCGAGGATGATTCCCGCGACGAAGGAGCCCAGGTACAGTGGTTTCCACAGCACTGCCGCCTCGGCCGCGATCCATTCCAGACTCAGGGTTTGCGGCATGCGCACCGGCGGCGTCTGCATGATCCACGCGCCCAGTTTGTAGGTGCAATAGAAAATAGGCGGCATGGTGATGGGGTTGGTCAGCCAGACCAGACCGATGGAGATCGGCAGGTTGGCGCGCAGCGGAATGGCGACGGCGGCGGCGGCCAGCATCTGCATCGGCATTGGGATCATCGCCCAGAACAGTCCGATGGCCATGCCGCGTGCTACCGAGTGACGATTGAGATGCCACAGGTTGGGATCGTGAATCAGCTTGCCGAGAAAACGCAGGGACTTGTTAGTCTTGATGCTGTCGGGGTCGGGCATGTAGCGTTTGAATAAGCGACGCGGCATGAAGAGTCTCTGAGCAGGCAAAAGCGCCGCTATTATGCATGCTTTGCGCATGAGCGGCGTTTCCATATTGTGACCGGAGGTGAGCGTCGGACGCGCCCGCCGTAGCTCGATGAGCAGGGAGGATGGATGCGAACAGGGATGTTGGCGCTGGCCCTGGGCTTGCTCACGCTGCGTTTTTTGCCGGCTTTGCCGCCAGGCTGGCTGTTAGCGATTGCAGCCTGTGCCGGCCTGGCACTGTTGCTATCGCGCCTTTATCCGCTGGGTTTCTTTCTGCTCGGGCTGGCCTGGGCGTGCAGTTCGGCGCAATCGGCGCTGGATGATCGCCTCGCTGCACAACTCGATGGTCGTACCCTATGGCTGGAGGGGCGGGTGGTGGGCTTACCCGAAGTCTCCGAGGGTGTCGTGCGCTTTTTGCTGGAGGAGGCCCACTCGCGACGTGCCGAGTTGCCGCAAAGGCTGCGCGTGGCCTGGTATGGCGGGCCGACGGTGCAAGGCGGCGAGCGCTGGCGGCTGGCGGTCAATCTCAAGCGCCCGCACGGTCTGGTCAATCCGCAGCGTTTCGACTACGAGGCCTGGTTGTTGGCGCAGCGGATCGGCGCTACGGGTACGATCAAGTCAGGTGAGCGCCTGTCATCCGCGACAGGATTGGGCAGTTGGCGTGACAGCCTGCGTCAGCAATTGCTGGCTGTGCCGGCCTTTGAGCGGCAGGGCGCCATTGCGGCGCTGGTTCTGGGCGATGGTTCGGGTCTGAGCACAACAGACTGGCGCCTGCTTCAGCACACCGGAACGGTGCATCTGATGGTTATCTCGGGGCAGCACATCGCGCTGCTGGCCGGGTTTCTCTATGGCCTGGTGGCACTGCTGGCGAAGCTCGGTGCCTGGCCCAGGCGCCTGCCCTGGCTGCCCTGTGCTTGTGCCTTAGCCCTGAGTGGAGCCTTGCTCTACGGTTTTCTGGCCGGTTTCGAGGTGCCGGTGCGCCGAGCCTGTGTGATGGTCGCGCTGGTGCTGCTATGGCGTATGCGTTTTCGCCATCTGGGTGCCTGGTGGCCGCTGCTGCTGGCCTTGATCGTGGTTCTGCTGCTGGAACCACTGGCGTCCTTGCAGCCGGGGTTCTGGTTGTCGTTTTCGGCAGTGGCGATTCTGGTGCTGGTATTCGCTGGTCGTCTCGGCCTCTGGGGGTGGTGGCGTGGCCTGACGCGCGCACAGTGGACCATGGCCATCGGCCTGTTGCCGATGATGTTGATCCTCGGTCTGCCGGTGAGCAGTAGCGGGCCACTGGCCAATCTGATTGCCGTGCCCTGGGTCGGCATGCTGGTTGTGCCTCTGGCGTTGTTGGGTACTTTGCTGTTGCCTGTCCCGTGGCTGGGTGAAGGTGTGCTGTGGCTGGCCGGTGGTGCATTGCACCTGTTGTTCGAACTGCTCGGCGCCATTGCTGCCTGGCTACCGGCCTGGCTGCCCAGCAACCTGCCGCTGTGGGCCTGGCTATTGGCTGCGGCTGGCGCGTTGCTGCTTTTGCTGCCGGCTGGTGTGCCCTTGCGCTGGCCCGGCATCGCGCTGCTATTGCCGGCATTGTTTCTGCCGGCGCCGCAGTTGGACGACGGGCGTGCCGACATCTGGGTGCTGGATGTCGGGCAGGGGCTGGCCGTGCTGGTGCGCACCCGGGAGCACGCATTGCTTTACGATGCCGGGCCGCGTTTTGGCGATTTCGATACCGGTGAGCGTATTGTCCTGCCCTCGTTGCGGGCGCTGAACCTGAGGCAGCTCGACGTGATGCTGCTCAGCCATGCCGATAACGATCATGCCGGTGGTGCGGCCGCGATCAAGGCCGGGATGCCGGTATCGAGGGTTGTCAGCGGTGAGCCGCAAAGGCTGGCCGATGCCCTCGGCGCCGAAGCGTGCGCGTCGGGGCAGAGCTGGCAATGGAACGAGGTGACCTTCAGGCTGTGGCAGTGGCAACGGGGCGGCTCCGGTAACCAGTTGTCTTGTGTACTACAGATAGAGGCGGCGGGCGAACGCCTGCTGTTGACCGGCGATATCGACGTACAGGCCGAGCGGGCGCTGATGCAGGCTGACTTGCCCCTGGCCTCGCAGTGGCTACTGGCTCCCCACCACGGCAGCCGCACGTCATCCAGCCAGGCGTTCATCGATGCCGTCGCAGCGCAGCATGTGCTGATCACCCGCAGTCGCCACAACGCCTTCGGCCATCCTCACCCGCAGGTGCTTGCACGCTATCGTGCTGCGGGTGTCGAGGTACATGACACGGCGTTGCACGGCGCCCTGCATATTCGCCTGGGGCAACATGGCACGGCGCGAGGGTTGCGAAGCGAGCCACGTTTCTGGCGGGAAAAATGAGAACGGCGGCGCCCTATGCTAGAGTGGCGCCACTTTTTCGAGGGGGATTCTCTACCGTGTGGGAACTGGTCAAAGCTGGCGGCTGGATGATGCTGCCGATCATTCTCTGTTCCATCGCTGCTGCCGGTATCGTCGCTGAGCGCCTGTGGACCCTGCGGCCCGCCCGCGTCACCCCGGCCAATCTGCTGGCCCAGGTGTGGCGCTGGATCAAGGACAAGAAACTCAACAACCAGAAGCTCAAGGAGCTGCGCGAGCATTCGCCGCTGGGGCAGATACTCGCTGCCGGCCTGGCCAACTCCAAGCATGGTCGCGAAATCATGAAGGAGTGCATCGAGGAGGCTGCCGCGCGCGTCATCCACGAGCTGGAGCGTTATCTCAATGCGCTCGGCACCATTGCCGGCATCGCGCCGCTGCTGGGCCTGCTTGGCACCGTGCTGGGCATGATTGAAATCTTCAGCTCCTTCATGGGCTCGGGCATGGCTAACGCTTCCATGCTCGCCAGCGGTATCGCCAAGGCGCTGATCACCACGGCAGCCGGCCTGATGGTGGCGATCCCAGCGCTGTTTTTCCACCGCTACCTGCAGCGCCGCGTCGACGAGTTAGTGGTGGGCATGGAGCAGGAAGCGATCAAGCTGGTGGAGATGGTGCAGGGTGATCGCGATGTCGACCTGGGCGAGGGCAAGGCGTGAAATTCCGGCGTAAACCGCGGGAGAACGTCGAGATCAACCTGGCCTCGTTGATCGACGTGGTGTTCATCCTGTTGCTGTTCTTCGTGGTCACCACTACCTTCACCCGCGAGACCCAGCTCAAGGTCGACCTGCCGGAGGCCGCCAGCGGCACGCCACCGGAGCAGACCGAGCTGAAGCAGCTGGAAGTGTTGATCGCTGCCGACGGTGCGTTTTCGCTCAATGGCAAGGCGCTGCTGGAAAGCAACCTGAGCAGTCTTATGGCTGCCTTGCAGAAAGAGTCCGACGGCGACAACAGCCTGCCGCTGATCATCAGCGCCGATGGCAAGACCCCGCACCAGGCGGTGATCACCGCCATGGACGCTGCCGGCAAGCTGGGCTTCGCGCATTTGCGCATCACCACGGTGGAAGCACAGGAAACGCCCTGAGTGAGCGCTGCCGATCACCTGCTCGAGGCCTGGTATCGCGGTCATCCGGCGCTGGCGCTGCTGCGCCCGCTGGAGTGGCTGTACCGTCGCGTGGTGCAGGGCAAGCGCGCGCGCTTCCTGGCGGGCGAGGGCGCTATCTACCGCGCCCCGGTGCCGGTGCTGGTGGTGGGCAACATCACCGTCGGCGGCACCGGCAAAACGCCGCTGATCCTCTTTCTCATCGAACATTGTCGCGCCCGTGGCCTCAAGGTCGGTGTGGTCAGCCGTGGCTATGGCGCCACGCCGCCCAGCCTGCCCTGGCGCGTGCGCGCGGAGCAGCCGGCGAGCCAGGCCGGTGACGAGCCGCTGCTGATCGTCCAGCGTACGGGCGTGCCCTTGATGATCGATCCAGACCGCAGCCGCGCCGTGCGTGCGCTGCTGGCCGAAGAACCACTGGATCTGATCCTCTGCGACGACGGCCTGCAGCACTATCGCCTGGCGCGTGATCTGGAGCTGGTACTGATCGACGCCGCCCGTGGCCTGGGCAATGGGCGCTGCCTGCCTGCCGGGCCGTTGCGCGAGCCAGTCGAGCGTCTGGCCGAGGTGGATGCCGTGTTGTTCAACGGCGCCGAAGCCGATAGTGCCGAGGGCTATGCCTTTCGCCTGCAGCCAACCGCGCTGGTCAACGTTGCCAGTGGTGAGCGCGTCGGCTTCGAGCACTTTCCGCCCGGTCAGGCGGTGCATGCAGTGGCCGGCATCGGCAACCCGCAACGTTTCTTCAATACCCTCGAAGCGCTAAACTGGCGTCCGGTTCCGCATCCCTTCGCCGACCATGCCCAGTACAGCGCCGCGCAGCTCGCTTTCGAGCCGCCGTTGCCCCTGCTGATGACGGAGAAGGATGCGGTGAAATGCCGGGCCTTCGCTGCCGCCGACTGGTGGTACCTGGCCGTCGATGCCGTGCCCACGCAGGCGTTCGTCGACTGGCTGGATGGCGCGCTGGCCCGCCTCATACCGGGGTCCTAATGGCCCCAGCAAGGATTCCACCATGGATCTTAAACTGCTCGATATTCTCGCCTGCCCGATCTGCAAGGGCCCGCTGCAGCTTTCCGAAGACAAGACCGAGCTGATCAGCAAGGGCGCCGGCGTGGCCTACCCGATTCGCGACGGCATCCCGGTGATGCTGGAAAGCGAAGCACGCACCCTCAATACCGACGAGCGTCTGGACAAGTAAATGAGCGCAGCCTTCACCGTCGTCATTCCTGCCCGTTACGCCTCCACCCGCCTGCCCGGCAAGCCGCTGCAGGACATCGCCGGCAAACCCATGGTGCAGCACGTCTGGGAGCAGGCGAAAAAAAGCTCGGCCAGCCGCGTGGTGGTCGCCACCGACGACGCGCGCATCGTCGAGGCCTGCCAGGCCTTTGGCGCCGAGGTGCTGCTGACTCGCGAGGATCACAACTCCGGCACCGATCGCCTGGCTGAAGTGGCCACCCAGCTCGGCTTGCCGGCCGATGCCATCGTGGTCAACGTGCAGGGCGATGAGCCGCTGATTCCGCCTGCGATCATCGATCAGGTGGCGGCTAATCTGGCGGCCAATCCGCAGGCGGGCATCGCCACCCTGGCCGAGCCCATTGAGGACGTCACCGCGCTGTTCAACCCCAATGTGGTCAAGGTGGTCACCGACAAGAACGGCCTGGCCCTGACCTTCAGCCGCGCACCGTTGGCCTGGGCGCGCGATGCCTTCGCCCAGAGCCGCGACGTGCTGCCGACCGGCGTGCCTTATCGCCGTCATATCGGCATCTACGCCTACCGAGCCGGTTTCCTGCATGACTTCGTCGCCTGGGGGCCGTGCTGGCTGGAAGACACCGAATGCCTGGAGCAACTGCGCGCGCTGTACAACGGCGTGCGTATCCATGTTGCCGATGCGCTGGAGGCACCGGCGGCTGGCGTGGATACCGCCGAAGACCTGGAGCGGGTACGCCACCTGCTGGGGGCCTGATGAAGGTTCTGTTCGTGTGCCTGGGCAACATTTGTCGTTCGCCCACGGCTGAAGGCGTGCTGCGCCACAAGCTGCGTGCGGCAGGGCTGGATGATCGCGTACAGGTGGATTCCGCCGGCACTGGTGATTGGCACGTCGGCAAGGCGCCGGACAGTCGCACCCGTCAGGCCGCGTTGCGCCGTGG
>ERZ1029870.140-NODE-140-length-9843-cov-6.940948_pt1 | contig 9843 bp, 6 predicted proteins | sample MGYA00519236_ERZ1029870 | MGnify/ENA primary metagenome ERZ1029870 (study PRJEB33666, sample SAMEA4610924) | skin metagenome | biome: Human-associated habitat; feature: Malodor aspect; material: skin | place: Philippines | collected 2015-08 ... | reverse complement strand
TGGCGCTAAAGCTCACCGGCTGAAAGCCGGTGGTTTTAACCTTTCGATGGAAAATAAAAGAAAGCGAAAAGCCAGCTGATCTTCCGGGTGGGTGGGAGTGGGTTCGATTTGGCTGTTTGCTGGATTTCCAGGGCGGCGGCCAACCCCCCAAGAGCCATTTCTCTGATGAGCTCAAGCCAGGATACGTTCAGCTCATACAGATTCGGGATCTAGGAGAGCGGCCACAGCCGGTATTTATTAAGCGTGAACTTGCCTCAAAATTTTGTACCCCAAGCGACATTATGGTTGGGCGCTATGGAGCATCTGTTGGAAAAGTTTTTTGGGGGAAAGAGGGCGCATACAATGTAGCGCTTGTGAAGATGATTGATGAGCATAGAGTTTTCTCTAAGGAGTTTCTTTTCCAGCTTTTGAAAAGTCCAATCGGGCAGGGATACTTTTCAGGCATTTCCCGATCTGCTCAGGACGGGTTCAACAAGTCAGACATTGAACAGAAGCTTGTGCCTCTGTGCTCTATCACCGAACAACACCGGATCGTCGCCAAGGTCGATCAACTGATGGCGCTGTGCGACCAACTCAAAGCCCGCCTTAACCAGGCCCGCCAGGTGCATGAGCATCTGGCCAATGCCCTGGTCGAGCAGGCCGTGGCCTAAGCAACAGGAGTGCAGGGATGCCCATTCGCACGCAAATCTGGACGGTCGGCGCGCAGCCCGCGCCGCTGAAAAATGCCGTGCTGGCCAGCGAGCAGTTTCTCGAAGACATGATCGTCAGCGCGCCGGCGCTGCTCTCCGAGGACTGGCTGCTGATCGGGCGCCAGGAAAGCACCGGCCAGGGCGGGCGCATCGACCTGCTGGCGCTGGCGCCGGATGCTTCGCTGGTACTGATCGAACTCAAGCGCGAACGCACCCCGCGCGAAGTGGTGGCGCAGGCGCTGGACTATGCGGTGTGGGTGGAGCGCTTGCAGGCCAACGATATCGAGGCCATCTACCGGCGCTTCAAGCCCGGCGCCGACCTGGCGGCGGACTTTCAGGCACGCTTCGGCGCGCCGCTGGAGGCCGAGGCGCTGAACCAGAGCCATCAGATCGTCATCGTCGCCGCCGAGCCGGATGCCAGCAGCGAGCGCATCGTCGGCTACCTGAGCGAGCGCGATATCGCCATCAACGTGCTGTGCTTCCAGGTATTCCAGTTGGGCGAGCAGCAACTGATCAGCCGCGCCTGGCTGCTCGACCCAACCGAGGCGCCGCAGGCCAGCAGCGCCAGCAAGCCCGGCATGCCAGCCGAACCCTGGAATGGCGAGTTCTATGGCTCCTTCGGCCACAGCAGCACGCGCGACTGGGCCGAGGCGCGGCATTTCGGTTTCATCTGCGGCGGGGGCGGCAGTTGGTACAGCAACAGCCTGAAGATGCTCGCCCCTGGCGACCGTGTGTGGGTCAACGTGCCCGGCGCCGGTTACGTGGGCGTGGCCAAGGTCACCGGCCATGCCACCCCGGCCAGGGATTTCTGTCTGCTGCACAACGGCGAGGAACGCCCGGCGCTGGATGTGCTGCAGGCGGACTATCACCGCGAGTTCGTCGACGACCCCGAGCGCTGCGAATACTTCGTGCCGGTGCAGTGGCTGCACAGCCTGCCGCTGAACGAGGCGGTGAAGGAAGTCGGCCTGTTCGGCAACCAGAACACCATCTGCCGCCCGACCACGCCGAAATGGCGGTGGACGGTGGAACGCTTGAAGGAGCGCTTCGCGCTCTGAATGCTTTGTTGAGATTTATCCCGTAACCGATGCAGTGATTGGAAGCTTTGCCATGATGGATCTGCTGAAACACCTGATCCCCGACTTCGCCCATATGTTCAGTGCCAATCCCAACGGCATCAGTGCCTGGTTTTGGTCTGCGACGGCACTGATTTTCGGCTTGTCGCTTTACTTCCTGTTTGTGCACTTCCGCCGTTTTCGTACCCGGCTGCGTGCCCTGCGTTCTTTGCTTGAAGGGCAAAGCAAGGAAACCCTGGCACTGAGCAGGCGCGAAACCATGCAAAAGGCGCAGGGTTTGGATGCGCCCAATGTCGGCATGCTGTGGCGTGAGTTCGACGAAAGCCTGGTGCTGTCGTCCGATCAGAAGCATCTGTTCAATACGCTGGATGCCGAGCATTTCTTCAATGCCAGAACCTTGGCTCCCGGCCTGACAGCTAGCCGCTTGCTGGCTGCTGCACCGAGCTTCTTGGTGGCTATCGGTGTGCTCGGCACATTCGTGGGCCTGACGGTGGGGCTGGAAGGATTGGTCGGCACCTCGGATGAGATCGAGGCACTCAAGGGCGGCATCAACAAGCTGATTTCCGGTGCTGCCGTAGCTTTCATGACGTCGGTATGGGGGGTGTTCTTCAGCCTATTACTGAACTTCGTCGAAAAGATGTTCGAGCGTTCAGCGCTGGGCCAGATCCAACAGCTGCAGCACGATATCGACTTCCTCTACCCACGCATCCCCGCCGAGCAGTCGCTGGTGCATATCGCCGAGTACGGCAAGGAGAGCAAGGAAGCGCTGCAGGAGCTGCACGAGCGTATTGGCGATCGTCTGCAGGAAACGCTCAATGGCATGAGCGAAGCGATGCAGACGGCGCTGACCGATGCCCTGAACAACATAATGGCGCCAGCCATTCAGACCCTGGTCAGCACCACCAGCCAGCAGTCCACGCAGGTGCTGGAAAAGCTGGTGGGTAATTTCATGGACGGCATGACCTCTGTGGGCCGTGAGCAGGGCTTGCAGATGCAGCAGGCGGCGGCGGACGTGAACGCTGCCGTCAGTGGCATGAGCGAGCGCCTGAACCAGCTATTCAGCAGCCTGAGTGAACAGCAGGGGCGACAGATGGAGGTGGCTCAGCAACAGAGTGCGGCCTTCGAGACGCAGTTGCAGCGCATCAGTGGTTCTGCCGAAGAGCGCCAGGCACAGATGGAGCAACGCTTTGCTGAGTTGATGTCGGGGCTGACGAACCAGTTGCAGACCCAGTTGGGTACTGCCCAGCAGCGCGACGAGGAGCGCCAGGTGCTGTTCGAGCGCCTGCTTGGCCAGGCCAGCAGCAGCCAGACGGCGATGTTGGAGCAATTTTCCAGCTCAACCCGCGAGCAGATGCAAGCGATGGCTGAGGCGGGCAACGAGCGCCACAGTAATCTGGAGAAGGTGTTCTCTCGTTTGATGATGAACCTCAACACCCAGCTCGATTCGCAAATGGGCGCGGCAGAGCAGCGTGAGCAGGCACGGCAACAGCGCTTTCAGGAGCAGCTCGATCAGGTGTCGACCCATCAACAGGAGCTGCTTTCGGGCCTGGCCAACGCTGTACAGGCGACCCAGCAGCAAAGTCGCTTGATGGCGGATCAGCATCAGCAGTTGCTGGGCCAGCTCAAGCAGGTATCGGAAGCGACTGCACAAAGCAGCAAGCATCTGGACAGCAGTGCGAATCAGCTTGGCTTGCTGTCCGCGAATCTGCGCCAGGCCGCCGATACCTTGGGGCAGCGACTGGAGGCCGTTACTCATGGTGTCGAGAAAGCTGGCCAGCAGAACGCCGAGCTCGCGGCGCAGTTGCAAGGCCAGGCCGCTACCCTGGCGCAGCTTCAGGCCACGTTGCTGGAGGGGGCGCAGCGCTTTGAGCAAGCAGCCGGCGAGGCGCGTAACGGCTTTGGCGAGATGAAATCCGCTCAGCAGGAGTTTCTCTCTGGCGTACGCCACGAATTCACCGCGCTGGGTGAAAAGCTGCGTGAGCAGGTCGAGGCAGTAGAGAAGCAAGCCGAGGAATGGCTGCGCAGCTATGCCGGTGAGGTGCGTGTGCAGACTGATGAGCGAATGAACCAGTGGAATGAGGTATCGCTGAAGTATGCCGATCAGATGCATCGTATCGTGCAGAATATGAGCAGTATTCTGGATGAGCTGGAGGCACGCTGATGCGCCTGGGTAAATCCAAGGAAGTGAGCGTCGACGAAGAGAACCCTTATTGGATGTCCTTCTCGGACATCATGTCGGCGTTGCTGGTGATCTTCATTCTGGCCTCTGTAATTCTGATCCTGCAGTTGATGGAAATTCAGAAGGAGCTGAAAGAGCGCCAGGTGCAGTTCGAGCAGGAACTGGTCGAGCTGAAAAAAGCAGAGCAGGTGCGCCGCACTATTCTGGATGAGGCCGTGGAGGCTCTGCGCGAGCGCGGCATCAAGGTCGAGGTGAGCGAGAACCATACGGTCCTGAGTATTCCCAACGATCTGCTGGGCTTCGACACCGGCGCATATGACATACATGCCGCCTATCAGGCGCGCGCTCTGGAGATCGGCAAGGTCATCAATGAGGTGATCTCGCGAGAGGATCGAGTCGAGTTCCTCGATACGATCTTCATCGAGGGGCATACGGACAATCGCCCGCTCCAGGGCTTCATGGGCAAAGGCAACTGGGGGCTATCGACCTTTCGTGCCATTTCTCTCTGGCAGTTCTGGGGGAGCGCGCTGTCCCCTGATGAGCAATTGGCAAGGTTGAAGAACAAGGATGGCAAGCCACTGTTCTCGGTCAGCGGTTACGGCGAAACCCGCCCCGTGTTGGTTGACCAGCAGACTGAGGATGACTTCAAGCGCAATCGACGCATCGATATCCGTTTCACCATTCGTCGTCCCGACAGCGCTCAGTACGAGCAGGTTCGTGAGCGTCTGGAGGAGGTCAAGCCGTGAAGCTGCCTCCTGTTCACATGCCGGTCGCTGAATGGGCGCCCGTGGTGCGGGAGCGCTGGACGGTGCTGGTCGAAAAGGTCGCTCGAATGAAGGCCGCAAGTGGCAAGAGTGACGCCTTTGACGCCATGTTGGCACGATTGCGTGACATGGCGAGTACAGGGCGTTTTGACGGCCTGCCTGAGCTGCTAAAACGTCGTCTTACTGCGCGTGCGTTGACCTGGTTGTGGCTCAACGACGAGACCATGGGTAGGCGTTTGCTTAGTTCGCGTCTGCTTTCGGTGCTGGTCGATGCTCAGCAGCCGAGGCTGACACGTATCACCTTGCAGCAGTTGGCTCAGTTTTACTTTCGTCGCTTCGACAAGCTGGATGAGCACGATGGGCTGCGTAAGCAGCTTGAGCAGATTTTGCTCCAGCAACTGCATTTACTGCCCGAGCCCAAAGTAAGTGGCCCCCAGGCTGATCCGCTGGTAACGCTCAAACGTGATGGACATTGGTTGTTGCCGCCTGACGGGCCAGTCCAACTGGTTGAGCGGGTGCGCGACAGCGGCCATGAGCTGGGCGAGACCTTTGAGGTCATGGGATTGCAGGGCTTTGATGACGGGCGTTATGGCGATATCTGCCGGGCCCACTTCTACCTGGAAACCCTACGAGGGCTTTCGCCCGGTGAATACGACCCCGTGCTGGATGAGCTGCAGAAGCCCGCTGTGTCCAAGGCTCCGTACGAGGGCGAGCGTCGTATCGGTCATGTTGCGCTGGAGATTCTGATCGATCGTGCCGGACAGGAGCCGGGTGAGGTCTGGCAGAACTTTATTCTCAATCTGGCGGGGGATCCGCGGATCTCACGTAACTCCCCCAATTACCGCGAGTGGTGGCAGTTCCTCGGTGAGGAGCGGGTGCAGAAGGTTCGGGGCTGGTTGTCCAAGGAAGATTTGCGGCTGTTTTTGCAGGCGGTGGAACAGTTTGGAATCGAAACCCAGAACGACGATCTGCAGCGCATGTTCCCTGCACGCAAGCATTTCCTGGAGGGGCTGTTTAAGCTCAAACTGATCCGCAATACCCGTTTGCTACTTGGCGGGCGGGCACAGCATTCGGTAAAGCGCATTCTCGGTAAAGATGTGCAAACCAGTTTTGCCAGCATGGACGGGCAGATGAATGACAAGGCGGTCATCTATCTCGATTGCGGAGACTTTCATCTGGTCGAGGGTTCCCACAGTTTTAAAATCTGGGTCTATCTCGCCGCGCCGGGGGAGGCTCTGCGTTCCTACGAGCGCTCCAGCTTCAGTCATTCCGATCTGACTACGGCTGTTCCTAAGGCCTACAAGCGACTGTATCCTGAGTTGCCCTATGATGCCTTCACGCATCACCCTCCGCTTTCCTGGCAGAACCGGGTATTCAGCTTCCTGGCTGATAACGGCATCGCCCTAGATATTGAGCAGTTGCTCAATCGCAGTGACTACCAGCCTTACCTGCGTAAATTTGGTATGCCTGTGGTCAATGCCAAGCGCACACCCGTGCCGCCTCCTAGCCAGACAGATTTTCCTGCAGAGTCGGCGCGTTCACGTGTTGGCAAGATTGGCGCGACAACGATGTCAGCGCCTCAGGGGCGTAAGCCTGCAGAGATGATTGCGAGGGACTCCAGAGCTATTCCTAGAGAAGAGGCGGCCACAGTACGGCGAGGCAACCAGCAGCATGATCCGGTAGTGTCGTACTCCGTCAGTTCACCTGAAGCGGCTGCTCCTGCAATGGCAAGTCCGTCTCTGGTAGGTGAAGGATTATTGACAGGCTTGAAACCCTCTGCACTAAAGATATTGCGCTACTTCGTGGACAACCCCGGTGACAAAGTCCGATATGCAGCGAATGTTTTCGGTGTGGGCTCGCGTGAAATCAATCAGATTTTGTATGGCCCGTTGAAGGACATGTGCACGCGTGATAAGCAGTTCGGCTGGACGGTGAATGAGGCGGCACGTCTCGCGCTTGAGGCGTTGGATAAACAGGACAGGGCTGAATAATGGGATTGATGGATATTTTCCGCTCGCTGATTGGTGAGCGGGACGGAGCGCTCAGTACCCAGCAAGGCTTTCAGTCTCAGCCTGATTCTAATGGCTTGAATTTCTATCTGCCCTTGCCGGCCTTCAAGGCACTGCAAGCCGGGCAGGGCAGTGCTTTAGAAAAGATTCAGCTGATAGTGCTCAACATGCTGGTTGAGCAAGGGATTGCCGAAAACACGGCCAACGGTTTTCACATCGGTGCAGAAGATATTGCCGGGATGGATTTGGAGCAGGCCGAGATCCTGCGCTTGCCAAGACGTCTGCCCGGACGCTTTCTCACTTCGATTAGTGGGCGCACGGGCAACAGTGGTTTTCGTGTGGCGATCACGCTGGAAATGCCAGACGGCCCTGCCAGCTTCAGTCGCAAAGGCCCCTATCTGTACCTGACCAGCAGTGAGTGCTATTGGCTGACGCCGGCTGAAATTATGGGGTTGCAGGCTTGGGAACTGCATGAGTCTTTAGGCCCAGAACAGCGAGGAGAGGCGGCTAATCTGCGCCTGATGGCCGAGCTGCAGACCGCTGCGCGCAGCGGGATGCGTATTGATCTTAGCCACTTTGAGCGGCTGGATGTGGTGGTGCCTCAGAACATCGGAGTTATCGCTACGCGTTTACCAGATGGCAGCCTCCAACTCTGCCCGAGCCTTGGGGATGGCTCCAGTGCTGACCAGCTGGAAAAACGCTGGTCGCAGTTGGATATGACTGCCGATGGTGGTGTGCTGCGCATCGACAATCGTGTGTTGCTGCTGGATCAGGCGCGGATGGATGGCATTCGCAATGTGCTGGCCAACAAACGTATCCCGGCTGATCAGGTCAACGAGTTTATTGCCACGCCAACGGCGTTTCTCGATGCTGCGCTGGTCAATCTGGAGGTGGGCTTTTCTGCCCGGGTTGCGGGTATTGGCAAGCTTCAGCACATGGATTTCGGTGTCCTGGATGCAACCAAGAATGACTGGTTTGCGCTTGATAAGCGCCCGGCACCTGCAGCGATCCTGAGCAAGCTGATTCAGTCTCCTGAGGATTTGCAGCGCTTCGAGGAGGTACTGCAGGCGGCTAATGAACAGGGCGCGACGAGTCTGTCGTTTGCTGGCGAGGTGATCGATATCTCGGACGCGCCGACTGTTCAGCAAGAGCTGGCCAGGGCTCGCCAGAACATGGCTCATGTGAGCGATAGCGAGCCGCACAGCGAGGAGGGTGTTCTCCCTGGGGAGGACAAGGAGAAAGTCGGGGTCATTCTCAAGGATGCCGACGAGATTAATTCTGCGCTGTTGCGTAAGGCTGCTGCTGCGAAGCCGCTGGTGGCGCCAGATTGGTCGGCCTATGCCCGGGAGCCGTTCCCTCATCAGCGTGAGGGGATCGAGTGGATGCTGAAGCTGATGGGCGCAGCGTTGCAGGATGAAACTGATGATCTCTATCGCCTGCAGGGTGGTTTGCTTGCAGATGACATGGGTCTCGGCAAGACATACATGTCGCTGGTCGCAGTCGGGGAGTATCTGGCCAGTCAGCGCGCGGCTGACAAGCCGCAGAAGCCGGTTCTGGTGGTGGCGCCATTGAGCCTGCTGGAAAACTGGGAGGATGAAGTCGGTAAGACCTTCGCCAGCATCCCGTTCCGCGATGTGGTGGTGCTGCAGTCGGGGCGTAATCTGCGTGACTATCGCGTCAAAGGTGCTGAGCGTGAATCGGTGCAGTTGGCGTCGATGATTGATGACAGCAGCGGCATGCTGGATGAGCAGAGCATTCGCTATGCACTGCATGTGGGGCCGGAAGCAGGCGTGCATCGTCTGGACATGGACCGTCGCTTAGTGCTCACGACCTATCAGACCCTGCGTGATTATCAGTTCTCCCTGTGCCGAATCGATTGGGGCATGGTCATCTTCGACGAGGCGCAGAACATCAAGAACCCCAATGCACTGCAGACTATTGCCGCTAAAGGGCTCAAGGCGGATTTCAAACTGTTGGCGACTGGAACACCGGTAGAAAATAGCCTGGGTGATTTCTGGTGCCTGATGCATACGGTGCAGCCTGGCTTACTTGGTGGCTGGGAAAGCTTCCGCGATACCTGGATCAAGCCAATTCTGGCTGCAAGCGATGAAGAGCGTGATGAGGTACGGGCGCGTTTGGGCGAGCAGCTGCGGCGTGCTGTAGGCATATTCATGTTGCGGCGGGTTAAAGAAGATCAGCTCAAAGGCCTACCAGCCAAGACTATTCTCAGTGGTGTCGAGCAAGCCGATCATGGCCTGCAACGGTATGCGGCGCAGTTGGGTGTGGTGATGAAAGGCATCCAGTTGCAGGCCTACGACGAAGTCCTCGACAGCTATCGGGCTCGTCGTGCAAGCGCTGAGGATATGCGTGGTACCGCACTGGCGGCTTTGACTCAGCTTCGCTCCATTTCCCTGCACCCACGGCTGGAGAATGAGTCGGCGCTGTACAGCGAGGATGGCAAGCAGGCGCGACAACTGATGATGGAGTCCGGCAAGCTGGCGGTGCTGCTGCAGTTACTCGATGAGATCCGTAGCAAGGGTGAAAAGGTCATCCTGTTCATGATGACCAAGCGCCTGCAACGAGTCCTCAAGCTCTGGCTGGATCAGATCTATGACCTGAATGTAGCGGTGATCAATGGTGACACCCAGGCTGTGGCGACTCGCGCCGAGGATATGACGCGCAAGAAGCTAATTGCCGAGTTTGAAGCGAAAAGTGGCTTCAACATCCTGATCATGTCGCCAGTAGCCGCTGGTGTCGGTTTGACGGTGATTGGGGCCAACCATGTGGTGCATTTAGAGCGTCATTGGAACCCGGCTAAAGAAGCGCAAGCGTCTGATCGGGTTTACCGGATCGGCCAAACCAAGCCCGTGTTCATCCATCTGCCTGCCGTCACTCACCCCCAGTTTGATTCCTTCGATGTACACCTTGACCGCTTATTGCGCGGAAAGCTGATGCTTAAAGACGCGGTAGTGACACCAGAGGCGGTTAGTGAAAGTGAGATGATGCAATCGATGGGGCTCTGATTGGGACACAGGCGCTGTTTTGCAATCGAACTGCGGATTCCACGGTCATCTGGCCACCCATTCCACGCGCATCCGGCCACTGATTCCACGGCCATCCGGCCACCCA
>ERZ1029870.139-NODE-139-length-9851-cov-6.254900_pt1 | contig 9851 bp, 7 predicted proteins | sample MGYA00519236_ERZ1029870 | MGnify/ENA primary metagenome ERZ1029870 (study PRJEB33666, sample SAMEA4610924) | skin metagenome | biome: Human-associated habitat; feature: Malodor aspect; material: skin | place: Philippines | collected 2015-08 ... | reverse complement strand
CGGTTGCTCTGGGCCAGAGCCCATCATATAGGAAGTGTCTGTATCGTTAAGGGCATACTGCACCGCCACCCCATCGCGAAAATCATCGACGGTCGTTGCCCTGTCTTCGGTGGCATCCTTCCAACGCAGCCGTACATAAAAGCGATCGCTAGAGCGGGCAACCTGGAAATAGATGTGTTTACCCCGGGTGGCGCCGTCATCGAAACGTAACTTAGCCGACTGATGCACCGGCGGTGCCGGCAGCAGATAGGTACTGTAGACCGGCAGTCGACTCCAAATCAGATCGTCAGGATCGTTCTGGCTACGCAAAAAAATGGTATCGGGTATTGTCGATACCTTGACCGTATCGCCGGGCTTTATTTCTAGAATATTGGGGTTTTGCTCACTGCGCTCGGCCAGGGCGCCTGCACTGGCCAACACCAGCGCCAGGGTAAGGCTGCCTTTCATAAAATGACCCAGTTTCATGGCATGATTCCTCATCGGTAATGGCTCGCTCAGTCCCACATGGACTGATTGGCAGGGGCGGCTCGTTCTTCTCCCGGCTTTGGGCTCGGGCCCACCAGGGTTTCTAACGACAGCAGCTGGGCATTGGCCCATGCGGGCAACATCTCCACCAGGTGCTCCAGATTAGGATCCAGACCGTGATGGCTCTCTTTGGCGTAGCTGGCTCGTATCGCTTGCAGCAGCGGTGCCAGGTAGCGAGCCAAAAAGTCACGCTGGGCACGGCGATAAGGGGCGGCATCTCTGTCATTCGCCAGCGCCCGTGATTCGAGGTGACACAATAGAGCACAAAACTCCAGCATGGCCACCAGATGATCTGGTTCGTCTTTATGGCCTTCGTCGCTCACGGCGGCAGTCAAGCCAAAGTGAGTGTAAAAGGCCTGCACATTCAGCAGATAGGCCCCGGGGGTGAGCCCGTCAACCAAACCTGCATAAGCACTGGCCACCAAGGGCACCCGCGGCTTGCCACGACGGCCCTGGATAAAGGTGGACATATACCCCACCTCCAGCTGCTCCAGGCTTTCGCTGATATCAAATTCCGGCCAGGGTTCACCGCCCAGCGTCTGCCAGGCTTGATCCAGCGCCATCTGCAGCCGACCTTCTTCCAGTGCCTGCTGGGTCTCTGCCAATGGGTAGCCAAGCACGACCGCAGCCAGGCGGTAAATAGCCTCGCGAGCCTCGGCCCGTTCGGCTTGCAGCTGGCGAGCCAGTGACGTATTAGCATTTGTCATAAGGTTACTCCCGCCGTTAGCTCAGCTTGAACATTTCAGCGTGTTTAAAGCCGATCAGGGTGTCCATCAGCTCACTGTCTTTACCGTCTGCCTTGGCCTGACGGGCCTCGGCCAGGGTATCCAGCACTTCTCCTACTCTGGGGCCAAACAGGCTTTCCAGATAAGACAAGGGGATCCGCGACTCCTCGAGTTGTTCACCATTGGGGCCGAACTTGGGTGGTGACGTCGGTGGTACGTAGAACACGTTGGGCTGCGTCCCCCACTCCGCATGCAGCGGCAAGGCAACCTTGTACTTTTCTACCAGCAAATGGATGGGACCTGCTTCATCATCACGATAGCCTATCCAGCGAATGCGCCCTACACACTGCTGGGCACAGGCGGTGGGCAACCCCTTTTCAATGCGCGGATAGCAGAAGATGCACTTCTCGGACTTTGAGATTTGCTCATTGAAGTAGATTTTTTTGTAGGGGCAGGCGTTGACGCAATAGCGATAACCGCGACAACGCTCCTGATCCACCAGTACGATTCCGTCTTCCTGGCGCTTGTAAATGGCGTTGCGCGAGCAGGCCGCCAAACAGGCCGGGTTGGCGCAGTGGTTACACAAGCGTGGCAGGTAGAAGTAGTAACTGTTCGGGTAGTCGCCTTCACCCTCGTCCTCATCCCAGTTGGCACCCCAGGTTGGTTTGACGTGAGGACGCAGCCAGGGGTCGGTACCTGTCATCAGTGCTTCTTCGTAGTTGTATTCCCAGGGAATACCGTAGTCTTCCTGGCTTGGTTGCTTGCCTAAACGCAAGGCACCGTCTTTGTCGAAGCCACCGCCCATGTTCTGATAATCACGGGGATAGCCTTTACCCGGCATCGTTTCCACGTTATTCCAGTACATGAATTCGCGGCCATTACGGTTGGTCCACATCAACTTGCACGCGGCAGTACAGGTGTGGCAACCAATGCATTTGTTTAAATCTAAAACCATGCTGAGCTGGCGCTTAACAGTCATAATAATTTCCTCTTAAACGGCACGTGGGTCGTTAATGTCTTCCGGCTTCGCCAGTTCAATGTCGTAGCTTAATTCATGAATGTGCTGGTTGGCGTTCCATCCGCCGAAAACGTACCTCAGGTGCCCCCAGTTACCCACCAGCTCCAGTGGTTGCAAGAATATGGCGTGGGAAATGTTCATATTTCTGCGCTTGATGTACTGATGCGGCTCCCAGCCGTGCTCCATCATGATCGAGTCGGCAGGAATGCTCGGATAGAACTTCGCCTGAGCAAAAAAGTCACCGTTGCCGTTAAACAGCCGTACCGTGTCACCGTCCTTGATACCTTTTTGTGCTGCCAGTTTCGGGTTGATGTAGATATTCGGTTCGCCACGCTGCAAACGCAGCAGGTATTTATTACTGCGCCAGTTGGAGTGGATACCCCAGCGTGCGTGTGGCGAGTAGAACTTCAATGGGTAGTTGGATGCCTTAGGCCCGGCGTGCAAACGCGCGGTGGGCACTGTGGACTTCAACTTCTCAAACCACGGGTGGTCACAATAGAAGGTGATACGACCGGTCAAGGTATCGTAGGGCTCCTTGCCATCGGTTTGTGCGGTGAACGGGTTATAACCTTCATCTGGCTTTAACGGCTGGTTCCGGCCCGCATGCTCATTCATCACAATGAAGCCTTTTTCGGCAGCTTCCTCGATGGTGACACCACCGAATTCCGGCGAATCTTCGATGATATGTTTCAGTACATCGTAATCGGTATTGAGCGCGCCATTACGGGTAAAGTCGTCGTGAATGGTATGCAGATCACGGGTAACATCACCATCCTGAATCGGGCCTATACCGCGCGCAATGGCTCTTTCCTGAATTTTTTTGGTCAGCAGCGCCATGATTTCCCAGTCTGGCTTTGACTCACCGACCGGCTCTACCGGGCGGGTGAAAATGTTGGCAAAGCGGTGATAGCCCTGGGTGCGTATATCCCAGGCTTCATAATGGCCGGCCGCCGGCAGCACGTAATCTGCCCACTCGGCGGTGGAGTCCATGCGCACGTTAATGTTCACATACAACTCTTCAGCCTGGCGTAAGTGCTCTTCGCGGTACTTTTCCGACATCTTGTTACGACGGAAAGTGTTGTCCGCGATGGAAATCATGCCTTTGATTTCGCCGTAGTACGGCATCCAGCCTTTTTCGATGGATTCGTTCATCATCTCTTCCATCTCATCGAGATCGAAGCCGACGCGCTCTTTTAGTTTTTTGTTATCGAAATGGTTACGGGCACCTTCCATCATGCCGCCACGCAAAAACTCACCCAAACCACCGGCTTCCTTGCGCGCTGACTTCTTGCCTTCAAAGCCCGCCAATTCCGACAAGCGTGGGTGATTCCACGACACCACCCAGGAGGTATCCAAACCACCGGTACGACCACCATGTCCAGTCAGTGCCAGGGTTAATGCATAGCCCCAGCAGGTGTACAAGCAGTTGGAGTAACTTGAAGTCATAAAGCCCAGCATGATGATGGCTTTTTTAGCCGCCGCCAGATGACGGGCTTCCTGGCGCACAATATCCGGGTGAATATTGGTCTCTTCCTGGGTTTTTTCCGGAGTGTACTTGGCGGCTTCTTTTTTAACCTGTTCAAATACCGTGGTGACCGAAATGCCTTCTACCTCGAAGGTGCCCTCAATGGCCGGATCGACATTACCCAACTTAAGGGTCTTGTCTTCATCGCCCATAGTGCCTTTCGCTTTTACTGCTTGCTGGCTGTTCAGATCCCAGTGGTAGAACACCTGATCAGAACCGCCTTCCACCAGATCCGCTTCACGCAGCAGCTTACCGTTGTCGGTACGCACCAGCATCGGCAAGTCGGTTTGCTCTTTCATAAACTCAGGTTTGAACAGCTTCTCGGCAATGATCACGTTGACAAATGACATGGCCAAGAATGGATCACTCCCTTGATGGATCGGCATCCACAGATCGGTGTGAATAGCACTGGGGTTGTAATCCGGTGCGGTACTGGTGATGCGTGCGCCATTGTATTTGGCTTCCCAGATATAGTGGGCATCCGGGATACGGGTGGCGTTCGGGTTAATCATGCCGAGCATTATGTAGTCGGCATCAAACCAGGCATCGGAGGTGAAACTTTCCATCGGGTTACCGTACGCCAGATGCGCACCGGTAATCAAATCTCCCACCGCGGCAACATGGTCCAGTTGAATACCACCGACCAGCGCAGCAAAGCGTGCAGGGCCGGCGTAACGGACCATAGACTTGTTACCCGAACCTTGGTGAGTTTTCAGCTTGCCAGGGCCGTGTTTGACAAAAATATCGATGATTTTGTCAGCCACTTCTTCAGTGGCCTGATCCCAGGAAATTCGCTGCCACTTGCCTTCACCACGTTCGCCGGCACGTTTCAATGGATAGCGTAAGCGGTCAGCTTCGTACATGGAGGTGGAGTGAATCGCACCTTTTTGGCAGCCTCGAGGGTTGGCATCCGGGATGTTTTCGTGAACCTGTGGGTATTTGGCAATCTGTTCTTCGCGGACCACGATGCCATCTTTAACGTAGACGTTCCAGGCGCAGTTACCAAAGCAGTTGATACAGTGTGCCGCGTGGCCGACGGAGTCCCACGTCCACTCGTTGCGATATAAATCTTCCCAGTCACGATAGGGATATTCGCTGGCCAGGGTCTCGCCCACGGGTTCAAGGCGGTTTAGTCCCCAGACGTTACCACTCAGCATGACGCCCGCCCCCGTCACGCTCAGCCCTTTAAGAAAATCCCGGCGCTTCAGTTTCCACATTCCCATGGTTTTCTCCTCATCGACGATGATGCCGACGTGCCGGGACAATCCGGTGACGGCGTGCAGGTGACAGTGACGTCACCGTCTATTTGGTGTGTTGGTGTGTTTGGCCAAGACTCCTGGCGTGGGAGCCAGCCATACAGATGTCGATAGCTCTGCAGACAGCTCCCGGTATCAAGAGGGATTCAGTATTCATAAACAATAGCAACGGGAACGCGTTCCTGTGGAACGCACCCCCGTCGTATCATTTTTTTCTTGGTCCGCTAATGGTGGCCAGCCTACATCTAAACAGAGCCGTCCTCCATCGCTTAGCCGCCGTCATCACGGCTTTTTCAACTTCATTTGACCAAGATCAACAGAGCCGTATTTAGCGCCAACCAAGGCTTGCAAAAGGGGCCTGCAACGTTCCTAATAAATTCATGGATATGGTTGTCGAAGTACTGTCACTATAGAGGGAAACAAAATGTCGAATAACTGGGTAAAAGGGTCTGTTGCCGCGGTATTGCTGGGGATGATGGCGCAATCGGGGTTGGTTATGGCCGCAGGGGATGCCGCAGCCGGAGCGCAGAAAGTAGCGGTCTGTGCCGCCTGCCATGGCGCTAACGGCACGTCGGCGGTAAATATCTATCCCAATCTTGCCGGTCAATGGGCGCCCTATCTCGAGAGTGCACTCAAGGCCTATCGGGCAGGTGAGCGTACTGGTGGCATGACGGCCATGATGGCCCCGCAGGCCGCCAATTTAAGTGATGAGGATATTGCTGATATTGCGGCCTTTTACAGCGAGCAATAACAGCGGTTTTTAGGGTCTGTTGACCTTGCGCCAGGCAAAGAGGTAAAAGAAAGGTGGCAACCCAGTTTTTTGTTGCTTTGACAGAGCTGGCTGAACAATTTGTGACGGCCCATCTGCAACACGTGTGCTGCGGGAAATTGATTCATAGATTCAGTTAGCCAAGAGGTTTTATGTATGAAAACACCAATTTTTTAGATTCTAGAATTTCATTTATTCATTTCACACAAGGGGATATCCATGACCAACATGTCGATTCGCAGTTTCAAATTGAGTCTCGCTGCCACTGCTATCGGGGCAGCCATAGCGATGGCTTCGTCACCTGTTGTTGCTCAGCAGGCAATGCAACCCATGCAACCGATGAAAATCGAGCGGGGAACCATCCTGACCCAGCCCGGGGTCTTCGGCGTTTTTACAATGTTCAAATTGCGCCCTGATTGGAGCAAGGTGCCAGCAATGGAACGCAAGAGCGCCGCGGAAGAAGTTAAGAAACTAATTGAAAAACATAAGGATAACGTTCTGGTTGATCTCTACCTAACACGTGGCCTAGAAACCAATTCCGACTTTTTCTTCCGCATCCACGCCTACGACTTGGCAAAAGCCCAGACCTTCATGCGCGAATTCCGCTCGACAACGGTCGGGAAGAATGCCGATGTTTTTGAGACCCTTGTCGGTGTAACAAAGCCCTTAAACTACATCAGCAAAGACAAGTCTCCAGAGCTGAATGCGGGACTTAGTTCGGCTACCTATAGCGGGCCGGCACCAAGATATGTGATCGTAATCCCCGTCAAGAAAAACGCGGAATGGTGGAACATGTCGCCGGAAGAGCGTCTGAAAGAGATGGAAGTTCACACGACACCTACCTTAGCCTATCTCGTGAACGTCAAGCGTAAGTTGTACCACTCAACTGGCTTGGATGACACCGATTTCATCACCTATTTTGAGACCGATGATCTGACAGCATTCAATAATTTGATGCTGTCTCTGGCGCAGGTCAAAGAGAATAAATTCCACGTTCGTTGGGGCAGTCCGACAACGCTCGGAACCATTCACTCTCCGGAAGACGTGATAAAGGCGCTTGCCGAGTAAACGGCAAGGCTGTTCCTCCCATGCGCGCCTGGAACAGCCTTGTCTCGCGATCCTTGGGCCAGACCCAAGGATCGCCATACCCCAGTATTTGAGCATTTGAGAGTCTGAAGCTCACCTTGCTCGTTTCAGATCGCCGAGTAACCGACTCGCTATTATGCATGCCAATTAAATGACAAACATTCTCAAATCGCTGCGCCAACCAAGCACTAAATACTGGGTATACGGATTTAATGGTTGATGGGGCACCTTCACCCCATCAATCTGATACCACCCTCAGATGGTTGACAGATCGACTCCGTAGTTGAGTTCCTCTGCGAAGTCCGGCAGTCCGTAACCGATGGTTTTCTTGTAGAAAGGAGAGACCTTCGCAGTCGGTGCCTTCTTCTTGTGCTTCGTGGTGTAGAGCATTCGTGCCCGCATCACCTCGAAGGAGTAACCGCGCCCTTCACGGTTCTTGTCCTTGGCCAGTCGGTTGATGGACTCCGTGTAAGCGTTGGTGACGGGCATGTCCGTCTCGAAGTAGGTCATGGTCTCTTCGCGCCAGTTTCCCACTGCCCTGACCAGATCGCTCCAGACTTCCTTTTGGCCCTTCGGGATGGTGGCTATCCACTCGTCCAGGGCGGCTTCTGCCTGGAGCCGTGTGGTGGCGTCCCAGATGCCGTAGAAGCGCTCCTTGTGCTCGTAGGCGGCCAGCAGTTGCGGGAACGCGCCTGTCCAGGTCTCCATGATGAGGCGCTCCCGGTCTGAGACTTCGTGAGCGCGTTTCAGCAGGATTTTCCGGTCTCCCTTGAGAGTCCGGCTCTGGGACGGTTTCAGCTCCTTTCTGAGGCCCTTGCGCACTCTCTCTAGGGCATCGTTGGCCATGCGCACCACATGGAACTTATCGACCACGATACGGGCCTGGGGCAGCACAGCCTTGACCGCTGCCCGGTAGGGGTTCCACATGTCCATGCTGACGATCTCGACCTTCTGCCGGTCTTTCAGCTTCATCAGGTAGTTGGTCACCACGTCCTGGCGGCGGGTGGCCAGCAGGTCGAGCAGGGTTCGCTCCTCAATGTTGGTCAGAATGCAGCGGTAGCGCTTGTTCAGGTATAGCTCGTCAATGCCCAGGATGCGGGGCGTCTCGAAGCGGTGCCAGCGCCCCAGGAACTCGGCGCGGGCGTTGAAGATGTCGCGCACCGTCTTCTCGTCCAGGCCGGTCTGTGCCGCCACAAAGGTGTAGGGGTGGTTGAAGGATTCCTTCTCCACGTACTCATGCAGCCGCAGTGTCATACGGAATCCGTCCACCATCTCCGGTAGCTGGGGCCTGAATGTTGTCTTGCAGGCCCGGCAGGTGTATCGGCGGCGGACCACCCAGAGAGTGACCCGCTTGCCGTGGATGGGCAGATCACGATAGGGAACGTCACGCTTGCCGAACCGTACGAACTCACCCTGCACGCCGCATTCCTCGCAGGCGATGGGATCGGGCACGTCCACCTGGAAGTGCATTTCGTCGTCGGTTGATTTGCAGCCCAGTACTTGGTATTGCGGCAGGTGAAGGATGTTGTCGGGAAGTTCGGTCATGGTGTTGTATAGGCGTAGGTGTCAGTCAGATCCATCCGGCTCGGCATTGGTGTTTGCTTTTTTACCCAACAAACTGCTGGAAACGAAAAGTAAGGCACCGAGGACAATTGCAATATCAGCCAGGTTGAAGGCCGGCCAATGCCAATCTCGCCAATAGAAATCAAAGGAATCCACAACATAGCCGCGAAAGACCCGGTCAATCAGGTTGCCCATGGCGCCACCGAGGATAAGACTGTAAGCGATGGCTTCTCCTTTATGACGATTTTCAAGGATCAGCTTGATCAGAAAAATCGAGACCACTACCGCGATTCCGATAAAAAAGTAGCGCTGCCAGCCTCCACCATTCGCAAAAAGACTGAATGCGGCACCGGTGTTCCATAGGTGCACCCAGTTAAAGAACGGGGTCACCGAAACATACTCGCCATAGGCCATTGATTGCTGCACCAGCCACTTTACAGCCTGATCAGACGCTGCCAGCAGGCCCGATATGGACAATAGGGCATACGGCGAGAGCTTTTTGCCAATAATGAGCATTATTTAACCCTTCAACGCCAAAATGCGTCTGGCACCGTTAAGTACAATGCCCCCCGCGATGGTGCCGATAATCAGATCCGGATAATTGGAACCGGTCCACGCGACCAGGGCGCCGGCGGTGATGACCCCCAGGTTGATCACCACGTCGTTGGCCGAGAATATCCAGCTTGCCTTCATGTGCGCCCCGCCTTCCCGATGTTTGGATATGAGCAGCAGACAACTGGTATTGGCAATCAATGCGACGAATGCGATAGCCATCATCACCAGCGATTCAGGCTCACTACCGAATACAAAGCGTCTCACCACCTCTACGAGCACGCCCACAGCCAAGATCAGTTGCAGTACACCAGCAAGATGCGCGGCACGTACCTGCATTTTCACGCTATGTCCAACCGCATAAAGGGCAAGCCCGTACACCGCCGCATCGGCAAAATTGTCCAGGGATTCTCCAATCAGGCCGGTGGACTGGGCGATCAGACCGGCAGTCATTTCCACCACGAACAGAAGTGCATTGATGCCGAGCAACCAGCGCAGGGTCCCGGATTCTTGCTTAGCAGAAGCTGCCGAAAACTCGGCGGCCTTGATGGTCTCCGGATTTGCAGCGACGGTTTCCTGAAGCGAGGCGCCTAGCCCCAAGGTCTTCAGTTTCGAGGTGACGGGCTCGACCTCGCCGTCATGCACGACCTTCAGCCGGCGGTTCGACAAGTCGAAGGACAGCGCCCGAATCTCCTCAAAGCCGTTCAGGGCTAGGCGAATCATTCGTTCTTCTGATGGACAGTCCATCTTCGGCACGGCATAAACACTGACCCATCTCTGCGGATTCCACGCCATCCGGCCACCCAGTCCACGCTCATCTGGCCAGGCATTC
>ERZ1029870.138-NODE-138-length-9873-cov-14.271848_pt1 | contig 9873 bp, 13 predicted proteins | sample MGYA00519236_ERZ1029870 | MGnify/ENA primary metagenome ERZ1029870 (study PRJEB33666, sample SAMEA4610924) | skin metagenome | biome: Human-associated habitat; feature: Malodor aspect; material: skin | place: Philippines | collected 2015-08 ... | reverse complement strand
CTCTCGATTCGCCGCGGGGCGCGGCTCCTACGGGGTGGTGCGGTGTCTGCGGCATTTGTGTAGGAGCCCCGCCCCGGGGCGAAGCTTTTGGCTTTGCGGCGTTCTCCCGATTCGCCGCGGGGCGCGGCTCCTACGGGTGGTGCGGTGCCTGCGGCATTTGTGTAGGAGCCCCGCCCCGGGGCGAAGCTTTGGTTTTGCGGCGTTTTCTCGATTCGCCGCGGGGCGCGGCTCCTACGGGGTGGTGCGGTGCCTACGGTATGCGTGTAGGAGCCCCGCCTCGGGGCGAAGCTGTTGGCTTTGTGGCGTTCTCTCGATTCGCCGCGGGGCGCGGCTCCTACGGGGTGATGCGGTGCCTGTGGCATGCGTGTAGGAGCCCCGCCTCGGGGCGAAGCTTTTGGCTTTGCGGCGTTCTCTCGATTCGCCGCGGGGCGCGGCTCCTACGGGGTGGTGCGGTGCCTGCGGTATGCGTGTAGGAGCCCCGCCCCGGGGCGAAGCTTTTGGCTTTGCGGCGTTTTCTCGATTCGCCGCGAGGCGCGGCTACGTCCACCCGGATGTAGCCGAGCTTGCAGCGTGCCGTTTGCAGCATTGAGAATGCGCCCTCTTTAAGTCCTCCGGAGATGGCTGATGGATGCCCTCGATGCTCTGCTCAATCGTGTTTCCGTTCCGCGCCTGGTTGAGCCTGCTCCGAATGCGGCGCAGCGGGAGCTGCTGTTTCGTGCGGCCTTGCGGGCGCCGGATCATGGGCAGCTGCGGCCATGGCGTTTTCTGACCATCGAAGGCGCTGCGCGTGAGCGCATGGGCGAGTTGTTCGCCGAAGCGTTGCAGGTGGCCGATGCCCAGGCATCTGCCGAAGCTCTGAGCAAGGCGCGGGGCATGCCGCTGCGTGCGCCGCTGCTGGTGGTGGTGATCGCCCGCGTTCAGGAGCATCCCAAGGTGCCGGCGTCCGAGCAGGTGATCGCAGCTGGCTGCGCCGCGCATGGCATGCTGCTGGCTGCGCATGCTCAGGGTATCGGCGCGGTCTGGCGCACCGGTGACATGGCCTATAACGCCCATGTGGCAAAAGGGCTGGGATTGGCCGCGCACGAGCAGGTCATCGCCTATCTCTATCTCGGTACGCCGGAGCGCGAGCTGCGCCGGGTGCCGGACGTCAGCGTCGAGGCGTTTGTCAGCGCCTGGGAGGGCTGATCAGGCGGTCTGTGGGGTGATCGGCACGCTTAGCGTGGCCACGAAACCGCCCTCTGGGTGATTGGCCAGCAGCAGGTCGCCGCCATGACGCTGCGCCGCCCGTCGCGCGATGGCCAGACCAAGGCCGTGGCCTGAACCGCTTTGGCCCGGTGCGCGGAAAAATGGCTTGCCCAACTGCTGCAGGTATTCGCTGGCCACGCCCGGGCCGTGATCACGCACGCTGAGCATCAGCCGGTTTCCCCGGCGTTGTACGCTGAGCAGCACGGGTTGATCCGGCGGGCTGAAACGCAGGGCGTTGCGAAGCAGATTGTCCAGTGCGCGCTCGAGCATATCCGGCCAGCCTTGCAGTCGTGCATCCTGATCCAGTTCGATGCGTAGCTGATGGTGCGGTGCAGTCAGGCGGGCGTATTCCTCTAGTTTGCCGATCAGTGCGGCCAGGTCGACCGGCTGTGCGGCGCCGGGATCGGCATCCAGGCGAGCGAGGGCGAGAATTTCGCTGATCAGCGCTTCCAGTCGATCGCATTCCTGATTCAGGCGCGGCCAGAGTTTTTCCCGCTCGACGACGTCGGCACGCTCGGCCAGCGCCAGGGCGATGCGCAGACGCGCCAGGGGCGAGCGCAGTTCGTGTGAGACATCGCGCAGCAACTGGCGCTGGCTGCCGATCAGCCCTTGCAGGCGCTCGCCCATACGGTTGAAGTCCTTGGCCAGTAGACCCAGTTCGTCACGCCGGGTGGCCAGGCGTGCCAGGGTGTTTTGCTGGTAAGCGGTTTGCCCGAGGTCGTGCACGGCGCTGCGCAGGCGGTTGAGTGGGCGGGTGATCGACAGGGTCAGCATCAGGCTGAACAGGGTCAGCACCACCAGGGCGATGGCGAGGGCGCTGAGCGGCCAGAACAGGCTGCCGCGATGCCAGGCGGCCAGCTCCGGGTGCGGAATACGGTAGATGAACAGGTAGCTTTCGCCGCTTGTCGGGCTGGTGTATTCGCTGGTCAGGCGGCGCCAGGGTAGGCGTCGGTGATCACCATGACGCGCCTCGAAGGCGGCAGCACGGGACGGAAAGGTACCTTTACCCAGCAACTGACCGCTTTCGCCGAGCACCTGAGTGTCGATACGGTATTTGCGCTTGCGCTGCTCGAGAAAGTCCTGAGCGGCTGCCGGCCCCTGTTGCTCGTAGCGCTTGACCCATTTGCTGTCCAGACCGTCCAGCCCCGGGTGCAGGTTCAGAATCCAGGCGTCCTGGTTGAGGGCGCGGCCGAGCAATAGCGACAGGCCAGCCACCAGGGCAATGGCCAGCCAGAATGTCGCCAGGATGCGCCAGAACAGTGAACGCACGGTGATTCCTCATGCAAAAGCCGCCGGGCTCTGGGGGCGCGGCGGCGGGTCAACGGGGCAGTGGATCAGTTGCTGTTGCTGTCCTTCTCGGCCTTCCAGGCCTTGAATTCGGCCATTTCTGCGCGGCGAGCTTCCATTTTCTTCTGGTGCTCGTCGAAGGCTTTCTGCTGTTCGGGGTTGAGCAGGTCACGCAGGGCCTTGTGCTGGTCGGCGCGGGCCTGTTCCAGTTCCTTCTTCATGGACTGCTTTTCTGCTTCCGGCAGTTTGTCCAGGTAGCGCTTGGTGATGTCGCGATGGATCTTCATCTGTTCGCCCATCAGCGTGCGAAACGCCTGGCGCTGCTCCTTGCTCAGGTTCAGCTCCTTGAACATGCCGTGGTCACGGTCATGATGACGTGGGCCGCCGTCTTTCATGGGCATGGCGAAGGCCAGTGTCGGCAGGGTGGCAGCGAGCAGCAGGGCGGTGAGGGTCTTGCGCATGGTGATTCTCCTTGTCTCGAAACCGGTAACGACCGGATGGGCTCATTATGCGGCGGTCAAGGTCAAGGGCGGTCAGGTGTGGGTAAAGCTTGGGTAAAGGCGATGTTGCAGGCTGTTTACGTAAGCGTCAGGTAGCACTCACTGCGCGTAGTAATAGCCACGGCTGCGCAGGGCAAGGATGCGTGGACGGCCATCAGGATGCGGCCCAAGTTTCTTGCGCAGGTTGCTGACATGCATGTCCAGGCTGCGATCATAGAGGGTCAGCTTGCGCCCCAGAGCCAGTTGCGCCAGCGCCTGCTTGTCGACCGGCTCACCAGGCTGGCGCAGCAGGGCTTCCAGCAGGCGGCTTTCCGACAGGGTCAGGGGAATGTCATGTTCGCCGATGCTGACCACGCCGCGATTGGGGCTGAAGCTCAGGTCGCCCAGTTGCAGCTGGCTGCTCGCCGGTGCAGGCGTGCTGCGCCGCAGTACGGCACGCAGGCGTGCGGTCAGCTCACGCGGATCACAGGGTTTGGCCAGGTAATCATCGGCGCCAAGTTCCAGGCCGAGGATGCGGTCGAGTGGCTCGCCTCGGGCGGAGAGCATCAGGACGGGCAGGTCCGGGTGCTCGCCGCGCAGTTGCTTGAGCAACTCCAGGCCACTGCCGTCCGGCAGCATCACGTCGAGCACCACGGCTTCGGGAGGCAGAGCGGCAAGCGCCTGGCGAGCACTGCCTGTTTCATGGCAGGCCGTGACCTGGAAACCTTCCTGGGTCAGCCAACTGCCTAGCAGCTCGCAGAGTTCCTGATCATCGTCGATCAGCAGTAAGCGGCTCATGCTGCTAGTTGATCCATTCGCGACGGCTCTTGCGTCTCCCACGCAGCAGGGCGCCGAATACCATGGAAACCAGGCTCAGGGCCGCCCCGAGGGCAAACCAGGTCTGCTCCTCGCTGAGCAGTCGCGGCTGAGCCTGCGCCTGGCTTTCCTTGAGTTGCAGGCGCAGACGCTGATTTTCCTGGCGCAGGCGCTGCAGTTGCACGGCGCTGCTGGCTTGTTGCTCGTTGCGTAGCTGCTCGCTTTGCTCCAGGCGCTGTTGCAGCGCCTGACTTTGACTGTCGACTGCAGGTGCAGCAGCTGCGGGCTGAGCAATCTCATCTTCGGCCTGGGCCAACGCGCAAGTCAGCATCACGGTGGCCAGCAGGGACAGCGGGAGTGAGCGCATTGCGTTTCCTTATTGGACCAAAGGGGCGTGGATGGCAGCAGATCAGGGCAGCACTTTCTTGAACGGTTTGACCAGCACGCTGGCATACACGCCGGCAGTGCGATAGGGATCTGCGTCGGCCCATTGCTGTGCCGCGTCCAGCGAGTCGAACTCGGCGACCACCAGGCTGCCACTGAAGCCTGCCGGGCCTGGGTCGTTGCTGTCGATGGCCGGGTGTGGCCCGGCCAGCAGCAGGCGACCTTCCTGCTTCAACTGTTCCAGGCGGGCGAGGTGAGCGGGGCGGGTAGCCAGGCGATTTTCCAGGGAGTTTTCGACGTCGGTGGCGATGATGGCGTAGAGCATCTCAATCCTTATATGGGGTTGAAGCGAGGGCGGGGAGCATTTGCGCGATGCGGTAACAGCCTTGGCGCAGATGTGAGGCATAATAACAAACATCAATGTCAACGAAAGCGCCGCCATGATTGTCGATCTGCACTGCCACAGTACCGCCTCCGATGGCGTCCTGGCGCCCGCTGTTCTGGTGGCCAGAGCCCATGAGCGTGGCGTACGGCTGCTGGCGCTGACCGATCATGACACGCTGGAAGGGCTCGATGAAGCGCGCCTGGCGGCAGCGTCATTGGGCGTGAAGCTGGTCAATGGTATCGAGCTGTCCTGTACCTGGGGTGGGGCGACCATTCATGTCTTGGGCTATGCCTTCGAGCGCGAGGCGCCGGCGCTCTGTGCGGCCATCGAGGCCCTGCATCACGGGCGCTGGCAGCGTGCCGAGGAGATCGACCGACGCCTCGCCGCCAAGGGTATGCCCGGTGCTCTGGAGGGCGCGCGCGCTGTCCAGCAGGCGTTGGGCGACAGCGGTAACGCGCCGGCACGTCCACATTTCGCTGAGTTTCTGGTGCGTGCCGGGCATGTGCGCGACCGTGCCGAGGCGTTTCGCAAGTGGCTGGGTTCGGGCAAATTGGGTGACGTCAAGCAGCATTGGCCTATGCTGGAAGAAACCGTCGCCACTTTGCGCGCGGCCGGGGCCTGGATCAGCCTGGCGCATCCGTGGCAATACGATTTCACGCGCAGTAAGCGTCGCCGTCTGGTTGCCGACTTCGCGGCAGCCGGTGGCCACGCGCTGGAAGTGGTCAACGGCATGCAGCCGGCCGAGCAGGTCGGCGGCCTGGCGATTCTGGCCCGTGAGTTTGGTTTGATGGCCAGCGTCGGCAGTGATTTTCATGCGCCGGGCGACTGGTCCGAGCTGGGTATGTACCGGCCGCTGCCCGACGATCTGACTGCGCTCTGGGAGCGTTTCGAGCATGCACAGCCATCCGCTGTCACTTTATGAGCAGGAAGCAAACGTGAGTCAATTCTTCCAGATTCATCCGGAAAACCCGCAGGCGCGCCTGGTAAAACAGGCCGTGGAAATCATTCGTGGTGGCGGCGTGGTGGTCTATCCGACCGATTCCTCCTATGCAGTGGGTTGCGCGACCGGCGACAAGAATGCGCTAGAGCGCATTCGTCGCCTGCGTCAGCTCGATGACAAGCACAACTTCACCCTGGTTTGCCGCGATCTGTCGCAGATCGGGCTGTTTGCCAAGGTCGACACCGCTGCCTTTCGCCTGCTGAAAAATCACACGCCCGGCCCTTACACCTTCATCCTCAATGCCACCCGCGAAGTGCCGCGCATGCTGCTGCATCCCAAGCGCCGTACCATCGGTATTCGCGTGCCCAGCCATCCCATCGCGCTGGCGCTGCTGGAGCAGTTGGGTGAGCCGCTGATGAGCGTCAGCCTGATCATGCCGGGCGATGAACTGCCGATGTCCGATCCTTACGAAATGCGCCAGGTGCTCGAGCATCAGGTCGACCTGATCATCGACGGTGGTTTTGGCGGGCTGGAAGCGTCCACCGTGGTCAGTCTGGCTGATGAGAGCCCGCAAGTGCTGCGCGTCGGTTGCGGTGATCCGACGCCGTTCAGCGATCTCTGACGGCGGATTTTCCGCCGGGGGCGCAGCTACCCTATACTCCCTGGCCTCGTCTGGACTTTGGATGGAACGGTTTGAGCTTTAATGACTCCGCGCGTCGGGTGCTGTCAGGGATGCGTCCGAGCGGTCGTCTTCACCTTGGGCACTATCACGGCGTGCTGAAGAACTGGGTCAAGTTGCAGCACGAGTACGACTGCTTCTTCTGCATCGTCGACTGGCATGCGCTGACCACCGATTACGCCGAGGCCGGCCAGCTTTCCCAGCATGTCATGGACATGGCGGTGGATTGGCTGGCCGCTGGCGTCAGTCCCAGCTCGGCGACACTGTTCGTGCAGTCGCAGGTGCCGGAGCATGCCGAGCTGCACCTGCTGCTGTCGATGATCTGTCCGCTCAGCTGGCTCGAGCGCGTGCCGTCCTACAAGGAGCAGCAGGAGCGACAGAGCGGCAAGGATCTTTCCACCTACGGGTTTCTTGGCTACCCGCTGCTGCAGGCGGCGGACATCCTGCTCTATCGCGCCGGCCAGGTGCCGGTCGGTGCGGATCAGTTGCCGCACATCGAATTTGCCCGCGACGTGGCGCGCCGCTTCAACCACCTGTATGGCAGCGAGCCGGATTTCGAGCTGAAGGCTGAAGCGGCCATCGGCAAGCTGGGCAAGAAGCTCGGCAAGCTCTACAGCAACCTGCGCAAGGCCTATCAGGAGCAGGGTGACGTCCAGGCGCTGGAGACGGCGCGGGCTTTGCTCAAGGAGCAGACCAGCCTCACCCTCGGCGACCAGGAACGCCTTTACGGCTATCTGGAAGGTGGCGGCAAGGTGATTCTGAGCGAGCCGCAGCCGATTCTTGCCGAGTTTTCGCGGGTGCCTGGCTTGGATGGACAGAAGATGGCCAAATCCAGCGGTAATGCCATATTCCTGCGCGACAGCGATGCCGAGCTCGAGGAAAAACTGCGGCGCATGCCCACCGATCCGGCGCGTGTACACCGTGATGATCCGGGTGAGCCACAGCGTTGTCCGGTGTGGTCGCTGCACCAGCTGTATTCCAGCGACGAGCAGTTGCACTGGGTGATCGAGGGCTGTCGCAGCGCCTCGATTGGTTGCCTCGACTGCAAAAACGCACTGTGCTCAGCCCTGCAAGCCGAGCTGGCGCCACTGCAGCAGCGCGCCATCGATTACGAGGACAGCCCCGACCTGGTGCGCAGCATCCTCGCCGAAGGCGCCGAACGCGCGCGTGACGAAGCCCGCGAAACCCTGGCCGACGTACGCATGGCCATGGGCCTGAATTACCGCTGAAGGAGCCTCAGTCGATGAGCGAGCCCGTCACGCCAACCCCGGACAGCCAGGCCGGCGCCCAGCAGGAGCTGCCGTTCGCCCTGGTCTACGGCGAGGCGGTCACCGAACTGCCGCTCGACCTGTACATTCCTCCGGATGCGCTGGAGGTCTTCCTCGAAGCCTTCGAGGGGCCGCTGGATCTGCTGCTGTATCTGATTCGCAAGCAGAACATCGACATCCTCGACATTCCCGTAGCCGAGATCACCAAACAGTACATGGGCTATGTCGAGCTTATGCATTCGGTGCGCCTGGAGCTGGCAGCCGAATACCTGGTGATGGCCGCCATGCTCGCCGAGATCAAGTCGCGCATGCTGCTGCCGCGCTCGGCAGAGGCCGAAGAGGAAGAGGACGATCCGCGCGCCGAGCTGATTCGCCGTCTGCAGGAGTACGAGCGCTTCAAGGCCGCTGCCGAAGGTATCGACGAGCTGCCGCGCGTCGGCCGTGATGTCACCGTCCCCAAACTGGATGCGCCCGAAGCCCGCGCGCGCAAGCTGCTGCCGGACGTCAGCCTGGAAGAGGTATTGCTGTCCATGGCCGAGGTGCTGCGCCGCGCGGACATGTTCGAGAGCCACCAGGTTACCCGCGAGGCATTGTCCACCCGCGAGCGCATGAGCGAAGTGCTGGAGCGTCTCAAGGGTGGGGCGTTTGTACCGTTCGTCGAGCTGTTCAGCGCCGAGGAAGGGCGCCTTGGTGTGGTGGTGACCTTCATGGCGGTGCTCGAATTGATCAAGGAATCCCTGGTCGAGCTGGTGCAGAATGAGCCCTTCGCCGTTATCCATGTCCGAGCCCGTGCCGAATGAACCTGAACGACCCCAAAGACCTGGCCCAGTTGCTCGAAGCCTTTCTGCTGGCTTCCGGCAAGGCGCAGTCGCTCGAGCGTCTCTTCGAGCTGTTCGAGGAGGGCGAGCGGCCCGAGCCTGAGCAGTTCAAGGCGGCGCTGGAGGTGCTTCGCCAGTCCTGCGAAGGGCGCGCCTTCGAGCTGAAGGAGGTGGCCTCGGGGTATCGCCTGCAGGTGCGTGAGCGCTTCGCGCCCTGGGTCGGCCGGCTCTGGGAGGAGCGCCCGCAGCGCTACTCCCGTGCGCTGCTGGAAACCCTGGCGCTGATCGCCTATCGCCAGCCCATCACCCGTGGCGAGATCGAGGACGTGCGCGGCGTGGCGGTCAACAGCAACATCACCAAGACGCTGCTCGAACGCGAGTGGATTCGCGTGGTGGGTTATCGCGATGTGCCGGGGCGCCCGGCGATGTTCGCCACCACCAAGGGCTTTCTCGATCACTTCAATCTGAAAAGTCTCGACGAACTGCCGCCGCTCGCTGCCTTGCGCGAACTGGAGCCGGAGCCCGAACTGGCGCTGGATGACGACGCCGAGGTGCCGGCGGGCTTGCAGGTACGCGCTGACCTGGCCCTGCAGGAAGATGGCGAAGCCGCTGGGCCGCGCGAGGAAACCAGCTTCCGCAGCCTGCTGGCCGAGCTGGACGACATGGAGCAGGGGCTCAAGACCGATTTCGATGACTTGCGCCTGGTCGAAGACGCCGAGGCAGAGGCGGTTCGCGAAGGCGACATGGCCGACCTCGAAGGCGATCAGCCGTTGCATTAAGCGTGTTTAAGCCTTTCATCGAATACTTCAATCTCGCGGTTTGCCGTTCGGCCCTTAAGCTGCCTGCATTCGATTCCCGGTGGTTCAGGAGGTCCAGTGAGCAAGAGTCCGTGCATCAAGGTTTGCGAGTTCGACAAGGATATCTGCCTCGGTTGTGGTCGTAGCCGAGCACAAATCAAGGGTTGGAAGCGCCTGGACAAAGGCGAGCGTCTGGCTGTGCTGGCTGAAGCGGATATGCGTTTGCTGGCACTCGAGGCCACGGGGCGGCGCAGGTATCGGTAGCGGCCTGGCTGGATTCGCTCGCGAGCCTGTAGACGCTGCGAATCACCTGTCTACCGCTTGCGTGGGCGCGACGCTTGATGGTTTTTACAGAACATCCCTAAGTAATTGTTCTAGTGGTAAAAACTTTTGGCTGGCAGGAAAAATTTGGTTGACAGCCAATCGGGGCGCTCTTAACATGCGCCCCGTCCTCGAGATGGGGCTATAGCTCAGCTGGGAGAGCGCTTGCATGGCATGCAAGAGGTCAACGGTTCGATCCCGTTTAGCTCCACCAATCTCGACTCCTTCGGGAGTGCCAGAATCGATGTGAGTCGATTCGCGATAAGGGTCTTGCGTCCCCTTCGTCTAGTGGCCTAGGACACCGCCCTTTCACGGCGGTAACAGGGGTTCGAGTCCCCTAGGGGACGCCATTTATTCCAGCCGTAACGCTCAGGCGTTGCAGCCAGACCGCAAGGTTTTGGGGCTATAGCTCAGCTGGGAGAGCGCTTGCATGGCATGCAAGAGGTCAACGGTT
>ERZ1029870.135-NODE-135-length-10099-cov-32.107527_pt1 | contig 10099 bp, 16 predicted proteins | sample MGYA00519236_ERZ1029870 | MGnify/ENA primary metagenome ERZ1029870 (study PRJEB33666, sample SAMEA4610924) | skin metagenome | biome: Human-associated habitat; feature: Malodor aspect; material: skin | place: Philippines | collected 2015-08 ... | reverse complement strand
CGACAGGGCGATGCTCGAACGGCGTGGCTACAGAGCCGGCTTCAAGTTGAACGCCTGTGATGGCGAAGATGTTACCGACGGTGTCGAGGCAGTTGACTTGATTGGCTGTCGCCAAGAAGTTACCGGTTTGCCAAACGTTAGCGGTACTTTGAATTGCTGAACCCGCCGACACAATAAAACTTAGTTGTAGTCCTACTCCTGTCGTCCAGTTCCAGTTGCCGGTAATAATCAAACCACTTGGTACAATAACAGTTTTCTTTTCCCAGACGTTAGCCGCCACAACTGTGTATTCTGCAACGTAAGATCGATCAACAGGTTCAGCGTTTCGCAACGCAACACAATGAATGCCGACCTTACTACTGCGAACCCAAAACGACAACGCAACGGGTCTACCGATCAAGTCGCGGGCGTTATAGCCTTCAATGCGTTGAGCAATTGCAACTGATCGGTTGGCGTTAACAGTAGCGTCTGCCGTAGTTACAGTCAGCCGCAAGCTGTTTTGAAACTCTGAGCTAGGTACGTCAGCAGATTGTGACACGGTAGAGACGGCAGTCGTGTTCAGCGAACCGAGTACCCAGCGGTCTAGTGTGTATGCGCCATGCGAGGCGGCAAAACTTGTGCCGCGCTGCGACACATCCATTTTACCGTTGATGATCTTGTTACGAAAGCCGAAGGCGCCGTCAATGACGTCTTGCTTGATTGTGTTGATAGGCATGACTTAGTCCTTCTGAACGTACGACACGTAGCCTTCTAGGACGCCTGTAGTCGATGCCGTCATGACTAGCACGTCGCCGGCTTGCAATACGATCTTCAACAGTTCAAGACTGCCGCCGTAAGGCACTGGCGCGTCTTTTACGACGGCTCGATAAGTGCCGCCTGCGTTGACTTCGATTGTCACGAAATGCGTAGCTTTGTTTGTGACGTCGATGTTGGCGACTGTGCCAGTCACGACAATCGTTTGTTTACCGGCAGCTGCCGTGATAAGCGTTGTGCGACTAGTGCCTACGGCAGCTGCGGCGCGAAGAAGTTGGGAAGCCATATTCGTTTACCTTATCCGAAGATGATTGAGTTGATTAGGGCTTCGTCTGCCACGATGTTTGCAATGTCTGCGTAGTTCTTGTAAGCCAGTTCGCCCATTACCTTGTAGACATAGACGGTTTGGCCGGCAGCAGGCGCCGACGAAAGCCTGATAGTAGTGTTATTTAACCAGACAAAATCTGTCGTCTCTGTGTTGCCGACGAACACCCTGATACGACTCAGGCTATCCCATTTGGTGACGACGAAGTCGACTTGACTGCCTGTTGCGTTGAAGACGTGAAGATCACCGATGCCGTCGACTTCAGGCAACGGCTTGATGACAGCGACGACTTTGTCTACTTTGAGCGTTGACATTACGAAAACCCTGTGCTAAAAATTTGGCTCTACACAGGTATTTATAAAGACTTGAAACGGGTTGACAGCCTCTAAAAACCTTGTTAAAATCTTTCTACAGAAACGAATTCACATAGAGAAAATTATGAAGCATCTTCAAGATTATATTGATAGCAACCGTATTTCAGTTCGTTCAAAGACTGTAGATAAGAATGTCTATCATATTACTTGCTACACTAAAGAGCAGTTTTTCACGCACCCCTGGGACGACGTGACGAAAGCCCATCGCGGCCTCATTTATCGCGATGGCTGTGACGCCCCGATCAATTCACCGTTCCCAAAAATCTTCAATGTCGGCGAACAGCCTGAAACTAGCGTCGAAGCCGTGCAGAAACTCATGGCAGACTATCGCTACGAAGTCCTTGACAAAGTCAATGGTCATCTAGTCATCGTGTCGGCAGACGTTGAGACAGGCGCTGTCTTCGTGACGACAAAAGGTTCGTTTGGCGGCGAACTCGCCGAAGCCGATGAAGCGCTGATCAAGGCTATGGGTATCTACGATATCGTGTCGAAGATCAAAGTTCCTGTGACTTTCATGTTCGAATGCCTTGCCGACTACGACAAGCACTTGTGGTATGAAGACCAGCTGAAGCGCTACACGCTGAACGGCGAAAACACGATGATCTTGCTTGGTGCCATTCACACGCCGACGCAGACGTCTTACGAATACGACCGGCTTGTAGAGTTCGGCGAACTCTTCGGCTGTCCTGTCACGCGCCGCTACACAGAACTCGAAGCGGGACAGCTTGGCGCGTTGTACGACCACAAAGGTATTGAAGGATATGTGTTCCACTTCCCGTCGTTGAACTTCCGCTTCAAAGTCAAGACGCGCGAATACGTTCAACTTCACTACATGAAAGAGTTGCGCGCCGAACGCTTTGTCAACGCACTGGCAAACTCTGGTGCAGACAACTTGTACATCAGCTACGACGAAGAGCTTTACCCCGTCGTCGACGCCGTCATAGAAGACTTCCACGACTACGTTGTCGGCACTGTCATCGGCGACGCCGTCAACTATGATCTGCGAGGCTTGACGGCGCGCGACATTGCTGGCGACAACAACCTGAACGCAGTCCAGAAGAACTACTTGTTCAAAAGCAAGGTGTACAACAAAGGTCTGATCGGCTCGAAGGCGCTACGACAGTCGTTCAAAGAAAATGGCGCCACGCCTCGAACTGACGCCGCCATCCAAAAATTCTTTGACGCCGCCCTTTACAGCACCAAATGACGGTGTCATACTTAAATCGAACTTGAAGAGAGGACTTCGTTATGAACGGTTTCATGCTGCTGTTTCTGATTCTGACCGGCTTCGGCTTTTGGGTATGGCTGATCGGCTCAGGCATCGCCTTCGTCATGTGGGTGGCGAACTCAGCTAAGTACAACTTCGTAGCCATGACCGTCAGCCTGTCGAAGTTCTTCTTCTTGCCGTTGATCGGTCTTATCGTCACTGCTGTCATTCTTAAGGCGGGTTAACAATGATTTTCGTACTGCGCGGCACTTCTTGTTCTGGTAAAGACTATTTTGCTGAACGGCACTTTGCCGCCCACACTATTCTGTCTAGCGACGGCTTTCGTAAAATGCTGTTTGATCGCGTCGAAGAACAGGCTAACAACCGCATTGTGTTCGACACGCTGAACAGCATCCTCGAACAGCGGCTTCGCTTCGGCGTCGCCTACACTGTCGTCAACGCGACGTCGCTGAAGTTCAAAGACTGTGCCACGTACTTCGAACTCGCCAAGAAGTTCGGCGTCGCCATCACTGTGATCAGCATCGATCCTCCGGGTACTGATGTGCTACTGGCTCGCAACGAAAGTCGTGGCGCCGCCGGTGGCCTCAAAGTTCCTGAAGAGGTGATTCATCGTCACCTGAACTCTTACTACACTGGTATGGAACGGTTTGTCGACGCCCAAAAGGAATTTGACAACTACACGTTCATCCGTATCAACCAGCAATGGGAAATCGTACAGTGAATGTCAACAAGTTCTTAGTGCAAGTCATGGCACAAAACTACATCGTGGCTCGCGACGACTGTGAGTACTACGCTGTAGGTGACGTCCACGGCTGCATGACTGAGTACTTTGCCCTAATAGACAAAATCTATAGCGACGCGCACAGTCGTGGTAAGAAGCCTATCGTGATTCAGCTAGGTGACATGATCGACCGCGGGCCGGCATTCATCGACCTTGTGTTGGCCGACGTCGCCGACTATCGCTGCATGGGCAACCACGAACTGAACTTTGTCGCCGAATGGTATGGCTACAAGGCGTGTAGCTCTGCCGCCAGACGCGAGAACCATGACAGGCTACTAGCAGCTGACGTCGACACGCAAAACGCCGTACTGAAGGCGCTAGTTTCGCGACGCCCGTTGTTAGTCATGCACACTACTGGTCGCCGCTATGTGTTCAGCCATGCCCCGATTCGAGACGTCGAAAACTGTCTTGACTTGACGCGCTGCGGCGCCAACACGAACATGTCTGACTACTGCATGCGCTCTACTAAAGTCGACATAGAAGCGGCACAGTATAAGGAACACACTGTAAACACGACGTTTGTCTACGGTCACCAGAGTTGGGAATACCGAGACATCGAAGACCAGATTGCAGAGCAGAGCGGCGCCAACACAGTCTTCTTGAACGTTGACAGTGGTTGCGTATACGGCGACGAGCTAGTAGCATTGCGAGTTCTAGACGGCGGCGTATTGCGTGTCGCTTCTGACGTTAAAGTACCGAGACACTGAGGACATATCATGAAACTCAAGCCAAAATTCCCGCACTCCTTCGGAAGAAACAATCGCGAAGAGCGTCGTCTTCAAGGCGAAATGTTGAAGATCAACGGGCTGCCGCCACTGGCAAAACTTCGGAAGCTGTCAAACCGTCGCATTAAGAAAGCATGGGGCAAATACGAAACTGGCGGGCGCATGGGAGCCGCTGAACGCCGGCTAGTACAGTCTGTCATCATGTACGAAGATGAATATTGACCTACACGAGACTTTCGCATAGAATGGCTCACCTTTGAAAACTAGGAGTTATACAATGACCAATGAAGTACGTCTATCTAAGGCCGACATCGACACGCTGAAGAGCCTGTATCCGATCAATCAGACTCTGAAGATCGTCGGCGGCGACAAGCACCTCAAGACTATCAACGAGCAGCGTAGCGTCGCTTGTGAAACTGACATGGAAGCCGTGCTGCCGCGTACGTTCTGCATCTATGATCTGCGCGAGTTCATCAGCGTCCTCAGCATCATCGAAAACCCGGTTCTCGACTTCAGCAACGACAAATTCGTTGTTGTCAAGTCCGAAGACGGTAAGCAGAAGCTTCGCTATCTCGACGGCGCTGCCAACCTGATCAACAGCTACTTCGAAAAAGACTTCAAGCTACCCAGCGAAGACATCGAAGTCAACGTGTCGGCTCAACAGCTGAAGGCCGTGATGAACGCCGCGCAAACGCTGAAGCTTGGCTACATCGGCTTCCGCAGCGTTGACGGCGTTATCATGCTGTCGGCATTCGACCGCAACAACGGCAGCGGCGAAGAGACTAACGGCTACTCTGTAGAAGTTGGCGAAACCACTGACGACTTCGACATGTTCTACAAAGCCGAAGCACTGACCATCCTCGACGGCGACTGCAAGTTCGAAATCTCGGCACGCAAAATCTCCAAAGTGACGAACGGCGCCAAAGTCTTCTGGATGAGCCTCGACGCGAACAGTACTTTCGCGTAAAATTGGCGTCAAGAAATCGTAGCAGAGGCGCTAAGCGCCTCTTGCATTGAATGTGAGGAGATGTTATGCAATGCAACAAAAGTGAACCGCTATGGGTGGAGCGATATCGACCACAAGTAATCAACGACTGCATCCTGCCTAAGTCGATCAAAAAGAAGTTCAACGACATCGTTCAAACCGGTAGCATCCCGAATCTGTTGCTGTCTGGCGGTCCCGGCACTGGCAAGACGACTGTCGCCAAAGCCTTGTGTCAAGAACTAGGCGTAGACTGGATTGTCATCAACGCCAGTGAGGACAACGGCATCGACACGCTCCGCACCAAGATTCGCGACTTCGCGTCTACGGTTAGCTTCAGCGACGCCGGCAAGTGTGTCATCATGGACGAAAGCGATCATCTGACGCCAGCCGCGCAAGCTGCATTCCGTGGCAGCATCGAATCGTTTTCGAAGACTTGCACGTTCATCTTCACATGCAACTACCCGAATCGAATCATCGAACCGCTGCATAGCCGAACTGTACAAATCGCCTTCGACATCAGCAAAGAAGAGCAGCCTGAGCTTCAGGCAGCGTTCTTCAAACGCGTCTGCGACATCCTGGCTTGTGAAGGCATCGACTTCGACAAGCGCGCCGTAGCCACGCTGATTCAGAAGTTCTTCCCAGACAACAGGCGCATTCTTGGCCAGCTTCAGCAATACGCGCGTAGCGGCAGCATCGACGCCGGCATTCTCATGGACCTGCAAGAAGTCAGCATCGACGCGCTTGTCGCCGCTATGAAGGCCAAAAAGTTCAAAGAAGTGCGTCAATGGTGTGCCGAAAACTCTGGTAGCGACTTGTCAAACCTGTATAGCAAGCTGTATCGTAGTCTGAATGAACACATTTCGTCGCAGTCGATTCCAGAAGCGATTCTGATTCTCGAAGACTACCAGCGCTACGACGGCGTAGTTGCAGACAAAGAACTACACATCGCCGCCTTGTGTGTCAACCTGATGATGCAACTGGAGTTCAAATGATCGACCTCGACGGCAACGAAATAGTCGAAGCCGTCGAAGAAGCTCCCTACAAGCGCAAGCGTGTAGAGCTTTTTGACTGGCTAGGCGACTTGAACTACGAAAAGCGCTATTTGTTCGACGACAACAGCGAACGCGACTTCGACGTCTTCATCATTCGCCGAGGACTGTCGCAGCACGTAGAGACTGTGCTGTACGCCAACGAATTGAACAAGCATTGGCGAGTCGACAAACGCATGGCGCACGACTTCTTCTTCTATGGTATATCCAAGAAGAAGCGCTTCGGCAAGTGGGCTAAACAGAGCACCGACAACGCCGACGACATCGAACTGATGTGTCGTCACTACGCTGTCAACCGAAACCGAGCTATTGACATCTTAAAGGTACTGACGCCTGACGAAGTTAAAGCAATTAAAGAAATGTATGTAGTTGGAGGCAAGACAAAATGATTACCCATGAAGACATCATCGCTAAGATGGTAGAAATTCAGCCGTTGGGTGGTGATGACGGGTTCCGCAAGATCAAAGAGACGTTGACGCGCATGGGCGTGCCGAGCCGACACGAAAAAGTGTTGAATCAAAGCGCACACATTCTGCATCGTCGTGGCCGCTACTACATCTGTCACTTCAAAGAGTTGTTTGCACTCGATGGTCTGCGCAACGACTTGAGCGAAGGTGATATCGCCAGACGCAACCGAATCGTCAAGATGCTCGAAGAGTGGAACCTCGTCAAAGTTCTGACTCCTGAGAACATGGAGGTCATCGGCCACCCCAGCACTGTCAAGGTGATCAAGTACGGCGACCGCGATGAATGGGTGTTGCGTCACAAGTACGCAATTGGTGTTAACAAGAAAGAGGTAAGTTGTAATGAATGACGCACTAATGCAAGGCGCCGAACAAGAGTTTGTTATCGCGTGTATCGCGACTGTCGCCGAATATGCTCACCAAGCAAACAAGGGGTTGTGTGAAGGTTTGGGCGACTTCAGCCAGCCAGATTGGAACGACGCCCCCGACTGGCAACAGCAATCGGCTATTGACGGCGTCGTTCACGTCCTCAAGAATCCTGACACTACGCCTGAGCAAAGCCACAAAAACTGGATGGCTCAAAAGGTTCGCGACGGCTGGGTGTATGGCGCCGAAAAGAATGTCGAACTCAAAATGCATCCTTGCATGGTGAGCTACGACAAGCTGCCAGAAGCGCAACGTCTGAAAGACCACGTGTATCTTGCTGTCGTCAAACACGGCCTCAAGATTTTCATGCTGGCCTAAAGTTGTACTGTGGTGACTAGGTCCTAGTCACCTTTTATATCATCTGAAGTGAGACCACAAAGTCATGCAACTGAACGCCAAACAGCAATACGCATTCACCGAAATCCTTCGCGGCAACAACATCTTCATTAGCGGCCCCGGCGGCGTCGGTAAGTCTGTACTTGTTCGCAAGATCAGAGACATGTACGGCGACGACACTATTTTCTTGTCGCCGACTGGCATCGCCGCCCAAAACATCCAAGGCTCTACCATCCATCGCACCTTCAAGTTCCCGCTGGGATTCCTCAGCAAGTTCCAGCGTGGCAAAGTGTCTGACGCAGTCCGCGACTTGTTCGAAGGCGACGACATCAAGCGAATCGTTATTGACGAAATCTCTATGGTGCGTGCCGACTTGTTTGCTGCCGTCGACGCAAACCTACGCAAGATCAAGAAGCGCAACGTAGCCTTCGGCGGCCTGCAAATCATCGTCGTCGGCGACTTCTTCCAGCTGCCGCCAGTACTCAACGAACGCAGTGTTGAAGCCGAGTACTTCCGCGAAGAGTTCAACAGCCCGTTCGCGTTCGACACTGACAGTTGGCGAGACGCCGGCTTCCAGACTATTGAACTCGACGAAATCATGCGTCAAAGCGATCAAGAGTTCATTGCCGCCCTCAACTCGATTCGCTGCCGTGACGCCGACTTCGCGAAGAGTCTGGCGAAGCTCAACAAAATCGGCATGAACCGTGACGACATCGCCGACGACACGCTGTTCCTGTGTTCGACGAACAAAGACGCCGACATGGTCAACGCTGACAACTACGACAGTATCGTCGGCGAAGAGCGAGTGTTCTACGGCACCAAGAAAGGCAGCTTCCGCGATCTGCCGGTGCCTCAAGAAATGGGGTTGAAGATTGGCACCAAAGTGTTGATCTGTGCTAACGACGCCGAAGAAAAGTACTTCAACGGTCAAACAGGTTACGTAGCGGCTTTCGGCGGCGACGGCACTGTAGACGTACAGCTTGAAACTGGCGCCACAGTGAAAGTCCAGCGTTTCACTTGGCAGGAATTCGAGTACTTCAACGACGGCCAAGGCGTAGGCATTCGCAGCATCGGCGAATACAACCAACTGCCGCTGAAGCTAGGCTACGCCGTGACTATTCACAAGAGCCAAGGCTTGAGCCTGTCGAATGCCGCCATTTACACTGGACGCGGTTGCTTTGCACACGGCCAATGCTACGTCGCACTCAGCCGTCTGCGTAGTCTCGACGGTCTGCACATCCTCAAAGAAATCGGGTCGTACGAAGTCATCGTAGACGCTCGCGTCAAGCAGTTCTACGAAGCCAACAAGTACGCGAATCTGATGAACGCCTGAGGTGAGGCTATGAAAGACCAGCACGGAGTCAACAAAAACCTGTTGGAAGCTACAGCGGTCATTGGCTACTTGCACTTCGTAGATGGAGTCGACGGCAAACGCGCCGTCGATGCCGTCGTCGACAAGCTGACGGCAGACATAGCCAGACACGTCGCCGTGACTCACACGACGCGAGTCGAAGACAAGCATTCGGTCGTGTACAACGCGCGTGTCTACGTGTTTCGACCAGATGAATTCTGGGAAATCGTGCAACGTGAAGCCATGCGTATGAATGCCGTCATGCGACACGCCGAATTTCGGGAAAGTGTTCCCTGTAAATCTCAGCATAGTATGACAACTCACAGTGACGCATGCCGTTAACGACGTCGAACCAGAAGAGCGTGTCAACGACGCGCTCTGCCAGTCGCCATCGCCGCAAGTGATTGCAGCGGTGGCAACGGCTACTGATTGTCTCGTCAGGATATCCCCAAAACAAGGCGTTGACAAGTTGATCGAACGCGATCAACACGGCTAACAGATAGGGTCTTTTATTTGTGTTGGCTACGTAGTTGTCGAGTTCGATTTTGTTCATCGCTATTCAATCCATAGTCTGGCTTGTTCTGCACCGGCAAGCATTAGAGCCTCTTGAAGCTCTGCTATACCCACTTGAATTACTGTGTTGTCTGCCAACACCCAGGTAACAACTGCGCCTTCTCCGGCGAACTGAAGACCAAGAATAGCTCTTGCCATTCGAGCCTGACTGAGTTCGTCGCCGTCAAATACATTGCCGGCAGTAGTAGTTACTTTGATTTCATTCACTAACTCGTGTCTAAGCTGTTTAAACTCAGCACGCAACTGTTCCTCAGACTTCGGCGGGATAGGCAGTGGCTCGTTGCCTGCTGCCTTCCACGCGATAAAGTCTGCATAGTCACGGTTGCCTAGATCGGTAGGAATAAAGGCGTTGTCAGAGAGACGGATGACGCCGTTTTCAGTTAGTTGATACATAGTTTAAAGCTCCGCATCTGCTTGCAGCCAGCCAGTATTGTTGGTTACCCAGTACCCCTGATTGGCCGCGGCCTGCACCACTACACCAAAACGGCCGCCATCCTTCGAAGGTAATGTGAACTCTGTCGGATAACAGTTTGTAAAAGTCCATCCAGTTAGGTTCATAGACAGTGTAGGTACGGCTCGCATAGTCTCCGGGAAAGTTATCGCGAGAGGCGTAAATGTGTTGGCGTAGTAGTTGGGCGGCACGTTATGCCCAGCATTAGGAGTACCCCTCCAAAAATACCGCTGACACAGTGCCAGCTCTACTCCGACAGGGCGATGCTCGAACGGCGT
>ERZ1029870.133-NODE-133-length-10155-cov-4.714653_pt1 | contig 10155 bp, 10 predicted proteins | sample MGYA00519236_ERZ1029870 | MGnify/ENA primary metagenome ERZ1029870 (study PRJEB33666, sample SAMEA4610924) | skin metagenome | biome: Human-associated habitat; feature: Malodor aspect; material: skin | place: Philippines | collected 2015-08 ... | reverse complement strand
TGTCCTGGACTGCGCTGTCCGCGTCCTGCGCGGTGAGGGCCGCAGGCACTGCTCGATGCTGATTCACGTGACGCGCTACACCGCTGTCCAGGAAGAGGTACGACGCCAGGTCGACGAGCTCGTGAAACACTTCCGCAACCGAGTGAGAGGGTTCGGTCAGGCGGAGAAGGATAAGTTGATGGCCGAGTGGCTCGAGCTCTGGGAGTCCGACTTCGTCCCAACGTCAGCCGCCGTGGCGACAGCTATGGGCGAGGTGGGCGGCGAGTTCGACCTTCCCCAGTGGGATGACGTCGAGGCAGTGCTCCCTGAAGTTCTCGAAGATCTTGCGAACAGCGTCAGGGCTATTAACGGCTCGGCCGGGGACGTCCTTGACTACGCAGAGCGCGAGGAGACCGGCTTAAAGGTCATCGCCGTCGGCGGCGACAAGCTCGCCCGGGGGCTGACTCTTGAAGGGCTCTGCGTCAGCTACTTCGTGCGCTCCACGAAGATGTACGACACCCTGATGCAGATGGGCCGCTGGTTCGGCTACCGTCCTGGGTACCTTGATCTGTGCCGCCTTTACACGACTCCCGATCTCGTCGAGTGGTTCGGCCACATCGCCGACGCGGCCGAGGAGCTTCGCCAAGAGTTCGACACCATGGCTGCGGTCAAGGCGACCCCCGAAAGCTATGGCATGAAGGTCCAGTCTCACCCCGTCCTGATGGTCACCTCGCCGATCAAGATGCGCAGCGCGAAGAGTCTTCAGCTGTCGTTCAGCGGCGAGGTGCTGGAGACCGTGGCCTTTCATCGAGACAGAGCCACCCTTGATAAGAATCTGACCGTCGCCGAACGTCTCTTGGAGGTGGCCGGAGCCCCTTGTTGCGAGGGTGTCATTTCCCGACGGCGCGGCGAAGGTCGCCAGGAATGGAAGGGGTTCCTCTGGGAGAGCGTCCCGGCCGACCATGTAGTGGACTTCTTCACCAGCTATCTCACTCACCCGGCAGCCAGGAAAGTAAACAGCGCGGTGCTGGCTGACTTTGTCAAAGTGATGGCAGCGGGTGGCGAGCTAACCTCCTGGACGGTCGTTCTTCTGGGCGGCGGCGACGGCGCCTCACACGTTTTATGCGGTAAGTACGCCGTCGAGAACATGGTCGTCCGGAAGCCGAAGGAGGGCGGGGAGCATTACTCCATTGGGCGACTTCTGTCGCCGAGGGACGAGTCGATCGATCTTGAAGAAGATGCCTGGCAGGCTGCTCTCGAACTCACGGTCTCCGCTTGGACCAAGGATCCCGCCAGAGGAACCGAGGACACCGGTAAGGAACCTCCGAAGTCGCCTAGCGGCCCGTGTGTCAGGAGGGTGCGCGGACTGGGCGCCGATGGCGTTCCGGGGAATCCCAAGCGAGGTCTCCTGCTGATTTATCCTCTCGATCCCGCCGCCGCGAACCTGCCCGCCGACGGCCCGCCCGTTATCGCCTTCGGGGCCAGCTTCCCCGCTAGTCGCTCGACGACGACCGTCAAGTACGAGGTGGATCACCTCCTCTGGGAGACCGAGTATGCCCCGGCCAATTGACGAGTTCGTCGCCGCTTGGGAGGCGCTCTCCGGACGCAGTGGGGAGGAGAGCGGCTGGCGCGGTATCGCCGTGACTCCCGTCGGCGAGTGCGAGCTCTTGGCTGCTCGGCGCTTCCCCGGTAACGAGGAGGCTCTTCTGGCTCGCTTTCCGACGGCCCGTCTCGGTTCGTCCGAGCGACTGCCCGAGGGCAGGGGGTTCGAGGTCGTTCGGGCGGATCCTCGCGGCGATGGCAAGACTTGGATAGCGTTGTCTAGGAAGGAGTCGGGAAGTCCCGAACTGTTCGTGGAAATGGTCGGCGACGTTGCCGGGGCCATGGACGGCTGCGGGGCGGAGGGCGAGGCCGCTGTTCTGCGGACCATGCTGCGCCGGGTGCGCATGTGGCAGCAGTTCATGTCGCGCGGCGCGGGACCTCTCAGCCCCGAGGCGGAACTCGGTCTGGCGGGAGAGCTCTTCTTCATGGGCATTCTTTTCGATGCGGGGATTTCTCCGGAGACGATCCTCAAAGGCTGGGTTGGGCCCGAGGATGCCCCTCAGGATTTCCTTTTGGGAGACGGGGCTATAGAGGTCAAGGCGACGATGTCCTCATCCGGCTTTCCGGTGAAGATTGGCTCGTTGGAGCAGTTGGACGATGCAGTCGCCTCGCCGCTGTTCCTTGCGGCTGTCAGGTTCGCCAGAGGAGAGGGTGGCGCGACCCTTCCCGAGATGGTTGGGGAGGTCGAACGACGTCTAGGCGGTGAGCCCGAGTTGATCGACTTCCTGCACGAAAGGCTCATGGTTGCTGGCTACTCAGACGCCCACGCGGGCCAATACTCCCGAAGGTTCGAGTCGAAGGAGAGGAGGACTCTCTCCGTGTCTGCGGGCTTTCCACGGCTGACGGTAGGAGCCGTTCCAGCCGGTGTCACAAGAGCAATTTACGAAATCAATCTTGATCACGCCGGGGATTTTCTCGTGGACCTCGACGTGGCTTTAAAGCTACTAGGAGTAACGGATGACGCTTGACGAATTCTTCGCTGAGACCAGGGGCGAGATCGCGGCTCAGATGAGCGACGGATCCCCCTTTGCTGAGCTCGTTTTCTCTGAAGTAGTGATGCAGCACCTCGTTGATGCCGGAATGACCTTCGAGCCGGTCGTCTGTCACTTTCAAGGGAAGGTAGGCAATGCGAATCTGCGCTTGAGCGGCTATGCCATGTCTGAAGAGGCCGACCAGCTTGACCTTTTTGTGAGTCTCTACGAGGGTTTCGAAGGCCTGAAGCCGATACCCGACCAAGACGTGAAGACGGCGGCAGCTCAGTGTGTTCGCTTCTTGGAGCTCTGCGCAGCGGGGCGCATCGCCGATAAGCTGGATCCGTCAAGCGATGTCCACTCCCTTGCGCTGACGATTCGGGAAATTTACGACGGGCTTGAACAGGTTCGTGTCTACGTCCTCACGGACGGCATAGCTAAGTCGAAGAGTTTCAAAGCCCGAGACGTTGGTGGAAAGTACGTGAAGCTTGAAGTCATGGACATCGAACGGCTATTTCGGCATCGCTCCGAAGGTAAGCCACGTGATGAGCTTGTCGTTGACTTCAATGAGGTATCTGGTTCCCCGCTACCCTGTGTCTTTGTGCCAGGTGACACCGGGGACTATGACTACGCACTGACTGCAATTCCAGGTGAGGCGCTTCGGTTTGTCTATGAGAAATTTGGCTCTCGTCTACTTGAGGCCAATGTCCGCTCATTCTTGAGCGTGAAGGCCCGGGGCGTGAATGCAGGGCTCCAGAATACTCTCCGGAATGCCCCGGAAAGATTCATGGCATACAACAACGGAATTGTATTGGTCGCTGATGAAATGCGACTTGACCGTGCCGCAGATGGTTCACCTGGCATAGTTTGGTTGCGGGGGATGCAAATCGTTAATGGCGGCCAGACTACTGCGTCAATTTTCTTTGCCAAGAAAAAATATGCAGATACGGATCTGAGCAAGGTTCGCGTGCCAGCCAAAATCATCGTCATGAAAGAGGAGGATCCTTCAAAAGAGGAGTCTCTTGTTTCCGATATATCGCGATATGCAAATAGTCAGAATTCTGTGCGTCAATCAGACCTGTCTGCCAATAAACCGTTTCATGTCGATATTGAGAGGTTGTCGCTCTCGGTCTACTGCCCTGACGGTACTGGGCGCTGGTTCTATGAGAGGGCGGCAGGCAGTTACAACACTCTTCTTGCCCGAGAGGGCGTGACCCCTGCCAAACTCCGCGCGCTGAAGGAATCTGTACCAACCTCGAGGAAAATTACAAAAACCGAGTTGGCAAAATACCTCATGGCGTGGGATGGCCAAGCTGACGTTGTCAGTCTTGGTGCACAGAAGTGCTTTGATCGATTCATGTCTGGCATGGCTGAAGTGGAAGCTGAAGGGAAGGCCTTCGTTCCTGATGTTTCCTATTTCAAGGCTATTGTCTCGAAAGCATTACTTTTCAAAGCAGTCCATAAGGCGGCGCGGCCATTGGTACCAGCCTTTCTCGCCAACGTTACTGCTTACTCTGTTGCGTTGGTTTCAAAAACTTACGGCGAGTCTTTTGATCTCGAACGGATCTGGAGTAGACAAGGTGTATCTCCTCAGCTTGTTGAGCAGATTGAAATCTGGGTTCGGGAGATCAATGATCGGCTTCATGAGACCGCTAACGGCAGAATGATCTCTGAATGGGCGAAGCGTCCAGAGTGTCGAGAGGCCATGTTCTCCCGGCCATTCTCTGCCCCTTCCATTGATATTCCGGAGGCGGCGCGTCGGGGGGGACTGTGACAGATGTAGTCAATACACTGATCCGCAGCCGAATGATGTCGGGAATACGGGGAAAGGACACCAAGCCAGAGATGCTTGTACGTCGCGTCCTTTTCAAGGCGGGTTATCGTTTCAGGTTGCACAGGAAGGACTTGCCCGGAGTCCCCGATGTCGTTCTTCCCAAGTGGAAGGTCGCGCTTTTTGTGCACGGATGCTTTTGGCATATGCATCAAGGGTTGTTCCAAGGCAAAGATCCCTTCCACTCGCACCGAGTTCTGGCGGAGAAAGCTCGAGGCTAATGTCGATAGGGATCTAAGGGCGCAGGTTGCGTTGGCAGAGGCGGGTTGGCGAGTTGTCGTTGTGTGGGAATGTCTGACCCGAGACTCTCAGGCATTGGAAGCCTTTCCCGATATGCTGTCCGCTTGGATCAGAGGCCCTGCAATTTTTGGCGAGTTTTCCCTGCCCGATAAGAGTCGATGACCGCTGCAACGATAGCTGCGATTTTCCGAGCTAGAAGTGGCGGCACAGCGTTTCCGACCTGTGTGTACTGCTGTGTTCTGTTACCTTCGAAGAAGTAATTGTCAGGGAAGGTCTGCAGTCGTGCAGCTTCGCGAACAGTCAAGCTCCGGCACTGACTCGGATCGGGGTGTATGTAGTAATGGCCATCTTTGGCTATGTGAGCAACAACAGTCGTAGATGGGCCATCCGCCATTTGAACCCTGAAACGGTCACTGAAGGGGACTGAGGCGGAAGAAACGTTCTCATGAGCTGGCAGGAGTTGCTCGGGAAACTGATGTATTTTCGGGGAGGTTCCGTAAAGCTTTGCGAAGCTTGCAGCAAAAATATATCTATGCAGGTCAGAGCGCATATGACTCCTTGCCTCATGCTGCAGGACTCCCCCAAGCCTGGGGTCGAGGAACCACTCCCGTTGTTTGGGACTCATCTTTGGAGCTACGTTCCAAGATATGTACCGACTGCCGTTTGAGTTCAATCGCTGTGCGTCGAGCGCTGCAGTTCGAATGGTATCTATTAGATCACCTCGACCGGCTACATAAGAGCGAAAAAGGATAGAGCTGGCCTCATCCAATGCTGCAAGCCAAGATTCAAGGGAGTCTCCTCCCCTTGAAATCTTGCTACGCAGTGGGGGGAGTCCCGATAAGGCTTGGTCAACGGTAAACGCCGTTTGACTGGGTTCCAGCACCAGGTTGTGAGGACGCTCCAGCAATGCGGGACAGTTCGATGCGACATCAGAGCGAACACCGAACAATATAACTCTGTGTCGTGCCTGTGGGAGACCGTAGCGCTCGGCTTGGATGATGAAGTCGTGCGGATCCAGGTTTTCCGCTTCGTCAGCGACGACAAAGGAGCGGATGCGGTACGAAAGATCTCCTGCGGGACTCGAAAGGTCTTCGAGAATCTGTTGGAAGATGTGCGATCCACTGTGTTGCGAGGACAGGATGCCTTTTACGTTCTCCATGACGAAGATTGTTGGTCTGAACTCGCGAATAATCCGCAGGTATTCCTTGTATAGAAAGTGCTTCTCGTCGCTCTCAAATTCCTCCAAGGTCTCGCGGGTCCGACGGGCGCGGCCGGCTACCGAGTATGCCTGGCACGGTGGACCGCCGATGAGAACCCATTCATTTGCGCCACTCAAGGCTCCACTGATCCAACGGTCGATGTCCTCATGTGAATCCTTGCCAAGCTCCGCGAGCTTTGCCTCTTGCGAGGCCTCCACAGCTTCCGCCGGGACGTCCGGATGCCTGAACAGCTCTTCACGGGTAATCTCGCCCCGAGTGTACTGGTAGTAAGCTTCAGGCGCTTCGCCTTTCGGAAAGGCGCGGAACAGCGCGCGTAGGGAGAGTGTCGCGTGAGCGACTGGATCCTTCTCGATCGAGACACGAAGCTTGAACTTGCGTGTTCCCTTTTCATGACCGCCGATGGAAGAGAATCCCTCTCCGAGTCCACCTGGCCCCGCAAAGAGGTCGATGACCGGGATTGAATCCTTGTGATTCATTGAGCTAGCCAACACGCCAAGGGGAAAATAAAAGAGCGCCATTTTGCGCTCAGGGGGGACGCAGCCCCTTCACGGGTATGCGCTTAAATAGAGCCAGATGGTACCGGTTCACCAAGTGGCGGGCAAGAAATGAGGGTATGGATAATGCTGCGAGCGCGGCGATCAGCTTGGTCTTAATGACGATGAGCTGGTTTCTGTGATGCCTTGGCCAGCGTGGCTTCGGTACACGAGCTGGACGACGAGACGTTGGCTAGAATTGCTCATTAATTGACCAGTAGTCTGCGCAAGAACAAGGCGGCCGATTGAAGCAAGCACGGCAGTGTGCGTGCCAAACTGCGGCTATTGGGTAATCAAATACTGCTTAAGTACAAGCGGAGATGGCACAACTGGTGCTGGCGCAGGCTGAGACGCTCTGTGAGGCATGGATGTAAGGCTGGCTGCCGGTATGCAGGTGGCGGCTTTTAAATCAAAAAAAACGGTGGTTCAACTGAGGGGACCATTGAGGCCCCTTCAGTCAAATGTCAACCGTTTATCGACACCAGTTAAGGCAGCTTCCCTTCGCTACACCAGTCCTTCCACTCATCTATTTGCTCGCTCACGATCATGGCTTCATCACCAATTTCTTTTCGATAGGCGGTGATCCAAGCATCCAGGCAGCCCTCAGATGAAAATGCTTGTGTACTGTCGGCGAGATACTCTTCGTGCGGAGTCGCTTCTTCTCGTATATGAGTACTAGACTCTTGGCTGTCTTGGGGTTGAGAATGGTGGTCAACTTTTACGCCATTGATCCAGAGTGCTTCGCCGGTAGTTGTGTCAAGCAAGGCATTATATTTTTTGATAAGACCATCTGGCACTAGGGTGCCGGGATATTCATCGTAAAAGCCTTTGCCTTCGTCATTGGGGGCTCGAATCAGCTTGATTTCTTGTATGAGTCTCCCGTCTACTTTGCTGTACTGCCTAAGCCACCCAGATACGGTGTCGTCATTTTTATAGAGGATTTCAAGGTCCTGCTGGATCGTGTCTGTGTTTGGGATGCTGATATACCTTTTGAATATGCCGTCCTGCTTCCCATTCTGGAAATTGTTCTCGATATGTGTGTACTGTTTTCCACTGTTTGTTCTGCTGTAGGTGAGTTGTTGTCCGTGCAGTTGGCCGTTTAGGTAGTTATATTTGCCAGATGGGTAATTGAAATTAGTATTGAATTGGGTTTTAAAGCCGTTTAGTTCTTTGCCATTGCTCCAGGTGATATCGGTCAGTTTCGTTTGGCCGTCTTCGGACCAGCCGACCTCATCTCCGTCTTGCAGGCCATTTTTGTATTCTTTTCGGCTTATCAGGATTCCGTTGAGGTATTCCTCCGCTGTCCCGTGTAGGCGATTGCTTTTCCAGTTCTTGACGGATTTCGTTTTTCCAGTTTCTGCATCGAATACGGTCTCTGTTCCGTCCTTGCTGCCTGCCGAGAACTCAACCTCGTACACCTTCTGGGAGTTGTAGAAACACTCGCTTTTTCCGCTGTAGCGACCGTTCTCGACTTGGGAATTGCAAAGCGCTGATATGCCTGGGATTCCTGCTGGGGTGTTTAGTACCAGTCCGGTGAATGGATCAGTTTCGCCGTATTTATAGATAAGTCCATTTCGGATGACGGTCTCTGCATTGTCGATTTCAGTTTTGCAGCCGGTGATGGCTAGTGCGACTAGGGTGATTCCTATCAATCTTTTCATGATCGGGCTATTCCAGAATCCTTAGGGGTTTATATAGGGGCAGGGGCGTGGCTTTTAAGCTGCAGGTGTCGGGCCGTGTCCAATTCGGTATCGGTCGACACTTGCTCGCTTTATTAAACTTGTGCTGAGCCACTGGCTTTTTTAGAGGGGGCGGAGTTATTTCTTGTAGATGACCCTGAGCCGTTGATTCACGTAGTCCTTGAGGATTTCGTAGTCCGGGTTGCGGGTCAGGAGGTTGTGCCCGGCGCTGGCTGCAGCGGTTAGCGTTACGACTGAAAGGGTGACAGGGACCGAAGCCAGGCTGGCAAGCGCGCCAATTGCCCCACCTTGAGCGAGTGCGCTTTTCGTATCGCTCTTGACGCGGCACTTCATCCCCAAGCTTTCAATCTTGGTTTCGACCAGTTTGATGCCGGCCATGAAATTGCCCCTGAGGCCATTGATCTCGAAGGACGCTCTGCTGTGCACGAGGCTGTCGATCTGCGCTTCGTTCAGTCCGGTGATGACGTTCATGCTGTTCTGTGCTCCCTGCCGGGCGTTGATGTTGTAGGAAAAGTCGAATATCAACTTTTAAGGTCGAGTCTCGGTTTGTGAAGTCCTTCATGTCAACAGGTTGATGCCCAACCATCCAGGTCGATCTGGAGGGTGGCATGTCAAAAAGCGATTCGAAGCAGCTGGCGGAAGTCGTGGGGCAAGCGATTGCTCGCCAACGAGTGCGCTGCAAGCTGAGTCAGGAGCAGGTCGCAGAGCGATTGGGGATCGGTAGTGAGGCCGTTTCGCGCATCGAGCGTGGCGTCGTGATGCCCAACGTCGAGCGTCTGGCTGAGCTGGCGAGCATCTTCGGCTGCGAGACGGCCGACCTGCTGACCAAGGGCAGCTCGCGTCCGGAGGATCAGGCGCGTCGACTGCAGGGGCTGCTGTCCACGTTGAACTCGGATGATCGTGCGCTGGTGCTGGAGTTTGTGGAGCGTTTGGTGGAGCGCCTCAGCCAGGGCTAAGGCCCCCCTTACTTTCTGCTGTCTCGTCGAACAAAGCGCCGCAGCGTAGACACAGGCAGTCGAAGCCGGCGAAGTGAAACCGCACGACATCCTCTGCCGCCTTCCGGGCCTCCGGGTACGCGGGTGCGACCGCTGCCAGGCCGCTGAGAAGAGCGGCATGGCCGCTCCCCTCATGTGGACGCTGAGCGCCCTTGATTGCGCCATTGAACAGCCCGACCAACAGGGTCAGCCCTTTGGCTGCGTCCCGTGTCAGCACGGCGCTGGAGTCGCAGATCAAACACTGTCTGTTCATCGTCATGCTCCCTATTGAGTTGAGGCGGCCAGTGCATGCCTGGCGGCTCGGGGTAGTGATTATTCCGGTGGTGCAGTGGTGGACTCTGCCGCGGCTGTTCCGGGGGCCAACGCCTTCACGAGGCGGCAGAAAATCCAGCACGCCAGCAATACGGCGATCAGCAGGGGCGGAAAGCGCACCAGCAGAAGCACCAGCAGCAGAAGGGCCAGGCAGCCCGCGAGGATGCCGGCGAACATGAACACGGCGGCAAAGATCCGTAGTAGCTTCATCGTCGTGTTCTCCTCACAGGTAGCCCTGTTCCGCCAGCGATACGCAGCCCTCGTGGCCCACCACGATATGGTCCAGGGTTCGCACCCCGACCAGGTTCAGGGCCTCCCGCAGTTTGTGGGTCAGGGTGAGATCTGATTGGCTGGGTTCCGGATCACCGGAAGGGTGGTTGTGGACCAGCACGGTTGCCGCGGCGTTGTGCTCCAGGGCAGCCTTGACGTCTTCCCGGGGATAGACGCTGGCGCTGTCCAGGGTGCCCCGGAACAGTTCGTGAAAGACGATCACCCGGTGCCGGCTGTCGAGCAGAAGCAGGGCGAATACCTCATGCTCGTATTCGCCCAGCAGCGCCTGCAGGTGGCCGAACACTTCCTTCGGTGAGGTCAGTGCTCGCCCCCGGCGCAGACGCAGATTCGCCAATTGCCGGGCCATCAGCAGGATGTCGGTTTCGGTGACCGGCGACTCGACCAGGTAGGTGCCGGTCGATTCACTGGCCTTCAGCTTGTGCAGGCGCATGCAGGGCTCCTTGGTGGTTGTCGGTCGGTGGGGTATGGCGCTGGGCTTGCG
>ERZ1029870.131-NODE-131-length-10243-cov-15.846781_pt1 | contig 10243 bp, 6 predicted proteins | sample MGYA00519236_ERZ1029870 | MGnify/ENA primary metagenome ERZ1029870 (study PRJEB33666, sample SAMEA4610924) | skin metagenome | biome: Human-associated habitat; feature: Malodor aspect; material: skin | place: Philippines | collected 2015-08 ... | reverse complement strand
GCCTTGTGGGCAGCCTCGTTTGTCTTACACGGCGCTTAAGCCGTGGCGCTCTGGCGCAGACCCAGAATGCGATCCAGCACTACCATTACTGCCAGCGTCACCGCCACCGGCAGCAGCCAGCCCAGGCTCTGACCGGCCAGCGGCAGTTGCCCGAACCAGGCCGGCACCTTGTCGGCCCAGGGCGTCGCAGCAACACCATCGGCCACACCGAAGACCAGGGTAACGGCCATCACCGGCACGAACACCAGCGGCTGGGATACCCACAGACGATTGGCCAGGCTCAGCGCGACCAGCACGATGGCCAGCGGATACAGACCGACAAGCACCGGGATGGAGAAGCTGATCAGCTGAGTCAGGCCCTGATTGGCCACCAGCAGGCTGAACAGCCCGAAGGCAATCACCACGCTGCGATAGGACACCGGCAGCAGCTTGCTGAAGAACTCGCCGCAGGCGGTCAACAGGCCTACCGCGGTGGTCAGGCAGGCCAGGGTGATGACCACCGCCAGCAGCAGACTGCCTGGGGTGCCGAAGGTGTGCTGGACATAGGTAGTCAGAATCTGCACGCCATTTTGCGCATCGCCCGCGATACCCTGGCTGGTTGCGCCGAGGTAGAACAATGCCAGATACACCAACGACAGGCCGATGGCTGCAATGATGCCGGCGATGACCGAGTAACGGGTCACCAGCCCCGCATCACTGACGCCGCGGTCGCGAATCGCGCTGGCGATTACGATGCCGAAGACCAGTGCACCCAGGGTATCCATGGTCAGGTAGCCCTGCAGGAAGCCTTGCACCAGCGGCGCCTCGCGATAGCTCTCGGCGACCACACCGATCTCGCCGGCGGGAGCAAACAAGGCAGCGCCGCCCAGCACCAGCAGCGCAGCCAGCAGTACCGGGGTGATGAATTTGCCGATGCGATCGACCAACCGTCCCGGATTGAGGGAAAGGAACAACACAGCAGCGAAATACAACAGGGTGTAGATCAGCAGCGGTGCACCTTCATTGCCGGTGAACGGCGCGATGCCCATCTCGAACGACACCGCGGCCGTGCGCGGCGTGGCAAACAACGGGCCGATGGCCAGGTAAACCGCTACCGCGAGGATTGCGCCGGCAATCCTGCCCAGGGGTGCGGTAAGCAGGTCCATGCCGCCACCGACACGCGCCAGGGCTACCACGGTCAGCAATGGCAGGCCGACGCCGGTCAGCAGAAAGCCGATCGCGGCAGGAAGCAGATTCTCCCCTGCAGCCAGGCCGGCACTTGGCGGGAAGATGATGTTGCCTGCGCCGAGAAACAACGCAAAGGTCATGAAGCCGAGGGCCAGGAGGTCCGAGCCTTTCAAACGAGTCATAAGGGGAAATACCACAAGCAGGAAATCGAAGAATTGCGGGAGTTTCCTTGAGGGATACGGGAAACGTCGCCCGAGCGTTTGGCTCGAACCACTGCATGCATCGCCAGGCGCTTGTGACACCAAGGACACGGTAAGGGGCGGATACTAGCGAAAAGCGTCCTGCAGCAGCACAGTTGCCGGACAAGCTGTCGGACTGACGTAACTGACTGTCGCATCAGCAAAAGTTATTCAGACCGGGAACACTACAGCGGCGTATTTCTGCCGCGTTGATACGCAGCGTCGTGGCCACCACGCCCCATCACTGCACCTACAAAAAGACCACCCGAAGGTGGTCTCTTTGCGAGCAGTCAGCGAAGATTTAGGCCTTCTTGACTTCCCAACCGGTCAGCTCGGCCAGGGCCTTGCCGATGTCAGCCAGGGAACGCACGGTTTTCACACCAGCGTCCTGCAGTGCAGCGAACTTCTCGTCTGCAGTGCCCTTGCCGCCGGAGATGATGGCGCCAGCATGGCCCATGCGCTTGCCGGGAGGAGCGGTTACACCAGCGATGTAGGAAACCACCGGCTTGGTGACGTTGGCCTTGATGAAGGCAGCCGCTTCTTCTTCAGCAGAACCACCGATCTCACCGATCATGACGATCGCTTCGGTCTTCGGATCTTCCTGGAACAGCTTCAGAATATCGATGAAGTTGGAGCCCGGGATGGGGTCACCGCCGATGCCCACGCAGGTGGACTGGCCGAAACCGGCGTCGGTGGTCTGCTTCACGGCTTCATAGGTCAGGGTGCCCGAACGGGACACGATGCCGACTTTGCCTGGCAGGTGGATGTGACCCGGCATGATGCCGATCTTGCACTCACCGGGAGTGATCACGCCCGGGCAGTTCGGGCCGATCAGACGCACGCCCAGCTCGTCGCACTTGACCTTGGCTTCCAGCATGTCGATGGTCGGGATGCCTTCGGTGATGCAAACGATCAGCTTGATGCCGCCGTTGGCCGCTTCCAGGATCGAGTCCTTGCAGAACGGAGCCGGAACGTAGATCACGGACGCTTCAGCGCCAGTGGCTTCTACGGCTTCCTTGACGGTGTTGAACACCGGCAGGCCCAGGTGGGTGGTGCCACCCTTGCCCGGAGTAACGCCGCCAACCATCTTGGTGCCGTAGGCGATGGCTTGTTCGCTATGGAAGGTGCCCTGCGAGCCGGTGAAACCCTGGCAGATGACCTTGGTGTCTTTGTTGATCAGGATGCTCATTACTTACCCTCCGCGGCCTTGACGACCTGCTGGGCAGCGTCGGTCAGGCTGGTTGCCGCGATGATGTTCAGACCGCTGTCAGCCAGGACTTTGGCGCCCAGCTCGGCGTTGTTACCTTCGAGACGGACGACCACCGGGATCTTCACGCCAACTTCCTTCACCGCGCCGATGATGCCTTCGGCAATCATGTCGCAACGAACGATACCGCCGAAGATGTTCACCAGAACGGCTTTGACGTTGTCATCGGAGAGGATGATCTTGAACGCTTCGGTCACGCGCTCTTTGGTCGCGCCACCACCTACGTCGAGGAAGTTGGCCGGCTGACCGCCGTGCAGATTGACGATGTCCATGGTGCCCATGGCCAGGCCAGCACCGTTGACCATGCAACCGATGTTGCCTTCCAGCGCAACGTAGTTCAGCTCCCACTTCTGCGCATGGGCTTCACGCGGATCGTCCTGGGACGGGTCGTGCATGGCGCGCAGCTTGGGCTGACGGTACATGGCGTTGGAGTCGATGTTGATCTTGGCGTCCAGGCAGTGCAGGTTGCCGTCAGCCTTGATCACCAGCGGGTTCACTTCCAGCAGAGCCAGGTCGTAGTCCTGGAACAGCTTGGCCAGGCCAACGAAGATGTGGGTGAACTGCTTGACCTGATCGCCTTCCAGACCCAGCTGGAAAGCCAGCTCGCGGCCCTGGTACGGCTGCGCGCCGACCAGCGGATCGATGGTGGCCTTGAGGATCTTCTCAGGGGTTTCGTGAGCTACTTTCTCGATGTCCACGCCACCTTCGGTGGAAGCCATGAACACGATGCGACGGCTGGAACGGTCTACGACGGCGCCCAGGTACAGTTCCTTGGCGATGTCGGTGCAGGATTCGACCAGGATTTTGCTGACCGGCTGACCATTGGCGTCAGTCTGGTAGGTCACCAGACGCTTGCCCAGCCAGTTGGCGGCGAAGGCCTTGGCGTCTTCTTTGCTCTTGACCAGCTTTACGCCACCGGCTTTACCGCGGCCACCGGCGTGGACCTGAGCCTTGACGACCCACTCACTGCCGCCGATTTTTTCGCAGGCTTCTGCGGCTTCTTCCGGGGTGTCTACCGCGAAGCCCTTGGATACGGGCAGGCCGTATTCAGCGAACAGCTGCTTACCCTGATATTCGTGAAGATTCATGCTTGTCTACCGTCTTCGTTTAGGTATTGCGCATTCGGCGCTGTACTTGTGATACCGCGCCACCTGTGACTGCCGAAACAGTCCGCCGGGCCTTCCGCCGCGAGTGAAACTCGACGCGGGCAACCCGCCGTGGTTCTGCTTGCAAACACCGCCGCAACGATGGAGCGATTACGCAACGCCCCGCCTACCACGACGGCTTACAACAATTTGTGTGGCTGGAGCTAACCGCCCAGCCACTTTTGACGCTTAGCGCTTCTTGCGGTTGGCGATATGGATCGCGCCACCATTCACCGCCAGGGCCGCTTCGTGCAGCGCCTCGGACAGCGTCGGGTGGGAGAAGACCATCATGCCCAGGTCTTCGGCGCTGGTGCCGAATTCCATGCCGATTGCACCCTGCTGCACCAGCTCGGCAGCGCTCGGACCAATGACGTGAACGCCCAGCACGCGGTCGGTATTGGCATCGGCGATGACCTTGACCAGGCCACCGGTGTCGTTGGCCGCCATGGCGCGACCACTGGCAGCGAACGGGAAGGTGCCGACATTGATGGCGACGCCTTCAGCCTTGAGCTGCTGCTCGGTCTTTCCGACCCATGCGATTTCCGGGTGGGTGTAGATAACCGACGGCACCAGATCGTAGTTGATCTGGGCTTTGTGGCCAGCGATACGCTCGGCGACCATCACGCCCTCTTCCGAGGCCTTGTGCGCCAGCATCATGCCGCGTACCACGTCACCAATGGCGTAGACGCCCGGAACGCTGGTTTCGCACTGGTCGTTGACGAAGATGTAGCCACGCTCGTCCAGGGTCACGCCGCTGTCGGCAGCCAGCAGATCGGTGGTCACCGGGCGACGGCCCACGGCCACGATCAGCTTGTCGAACACCATCTTCTGCTCGCCATTGGCGTCAGTGAAGGTGACGGTAACCTGCTTCTTCTTGACCTCGGTACCGGTAACGCGAGCACCCAGACGGATGTCCAGGCCCTGCTTGGTCAGGGTCTTCTGGGCTTCCTTGGCGATCTGCTCGTCGGCGGCCGCGAGGAACTTGTCCATGGCTTCCAGCACGGTCACTTCCGCGCCCAGGCGAGCCCAGACCGAGCCCAGCTCCAGACCGATGACACCAGCGCCGATGACGCCCAGCTTCTTCGGTACGCTCTGGAATTCCAGGGCGCCGGTGGAGTCGACGATCACATCCTGGTCGACCGGAGCCGGCGGAATCTCGACCGGCTTGGAGCCGGAAGCGATGATCACATGAGCGGCTTCGACCACCTGGCTCTTGCCGTCAGTGCCGGTCACTTCGACCTGCTTGCCAGCCAGCAGCTTGCCGTGGCCTTCCAGCAGGGTCACGCCGTTGGCCTTGAACAGGCCGGCAACGCCACCGGTGAGGTTCTTGATGATGGTGTTCTTGCGCGCCACCATGGCCGGCACGTCGATGGTCACGCCCTTGGCTTCGATACCGTGTACAGCGAAGCCTTCTTTGGCTTCGTGGTACTTCCAGGAGCTGTCCAGCAGCGCCTTGGACGGAATGCAGCCGACGTTCAGGCAGGTACCGCCGAGGGCGACCTTGCCGTCCTGGCCCTGGTACTTCTCGATGCAGGCGGTCTTCAGACCGAGCTGCGCTGCCTTGATGGCGGCTACGTAGCCACCAGGGCCGGCACCGATGACTACCACGTCGAATTTCTGGGTCATAACGTATTCCTTCTCGAAAAAACCGGACGGCCCCGTAAACAGGGCCGCCGTGGAGGAGACTGGCTTTTAGATTTCCAGCAGCAGACGCGCCGGGTCTTCAAGCAAGTTCTTGATGGTCACCAGGAAGGTCACGGCTTCCTTACCATCGATCAGGCGGTGGTCGTAAGACAGCGCCAGGTACATCATCGGGCGGATCACCACCTGACCGTTGATGGCCATCGGACGCTGGATGATGTTGTGCATACCCAGGATCGCGGCCTGCGGCGGGTTGACGATCGGCGTCGACATCATCGAACCGAAGGTACCACCGTTGGTGATGGTGAAGGTGCCGCCGGTCATTTCTTCGATCGACAGCTTGCCGTCACGTGCCTTCTTGCCGAAGGTGGCGATGCCGCTCTCGATTTCAGCCAGGCTCATCAGCTCGGCGTTACGCAGTACCGGAACCACCAGGCCACGGTCGCTGGAAACGGCAACGCCGATGTCCGCATAGCCATGGTAAACGATGTCGTTGCCGTCGATCGACGCGTTGACGGCCGGGAAGCGCTTCAGCGCCTCGGTAGCAGCCTTGACGAAGAACGACATGAAGCCCAGGCGCACGCCGTTGTGGGACTTCTCGAACAGATCCTTGTACTTCGAACGCAGGGCCATGACTTCGGTCATGTCCACTTCGTTGAAGGTGGTCAGCATGGCCATGGAGGACTGAGCCTCGACCAGACGCTCGGCGATCTTGGCGCGCAGACGGGTCATCGGCACACGCTTCTCGGTGCGGTCGCCAGTGGCGACGACAGCGGCGGCAGCAGCCGGAGCAGCGGCCGGCTTGGCAGCAGCGGCCGGCGCGTTCTTCTTGGCTTCGACGGCAGCGACCACGTCTTCCTTGGTCACGCGGCCACCTTTACCAGTGCCGGCGATGCTGTTCGGGTCGATGCCGTTCTCTTCGGCCAGCTTGCGCGCGGCCGGCGAGAGGATGGCGTCGTCGCCAGCAGCGGCAGCCGGAGCAGCAGCCTGGGCCGGAGCAGCGGCAGCGGCCGGAGCGGCAGCCGGAGCAGCAGCGGCAGCGCCACCTTCGGTCAGCCTGCCCAGCAGCTCGTTGGAGAGAACGGTGTCGCCTTCGTTCTTGATGATTTCAGCCAGGACACCATCGGCCTCGGCCAGGACTTCGATCACCACCTTGTCGGTTTCGATGTCGACGATCAGCTCATCGCGCTTGACCGCTTCGCCCGGCTTCTTGTGCCAGGTGGCCACGGTGCCGTCGGCAACCGATTCCGGGAAGGTTGGGGCTTTGATCTCGATAGCCATTGTATGCGTTTCCTTAAATTCGGTTTTACCGCCAGGTGGCACCTGCCACCTGGCGGATGAAGGCGTTAAACAGTAAAGGCGTCCTGCAGCAGTTTTTCCTGCTGCTCGGCGTGCATCGAGGCATAACCGCAAGCGGGTGCTGCCGACGCATCACGACCGGCATACTCCAAGAACAACGACTTCTTGTGTGCGGTGGCGACACGACGCATGTGGTGCTGGCTGCAGTACCAGGCGCCCTGGTTCATCGGCTCTTCCTGACACCAGACGATGTGCTTGAGGTTCTTGTACGGCGCCAGCGCTTCGGCCAGATCGTCTTCCGGGAACGGATAGAGCTGTTCGATACGCACGATGGCGATGTCCTCGCGACCCTCGGCACGACGCTTCTCCAGCAGGTCGTAGTAGACCTTGCCGCTGCACAGGATCATGCGCTGGACCTTTTTCGGGTCCAGCGAATCGATCTCGCCGATCACGGTCTGGAAGGAGCCTTCGGCCAGTTCTTCCAGGGTCGAGATGGCCAGCTTGTGACGCAGCAGCGACTTCGGAGTCAGGACCACCAGCGGCTTGCGCAGGGGACGGATCACCTGGCGACGCAGCATATGGTAGACCTGCGCCGGGGTGGTCGGCACGCACACCTGCATGTTGTGCTCGGCGCACAGCTGCAGATAGCGCTCCAGACGCGCCGAGCTGTGCTCAGGCCCCTGTCCTTCATAACCATGCGGCAGCAGAACGGTCAGACCGCAGAGGCGGCCCCACTTGGTCTCGCCGCTGGAGATGAACTGGTCGAATACCACCTGAGCGCCGTTGGCGAAGTCGCCGAACTGGGCTTCCCAGATCACCAGCGCGTTCGGCGTGGTGGTGGCGTAGCCGTATTCGAAAGCCAGCACCGCTTCCTCGGAGAGGAAGGAGTCGTACAGCTCGAACTTAGGCTGACCGTCGTACAGGTTCTTCAGCGGAACGTAGGTCGAGGCGTCCTTCTGGTTGTGCAGCACCGCATGACGGTGCGAGAAGGTGCCGCGGCCAATGTCCTGGCCGGTCATGCGGATCGGGTGACCTTCGACCAGCAGCGTGGCGTAAGCCATGGTCTCGGCGAAGCCCCAGTTGATCGGCAAGCCACCCGCGCCCATCTTCTGACGGTCTTCGAGGATCTTCGCCACCTGACGCTGAACCAGGAACCCTTCCGGAATTTCCAGCAGCTTGGCGGACAGGTCCTGCAGGGTCTTCAAATCGAAACGGGTGTCGTGGCGCGCAGTCCAGGCGTGGCCCAGGTACGGACGCCAGTCGACGAACAGCTCCTTGTTCGGCTCCTTGACCAGGCTCTTGACCACGTGCTGACCGTTATCCAGCGCAGTACGGTAGTCATCGATCTTGGCCTGAACCTCATCGCTGCTCTGCACACCAGCGGCGATCAGCGCATCGGCATACAGCTCACGGGTGGTGCGCTGCTTGGCGATCTGCTGGTACATCAGCGGCTGGGTACCGCTCGGCTCGTCGGCCTCGTTGTGGCCGCGGCGGCGGTAGCAGACCAGGTCGATGACCACGTCACGCTTGTACTGCATGCGGTAATCGACGGCCAGCTGGGTGACGAACAGTACCGCTTCCGGATCGTCGCCATTCACGTGGAAGATCGGCGCCTGGATCATCTTGGCCACGTCGGTAGCGTACTCAGTCGAGCGCGCATCCTGCGGGTTACTGATGGTAAAACCGACCTGGTTGTTGATCACGATGTGGATGGTGCCACCCGTCTTGTAGCCACGGGTCTGCGACATCTGGAAGGTTTCCATGACCACGCCCTGACCGGCGAATGCCGCATCACCGTGCATGGAAATCGGCAGCACCTTGTCGCCCGTGGCGTCGTTACGACGATCCTGACGGGCACGCACCGAACCCTCGACCACCGGAGAAACGATCTCCAGGTGCGAAGGGTTGAACGCCAGCGCCAGGTGCACTTCACCGCCCTGGGTCATGACGTTGGACGAAAAGCCCTGGTGGTACTTCACGTCACCAGAGGACAGGCCTTCGGTCTTCTTGCCTTCGAACTCGTCGAACAGGTCCCGCGGGTTCTTGCCGAAGGTGTTGACCAGTACGTTCAGACGGCCACGGTGGGCCATGCCGATGACGATTTCCTTGGTGCCGTAGGAGCCCGAACGCTGGATGATTTCGTCCAGCAGCGGGATCAGGCTTTCGCCGCCTTCCAGACCGAAACGCTTGGTGCCCGGGTACTTGGTGCCCAGGTACTTCTCCAGGCCCTCGGCAGCGGTTAAGCGCTCGAGCACGTGCGCCTGCACCTCGGCGGAAAATTGCGGACGACCACGCACGCTTTCCAGACGCTGAGCGAACCAGTGGCGCTGGCCGGAATCGACGATGTGCATGAACTCGGCACCGATGGTGCGACAATATGTCTGCTGCAACGCACCGATGATTTCACGTAGGGTCGCCTCCTCCTTGCCGATATACAGCTCACCGGTGCGGAAAGTGGTATCCAGATCCGCATCGGTCAGGCCGTAATGGTTGATCGACAGGTCAGACGGCGCAGTGCGCACCCACAGACCTAGAGGGTCGAGTTGGGCGGCCTGATGGCCACGCATGCGGTAGGCCTGGATCAGGCGCAGCACTTCCACCTGCTTCTTTTCGTGCTCGCTGCTGACGGCCCCGGCGGAAACCGGCTGGGCGCGACGCGAATTCTTCGCGAGCAGGACGAAATGATCGCGAATGGTCGAATGCGATACGTCCGTTGCAGCGCTGCCGTCAGCCGGCAACTTCTGGAAGTAAGTGCGCCACTCTTCTGGCACAGCGTTGGGATCGTGCAGGTAGAGCTCGTAGAGCTCTTCCACGTAGGCAGCGTTGCCACCGGATAGGTGGGCACTGTCCCACATGCGCTGCATCACGCTTTCTTGCATGCTTGGTCACCCTCGTTAAGGGGACACCACCGGCGTGAATACCGCATGGCGCCAATCGAAGTCACGCTGTTGCGACTCGGTTGAAGCCACTTGGGTTCCCGCAGATAGTCCGGGCACCAGCCCGGATGCCCCTGCTGGTCGTCATATTTTTCGAGTATGAGCCGCAGCTTTGTGGGCTGCGGCTCCGGCTTTTGCTGCAATACCGGCCGAAGCCGGTATGCAGGTGTTACAGGTACAGCAACTTGCGAATCAGGTACCGCTCTGCAGCAGCATTTTACGCACGTGGCCGATCGCCTTGGTCGGGTTCAGACCCTTGGGGCAGACGTTCACGCAGTTCATGATGCTGCGGCAACGGAACACACTGAACGGATCGTCCAGCGAGGCCAGACGCTCGGCGGTCTTGGTGTCACGGCTGTCGGCCAGGAAGCGATAGGCCTGCAGCAGTGCAGCGGGACCGAGAAACTTGTCCGGGTTCCACCAGAACGACGGGCAGCTGGTCGAGCAGCATGCGCACAGAATGCACTCGTACAGACCGTCGAGCTTTTCGCGCTCTTCCGGAGTCTGCAGACGTTCGATGGCCGGAGCCGGCGTATCGTTCTGCAGGAA
>ERZ1029870.130-NODE-130-length-10277-cov-8.446684_pt1 | contig 10277 bp, 9 predicted proteins | sample MGYA00519236_ERZ1029870 | MGnify/ENA primary metagenome ERZ1029870 (study PRJEB33666, sample SAMEA4610924) | skin metagenome | biome: Human-associated habitat; feature: Malodor aspect; material: skin | place: Philippines | collected 2015-08 ... | reverse complement strand
ATACACCGAGGCTTCACCGGCCACGCCTGCCGGCCTCATGAGAAATCCGGGCTAGGATACTCGGGCTAATTTAATCGTTAAGTCCGATAACAAAGACGCAGGGAGCCTATATGTCAGACACAACCGGGCCAACCAGTGAAGTTCTGCTCTGCTCAGATTGCTTCACAGATGAAGGGCTGCGAATCGATGCTGCAAAGCATGGCCTTGAACAACAGGGCGAATGCCCGAATTGTCAAAGTCTGAATGGACATAAGCTAACTCAAGACCACATTAAAGGTCTGGCATGGCGCTTCTTCGTGAGCGGAACCACCGTCCGGTGCGACTATGGCGCAGCGCCAGTGATTCAGTTCAACGAATATCATTATGGCCAGAGCGATATTGTCCCGTCAGCATGGCTTGAGAATGACATCAAGCTTATCGAGGAAGCCGCTCAGATTGGCTTTTTCCATTACGGCCCACGATTGTGGATGATCGGCGAAGTCGAGCCACTAAAGGCCATTCAGGATCCGGCGACACGCTCTCAGATCATCGAACGTGTCTTGAGAGAATACCCCGAAAAAACCCTAGGTGACGGCAGCAAATTCTACCGTCTGCGCGTCAACCCGGGGCGTCCAGCTGACCCGTCCGAGTACGATAGCCCACCTGTAGAGTTCGCAGGTAAAGGGCGCCTGGATTCTCCAGGCTTCCCCGTGATGTACGGATCGCAAGACCTTGATGTCTGTATCCATGAGTGCAGGGCATCGACGGAGGATGAGCTTTATGTAGCAACCTTAAAGAGCCTGAGGAATTTGCGGCTATTGGATCTTACTCATCCTCTAGAGGAAACAGAGACCGAGTTTGAAAGCTTGGATATGGCAACCCATATGCTGTTTCTTGCTCGATCCCACTCATATGATATTGCCCGCGACATTGCTCTTGCTGCGAAAGAGGCTGGTTTTGACGGAGTGATCTACCCGTCATTTTTCAGCCTGATTCGTACCGGCAGCCATCCTTTCGAGACGGCCTATGGCCTGTCCCTTCGTCGCTTTCATCCAGAGCGAGCGAAATATGTGGAGGCAACTACCATTCGCAATCTCGCCATATTTGGTAGGCCGATGGAAAGCGGCTTGGTTAGAGTCGAATGCATTAATCGCCTAATCCTCACCCATGTTAGCTATTGTGGACATTTCGGCCCAGTTGAGTACTGAGATTTTTGAGTGATTTAGCAAGAGATACTCTTGCCAAATACTGAGCAATCTCCGGCTCCTGCAAATTAATGCTTAACCAAGAAATGGTATTTGCGAATGAAATCCACCATCTCGCCTACCAATATAGATTCATAACCAAGAGCTTCATGGCACCGAAGTGAATCATTATCCTATTTCGCACCCCAGCGAAATGCCCCATATGAACATAAGAGCTAAGCGAAGACTAAGAAGCTTCGCCAAGCCTAACTAAAAATCGCACAACATGCAGCCTTGCATTATTTTGAAAACCGATCAAGGAAAGTCAATGAGCATAGAAAATGAGCTGGCGGATTTTCTAGAAAACAATATCAAGAACGGATCTAATAAACTTAGAGATATTGAAATAATAAAATTTTACTACGGATTAAATGAGTCTCCATGGCCGACTCTAGAGGAGACCGCCAGTCGATTTGGAGTAGGAACCAGGGAGAGAATCAGACAGCTTCTAAATTCCAAATTTAGAGACCATGCGAGCAAGAATACTATACCCTCACTCAATGAATTCATTCGCATCTTGCAATCAATAGAACATTGGTCAACCTCCGAATTTGAAGATGCAGTTTGTGCTTCTGGCTTAATGCGAAGAGGGAGTCATTTGAGAGGAATCTTTAACCTTGTTGAGGATGTTAATATTGATAGCGGCTTCGAGTTTTATACACCTGAACTAAAGCGAGCCACAAGAAACTCGCTCACAACAAGCAGAAATGTCTTCCTGATAAAAACCTCCAAAATCAGAGATGTCGAAAAACTATTATCCAGAGCTCGTGGTCTGCCGGGGCGCTGCGGAATAGCAAACTTAAGGTATATAAGAGAGACTCTTGGGGAGCACTACAAGCTTATCTCACTCCTAATTAAAAGCTCGCACACCTCTTGGGTGAAGGCCGACGATGAAGATTTTTGGTACATATTTGAAAACAGGGACAACACTCTAATTAACTATATGGAGAAAGTTTTTGGTGTCATTGATAGCTGCGAGCCTTCCAGGCTAGCTGCAGCTTTTAGAAATGCACTAGACAGCAGGACTCATCAATACGCGTACCCACCCACTGAAATCATTGAAGAGTACCTGCAAAGCTCGGTCTACCTAGCCAATACGGACTCCGGCTTGAAATTCATAGGCGAGACAACAAAACCAAATAAAATCGAAGAAGACCTGATACTTTTCTTCACTAACAACTCAATCGCAACCTATACTGAGTTAAAGAGATATTTACAACAGAGGGAGTACGGAGAACCCCACATACTCAAGACCACAAATCACTCGCCACTTATTTATGTCGACAAAACACAAGGTAGAAAGCACTACACATACAGCCTAATTGGTCGAAAAGCACCAGCACAGCATGACATTTCAGCATATGACGTCTACGAGTATTACCTCCGCAGACTAAGACTTCTTCTTGATGTAGGGACAGATGAAACAAGAGAGCAAACAGCAAGAAAGGAACAACATATACTTCAGGAATGGCTATTCAAAGACAAGGCACATGAAAACTGCGCCATTTGCGGGCAAGAATTCAGTATAAAAACGCTAGTAACCGCACACAAAAAACCAAGATCCGAATGTAATGATGCGGAGCGATTAGACCCTTATATTGTCATGCCAATATGCTTAATGGGCTGCGATTATCTTTATGAAAACATGTACATCTATATCGATGAAGCGGAAATCAAGCACGGCATAGATCTCCCTAACGCAAGAACTGAAGCAAGTTACATAGAAAAGCTTGTCGGTCGCAAAATAGATTCGAAATGGCTTCTGGGAGGCAGTTCTTACTTTCGCTCACCTTTCAGAACAGCGCGATAAACATCGCTATTCACTTCTTCGTTAGTGGCTATTTTTTTATTAATAGAGGGAAGATTTAGCTAGAAGTTTAACCACGCAAAACAGAGTGAACATATTAAGAAAAGAATTTGCCAGCAGCTTCAAATGCCCGCTGCTAGCCCTACAAAGACAGATGCCGATCACCATCTGAAATCTGCATTTTCCGCAAGATATCAGCACGTTCGACGAAGATCGATTAACACACAGTTATGGAGAGGAGAACGCGCAATCTCGCACGTTCGATCCTCAACCATGACGCTCGATCTTCACCGCCGCAAACAGCCGGAGGGATGCATCGAGCCTGGGAAAGGCAACAGCCCAGCGAGGCGACCGCCGAGTACCTACTGCTACTTTGAGCTTCAGGCGTACAGCCCCTCTCACTGCCCCGACCAATCGGCCAGCAGTCACGGGTGATGACGAACCTGACATAGCTGGCTGGGAGGTGATGGCACCCAGTCGAGGCTGGCTACCTGCGATGACTCGCGGGGTGTAGCGGTGGATGGCGAAGCCACTCTAAGAGTATCTTTGAGCTGTCCTTCATCCATGGTCATTACCATCAATCCATCAATCAAGAACGAAGCAATGAGACAGCATCAAGCCTGTCTTGCGGAGGACACTGGCAGGTGCTCTTCAAGCTGCACCGCAAGTTGCTCTTGATGCCTCCCCAACTCTGCTGACACAGGATCGATGATCACCGATGACGATGTTGTCAGTGACCATCCCCGTCAGTGGCTGTCAGGAAGCCCAAGCCTCTCTGCCAGACCACCTCCTGCCCATCTTCATGTACCTCCAGATGACTCCGCCCAGGAGTTTCCCCATTTGCCTCTGTCATCCATCAGCCCTGGCCTCAGCACAGTAGCGACCTAGGCAACCACTGCTGCCCAGGCTTTGGCCCATGGATGGCATCCAGGCACCGGGGAACTCCTGGGCCAGTCACCAGCATCAACCCTGCATCCCTTGCAGATTCCCCTCAAACCCAGCCCGTTTTGTCCGTAACCGCTCCACAAACCACACCTTCAAGTGAAGTGAAGGCCCACAGATGCTGTGCTCCCGATTTTCCTGGAGCCCAGCCCATGATGCGTCCCGACCCCAAGGTCAAAGCCGTTTACCTTTACCCCAAGCCGGTCGATTTCCGCAAATCCATCAACGGTCTGGCCGCCTTGGTCGAGTTGGATATCAAGGTGGCGGTGTTCGACCCGGCGTTGTTCGTTTTTCTCAACCGCACGCGCAACCAAGTGAAAATTCTGTATTGGCATCGTAACGGTTTCTGTTTGTGGCTCAAGCGCTTGGAGGCCGAGCGGTTCAAGACCAAACCGGATGCCGGTGACGAAGCGATCGAGCTGACGGTGCGGGAATTGAATCAGTTGCTGGAGGGCATCGACCTCTGGGGCAATCAACCGCACAAGGTGCTGACACCACGTTTCGTGACTTGAGCCGGTATAATCCATGGCATGATTTCCGTGCCTGAACCCCTTCCTGACGACCCCGCAGCGCTCAAGCAATTGCTCGCTGAGGTGCTGTCTTCTGCACAGAAATTGGCCAAGGACAAGGACGGGCAGATCGAGCACCTGCGCGAACAAAACGCACTGCTGATCCAACGCCTGTTCGGTCGCAAATCCGAGCAGACGGCCGATCCTGACTCGCCGCAGTTGGAGATTTTCAACGAAGCCGAAAGCCTCACCGAAGCCGCGCCCGAAACTACTGCCGAAGAGATCGAGGAAGACGTCGTCGCGCCGGTCAAACGTCGTGGCAAGCGTAAACCACTGCCGGCTGAGTTGCCGCGCGTTGAGGTTATCCATGAGCTGCCCGAGCACGAGCTGACCTGTGCCTGCGGTGCTTGCAAGCAAGTGATCGGTGAGGAAACCAGCGAACAGCTGGAAATCATCCCGATGCAGGTGCGGGTCATCCGCCATATCCGTAAGACCTACGCCTGCAAAGCCTGCGAAGCCGCCCCGATCACCGCGGACAAGCCCGCGCAACTGATTGAGAAAAGCCTGGCTACGCCCAGCGTGTTGGCGATGCTGCTGACCACCAAGTACGCCGACGGCATCCCGCTGTACCGCTTCGAGAAAGTCCTCCATCGCCATGGCATCGACATCCCGCGGCAGACCCTGGCTCGCTGGGTGATCCAATGCGGTGACTATCTGCAACCCTTGCTCAACTTGATGCGCGACACGCTGCTGGATTATCCGGTGTTGCACTGCGACGAAACCCGGGTGCAGGTGCTCAAAGAACCGGGGCGCGACCCGAGCAGCCAATCCTGGATGTGGGTGCAAACCGGCGGCCCGCCAGACAGGCCGGTGGTCCTCTTCGACTACACAACCAGTCGTGCGCAGGACGTACCCTTGCGCCTGCTCACCGGCTATTGCGGTTATTTAATGACCGACGACTACTCCGGCTACAACGCCGTGGCCGCGCAAGCGGGCATCGAGCGGCTGGCCTGCTGGGCCCATGCGAGGCGCAAATTTATCGAGGCGCAGAAGGTGCAGCCTAAAGGCAAAACTGGGCGAGCCGACATGGCCCTGAACCTGATCAACAAACTCTACGGTATCGAGCGCGAGCTGAAAGACGCCAGCGACGCTGAACGCCTGAGTGCCCGCCAACAGCGCAGTCAACCAGTGCTCGACCAGCTCAAAGCCTGGCTCGACAAAGCTCAGCCGCAGGTCGCCGGACAGACCTCCCTGGGCAAGGCGGTGAACTACTTGGCCAACAACTGGAGCCGCCTGGAGCGCTACATCGAAGGCGGAAACCTGCCCATCGACAACAACCGCGCCGAGAACGCCATCCGCCCGTTCGTCATCGGCCGCAAAAACTGGCTGTTCAGCGACACACCCAAAGGCGCCACGGCCAGCGCACAGATCTATAGTCTGATCGAAACCGCCAAAGCCAATGGCCAGGAGCCCTACGCCTACCTGCGCCACATCCTTGAGCGCCTGCCTCAGGTCAACAGCGTCGAAGGCTACGAAGCGCTGTTGCCGTGGAACTGCTCGCCAGCGCCAGCTGCTTCCTGAAAACAACCCCGTCCGCTAGGACGGGGTTTATGGAGCGCTTACTTTTGTCCAGCCGTCCGAGCCGTCCGTGTTTCCCTTGTAGATGGGAGCTGGTGGCATGGATGGAAGGGACTCTGACGGCTGAACAAAAAGGAACATCTACGCCATGAAAAGCAAACGCACTGGCAAGACCTTCAACTACACCCCCTCCACCTGCCCGAAGCACGTCATGCAGACTCTTGGCTTCAGCGAGGAGCAGACCGAGAGGATGATCCGGGTTCGCCGGATACTTCCCTTCGTGGACGAGAGCACCGCACCCAGCATTGATGCCCGGCAGTTGTGGGAGAACATTGGCAATCCACATGGGCAGTTCAATAAGTGGATCGAGCAGAGCGCCGAAGGGATTTTGGATGATTTTATCCAAAATGGAGAGGTGCTCGAAATCAAGACGCAGACCAGAAGGCGCCCTCGCACTGACTACACAATCAGTCGTGACTGCGCTGTGCATCTAGCGATGAATGCTCGAACTCCTCAGGGCAAAGAAGTGCGCAGCTACTTCATTGATATGGAGAAGCTGGCCATGAGACTTCACAAGTACACCCCGATACGTGGCTCCATGCTCACGGAGATCGACAATCAGGTCGCACATCAGATGTTCATCATCGCTGGCGAAAAGGCGAAGTCAGGAGAGCTGCCAAAGAGTCTCGTCAGCCAAAAGGCGATGGAGATGCGAGCAAGCCTGATGTCGCTCGTGTGCCGAGTGATGACCGGACTGTCCGCCCGCGAATGGCGAGCCAAGATAGGCCGCCCCATTCGGGACTCGCTCACTACCGACGATCTCACTCAATACAGCCGAGCCTATGACGCCGCCCTGACCATGCTGGCTGGTGGCATGACACTGCTGCAGATCGAGGCAGTACTGAACCAGCCCTACGGAAACAGCGTCGACCCGAGCGACTACATCAAGACCCCAGAGGAGGTAGCCTGATGCGTCTGCCTGAACTGATCTTCTTGGGCGCCCTGCTGCTCTGGCCTTTGGTTCCCCTGGTGTACCTGCTCTGCATCGTCTGGCAGACCGACTTCAAGCTGGTAGCTCGATCCAAGCAGAGATCGTCAGAAGGGGCTCGCTCATGAAGAGCATCGCCAGCGAAGTAAGGAAGGCCAGGAAACGGAGTGCTTCGGGCATGGCTGCTAAAGCAGAAGGCACCGTCCAGCATCCGCTGTTGAGTGAGATCCTGGCCGCAGACAAGCGCAGATGGAAAGCAGCCCAGCAGATGAACCTTCCAGTGCTCCGGCTGGCGCCTACAAGCAGCAACTAACAGAACCCCCATCACCCTTCGCCTGGACAGCCAGGAGGCCGACCCATCGGCCTGGTGCTGGGGGTATTTTTTCGGATGGAGAGGGAGCGGATGGCTCAGAGTTGAGCCATGGTGAGACTGGTGGATGTCTAAAAGGCGGGATTTTCCCGCATTTTGATCACTGGTGAAACCCTTACTCAGGTTAAGAGGAAGGCTTAAATCGGATTGAAGGCTTCGACCCTCGAGCCAGGACTGTAGTGCTGGTATCCGAGTCCGGCCTCAAACTGAGGATGAACCCGCCTCCCCAGCACCATTGAGTACATCGAGGCTTTTTCTAGCACTGCGGATTTCGCAGCCCTGACCAAAACAGTGCCAGACACTGAATTGGTTCAAGCCAAGCGTGGTAATGGTGGCGGTACCTTCGTGGTGAAAGAGCATCGCAACGTCCGCCGTGACATAGAGAACATGGCCAAAGAACTTTCGCTCAGTTTTGAGTAAAAGGTGTTGGAGTCCACGGGAGGCTCTTGGGAAAGATGCCATCAATTTTGAGGGCGTCTACTTGGACGCCAACGGTGAGTCCCGTATTAGCGCCAATAGGCGTGATTTGGCCGAGGCCGAGAAGAAGTCCGGGAAGGAGCTGAAGAAGCTCTGGGAGGCGCTAGGAGACGCTCTGGGGGTCACTGGCACAGCCGCTGTTCGTTGGGCCATACCTCACTTGAGGTTATGTTTGCAGCTTGTTACTGGAGGAGATCAGTCCAGACCTGGACGCATCTACCTCTACGTCCTCAAAGTGAGATTGAACCTAAGTTTGCAGCCTCTCGTGGCTAAGAGAATCAGCTTCTCATTGCTCCCTGTGGCTGTGAGGAAGTTTCCCTCAAAGCTAGATTGAATCTAGGTTTGCCCGCTGAATGGCTGCGCTACTCAACAGCCAAGGATTTGATCGACGAGTTAAAGGTGGGAAATCCCACCCTTTGCCCGTTGGCCAGTGAAATGACGGACTTTCCCGTCAATAAAACCCGTGGCCGCTTTGGGGGCACCTTCGTGGTGAAGGAACTGGTCTACGCCTACGCCATGTGGGTCAGCCCGGAGTTCCAACTGGAAGTCATCCGCTCCTACGACCGTCTGGCCACCGAGGGCGTGGCTGTCCATGCGTCCGCCGCCGAGGCAGTGCTCGACGATCCGCTCACCTACATGGAAAAGGTCATCGCCCAGGCCAAGGTGCTGAAGGCAGAGCGCGACCGCCTCGCCCTGGAGAACAAGGAGATGGCACCGAAGGGTGTCGTCTTCGACAACTGCGTGGCTCTGCGTCAGGAGTCCCTGGCCACCTTCGTGCTTACCCTGGAAGGCGTCAACACGATGGCCATCATCAGCGATCACCGCATCCAATCCACTGCATCAAAGTCTATTGCCTCCACCACCGGAGCCAGCACTTCCGGCCTAAAGTCCTTCCCGTACCGACTGAACGTGATCCCGCCGCTTTGGTGGCCAAGAATGCCGCCAACCAGCGATTCGACTATTCCCTTCTGCTTCAGGTGATCAGCAAGCGTGTGGCGGAAGCTGTGGAAGTCTTTGCGCTCAGCCCCATCACGGAAGCCCAACTGATCACGAACCCGAGTGAACCACTTGGAGGGAGCGGCAGCGTAGCCATGCGACTTGTGCAAGGTCAGCTCCGCGAAAAGACGTTGGTGGCCAGCCTCCCGCTGTGCTTGGACAAACTCAAGGAACCCCAGCGCTTTCAACTTCGAGTGGATCGGCACGAGCCTTTCCGAGGTGACGGTTTTCAGCTTCTGATCGGGTCTGGTCGCTCGGATGTGTAGGCAGTCGATACCATTGATGCTGACCACGTCATCCAGATAGAGCTGGCATAGCTCATTGAGTCTCGCCCCGGTGTACAGGCCGAGCAACGGTAGCCAGTACTTGTGCGGCTGAGCTGAGTTGGCTGATGCGTAAACCTGCTTCGAGAACAGACGGCGCAGATCGTCCTCAGTGAAGACGCTGCGCTCCTCGCTGACCTTGCCGCGCTTTCTGACTCGAAGCCCATCGAACGGGTTGCGCTCGCAGTAGCCCTCACGGATGGCATAGGAGAAAAAGGTCGTCAGGTTCTTCACGTAGTTGTTGAACGTGGTGAGGCTGATTGTGCTGGTGGCAGTCTCGATGATCTGCTCCAGCGATTGTCCCTCGGGAAGCTGATTCATCCTCGGCGGCAGCTTGAGTGCCACCTCACGGAACTTGCGGGCATCCTGGCGAGTGATGAGATCGACCGGCAAATCACCCACGATCCGAGTCATTAGCTCAGCCACGGAACGCTTGTCGGATAGCGTCTTCACAGCCAAGCCTTCATGAGACTGCTGCTCCAGGCACTCCTGAACCACCTTAGAGAAGCGTGGAGCGTTGCTTGGCGCATCCGCTACCAGCCTAGCTGGCTGCCCCTGCTTGGCTCTTGTAGGGGCACTGCCGGGCTTCTGCGGCCCTCTCACCTTGCCTCCCCGCCCCTGATCCAAAGGCTTCTGCGCAAGCGCAACCAACTGCTGCTGACGGAGCCACGCAGCCCAACTAGCAACTCGCTTACCGCCCGCCTCCCAGGCACCACGCAGGGAGTCGAGGGATGGCCGAATGCCTTGGAACGCCTGGGTGTAGAGCTGCTGAACCTGAAGGAGCAATTCGCGCCCACGGATCAAGGCTTCGCGCTTGCAGCGTGTCTGCAGCGAACGGCGGATCTCGGAACAAGGGAAAAGCGGACGGAGAACTCCAGGCACCACGATTCTGAAATAGAAGATCGAGTGTCGGGATAACCAGAGGTAAGAAGGGACGGAAGACACGGTGGATCACCCTATGGATCACTGGCGTGATCAGAGCGAAAAACCGTTAGAAATCAAGTAGATACATTATGGAGGCGAACCCTGCCAGCCACACCCCGGCACACGATGTTCCCGCTGTG
>ERZ1029870.129-NODE-129-length-10364-cov-4.725968_pt1 | contig 10364 bp, 9 predicted proteins | sample MGYA00519236_ERZ1029870 | MGnify/ENA primary metagenome ERZ1029870 (study PRJEB33666, sample SAMEA4610924) | skin metagenome | biome: Human-associated habitat; feature: Malodor aspect; material: skin | place: Philippines | collected 2015-08 ... | reverse complement strand
CAGGGTGTAGAAGAAGCCCTCACTGTGCTGATGGCTTCCGGTAAGCAGGTCGCCCTGCCCGGCTTCGGCATCTTCCAAGCGGTGCATCGCGCAGAGTCGAATCGCCCGAACCCGCAGAAGAAGGGCGAGACCATCACTGTGCCGGCCCACTTCGCACCGAAGTTCAAGCCGGGTGCCAAGCTGAAGGCTGCCATGAATGGCGGCGCTGAGGTAGGCGAGGAGTAATCCTCACCTAGGTACCCAAAAGGGCCTGCCGGTTTGGGGGCCCTTTTTTCATGGGGACACCCAGCCAAAAGTTCAATGCAGTTAATTTCACAGGAGACGCCAACATGGCAGCAGTAGATCGCGTGTACAAGGTGGAAGACGAGGAGACCATTTCGATGGTCATTGCCACTTCTCAGGCTCAGGCCCTGAACCATGTCGTCAAAGGCAAGTTCAAGGTATCCGTGGCGTCCGCTATGGATGTTGCTGAGTACATGACTCAGGGTGGGACTATGGATCGGGCCACCAAGGCAGATGAAGTACCGGGAGCTCAAGACTCCGCTGAGACCTCTGAGACCTAACCACCCACGAAATTCGCGGGGCCCGTCTAAGCCAGTCCTAACCCGACTGGCTTTTTTACGCCTACGATTTCGCGGGGCAACCCAACCACTAGGAGACACACCATAAGAGAGCTCCACCAGCTCCACCAGTAAACGATCAACACCTACCCCCTACCCCCACCTACCCCAGTAAGCACAAACACGCCACAAAGCCTCCCAGACACCCTGTAGGAGAACGCATGTACAACATGGATACCCTAGAGGTACATGGTGTATAGTTTGTCCATACCAAGGGACATCAACCTTGTATGCAGAATTGCTGATTGGACAAGAAGGTCTAATCTACAGAAACCCCTGACCACTACCGGGACGTTTTTCTGAAAAACTCCCATAGATACCCAGTGAGAGAGAATAGGCATGAGCGCGATTGAGAAGACGAAATCCCACCTGCGTCTGATGGTACCGGTAGATCAGCTGGAAGCCCAAGACGTAAACCCCAACGAAATGAGCGAAGAACAGTTCAATCTGCTCTACGATAACGTGGAGAAGATGGGGGTGACTGATCCAGTACTGGTGAGACCTAAGCGCCCAGAAGAGATCACCAAGGCCCGCCCTGCCAAGTACAAGATCGTGGGTGGCTACCACCGCTGGGAAGTCGCCAAGCTGCATGGCATGGATGAAGTACCGGTGACTGTGATTACCGACCCGGACTTTGACGAGGATATGGAGAAGTTCCAGATCGTCCGTCACAACATTATCCGGGGTAAGATGAACCCCAAGAAGTTCCTGACCCTGTACGAGTCCCTGTCTCAGAAGTACACCGATGCCGCAGCGGCTGAGATGTTCGGTTTCGCTGAGGAAGAAGAGTTCCGCCGTCTGGTTCACGCCACCGCGCTGGCCCTACCCAACGAGATGAAGGCTCAGTTCAAGGAAGCCTCCAAGGAACTGAAGACCATTGATGACCTGACTGTCCTGCTGCATCGCCTGTTCAGCAGTTACGGTGACACCCTGCCGTTTGGCTTCATGATCTTCGACTTCGGCGGGAGCGACCATGTGTGGGTACGCATGTTCCCCAAGCAGAAGCAACACCTCACTCAAGTAGCCGAGTACTGCCGGGAGCACCAGCGCTCTATGGACGGCGTGATTGCATCGCTCATGCAATTAACTGCAAGCGAGAACGAGCACGTACAGGCTGAGCTGCTCAAGCTGATCAAGAACCACCCGGAGGTGGTGATCCCCGACGACATTCAGCTCCCAACCCTTGAGGCTCTGGAGGCTCCGAAGGCCCCCGATCCGGCTGACCTGCTGTAAGGAGGCTAGCCATGCCAGTGAGCATCGTTAAGGCAGCGCCAGCATCTGAGCCAAAAGCCCAGAAGGCACCCGCCAAAGAGAAGAAGCCACGCCGCAAGTCAGTTCAGAAGCAGGCCCCCAAAGTTGGGGCTCCTGCCTTCCGGCGAATTTACGACTTGCCTGAAGAGCAGCAGACAGCCCTGAACAACATGTTCTACGAGGGGCAGCCTGTCGGTAAGATCATTCAGGTGTTGCACGAAGGCTGGGGCGTGTTCACTGATGTGAAAGCCCCGTCTCTTCAGAAGTACCTGTACCGCTACAAGTGGGAGGTCATCGACAAGAATCTGGTGATACGCCAGAACGCTATCCCTGAGGCCCGAGTGCAGCAGGTAGTCCACAAGGTAAAGGCCCAGATCGACGCCCTTGAGGAAATCGCTCAGCTGGTGGTTACCCAGAAGTCCCGGGTGCAGAAGCTGCTCATCCGTGAAAACTCCATGCCCATGCTGTTCAACTCGCTGGGCGGGGAGATGAAGACCCTCGCGGGCTTTATTGGCCAGTACGCTGAGATGGCGTTTGATACGGGTGTCATGTCTCGGGTGCCGAAGACCACCAAGATCACCAACAGCAACGGGGACATCACGACTGTTGAGTCCGAGGGGCGCGATCACGTTGAGTTCCACGTAGAGAACAGCCGTCAGCTAGAGAAGGCCGCCAGCGAGTTCTTCCGTGTGCTGGACGGAGAGGTTGAAGACGCTGAGCTGGCCGGGGAGTAGGTATGCAGGCCAACTACACAGCAGCACTAGACGCTGCCAAGAATTACTTTGTTCAGGCACTGGGCCTTGAGAAGGGTATGCGTGCCTTCGGGGCTGGGCAGCACATCGCAGACATCACGATGCGGGTGAACTGGTACCGGGAACGCATTCAGGAGATGGAGGCCCAACGTACCGGGCAAGAAGTCCGTAAGAAGGCTCACCAGTGGCAGAAGCCCGTGGGCGTGCGCCAGTTCATCGAAGACCCATACTTCATGGACAGTAAGGGGGTGCTCTACCCAGCCGTGCTGGACTGCATGGAGGAGATGAACAACGGTGAGTATCAGGAGACAGTGCTGACCGGTGCGATTGGTACCGGTAAGTCCACCATTGCCCTGTACACGACTGCCTACCAGCTGTACCTGCTGAGCTGCTACTCCAGCCCGCATGACCTGTTTGGCCTCGACCCCAGCTCAGAAATCGTCTTCATTTTCCAGTCGATCAGTGGGGCGCTGGCCAAGGCAGTGGACTACGAACGCTTCAAGGCCATGGTGGAGAAGAGCCAGTACTTCAAAGACCACTTCCCGTTCAACAAGGACATCGTGTCGGAGCTGCGCTTCCCGAAGCGGATCATCGTCAAGGCTGTGTCTGGTCACGAGACTGGCGCTATCGGCCAGAACGTAATCGGCGGGGTCATCGACGAGATGAACTTCATGGCCGTGGTAGAAAACTCCAAGTCCTCCGTAGACGGGGGCACCTACGATCAGGCTATGGCCCTGTACAACTCGATTGCCCGGCGTCGTAAGTCTCGCTTCATGAGCGTGGGCAAGATGCCGGGGCTGTTGTGTCTGGTGTCGTCCAAGCGCTATCCGGGGCAGTTCACCGACAAGAAAGAGGAAGAGGCCAAGCGCGAGATTGAGGTGAAGGGTAAGTCCAGCATCTACATCTATGACAAGCGCACGTGGGACATCAAGCCACCGGGCACGTTCTCAGGTAAGTGGTTCAGCATCTTTATCGGGGACGAAGGCCGTAAGCCGCGTGTGCTGAAAGAGGATGAAGAGGTCTCGTTTAACGACCTGCATCTGGTCATGGAGATTCCGGAAGAGTACCGGATGGAGTTCGAGACCGACATACTCAATGCCCTGCGAGACATCGCTGGTGTGAGTACGCTGGCCAAGCATCCGTTCATCGTAGACCGGGACGCTATCAAGTCTGCTATGCGCGACAAGCGTAAGCTGTTTGAGCGGGAAGACGTGGACTTTGTGGCGACCAAGCTCGCTATCCGCAAGGCCGACATCATCAACCCCGAGGCACCTCGCTTTGTGCATATCGACTTGGCGATCTCGGGGGACTCCTGCGGGTTCGCAGTGGGTCACGTTACTGGGTTCAAGCCAGTTGAGCGTGCAGGCACGTATGAGACGCTGCCCTCTATTCACATTGATGGGGCGCTGGAGATCAAGCCTCCGAAGGGCGGGGAGATTCTGTTCTACAAAGTACGTGAGGTGATCTACGCCCTGAAGAAGATGGGCATGAACATCAGGTGGGTGACCCTCGACAGCTTCCAGAGTACTGACACCCTACAGCTGCTTAGGCAGGCAGGCTTCACCGTGGGATACCAGTCCATGGATACCAGTACCGCACCCTATGACTTCGTGAAGGCAGCCCTGTATGACGGTCGCCTGAGTATCCCGTCACACAAGAAGCTGGAGTACGAACTAGCCTCGCTGGAGAAGGACACCAAGAAGAACAAGATCGACCACCCGGCCCACTCCAGTAAGGACATCAGTGACGCCCTTGCGGGTGTGGTGTATGGCCTGACTATGCGCCGAGACTCTTGGGCGTCTCACGGCATCCCGCTTGGTCAGATACCTGCCTCGGTGCTGGAAGTCCTCAAGAAGAAGGAGAAGTCAGACAAGACGGCGGCAGATGACGCTTAACACCACATTGACAAATACCCCTATTCGTGGCACTATAGCTTGGCGTCTAAAACTAAAAGCTAGATAAGAGGTAGCAGTAGTATGGAGACAGGGGATTTGTTTGATTCTTCTGGCTTTTCAGTTAGGGGTTGGGGGTTCCTGAGGGCGACGATCAAGTCCCACGGGCTAGACCCTGATCTGTTTGAGCCCTATTGGGTGCAGCTAGTTGCACAGGAGTATGAGTTCAAGGAGATGACCCTGAACAATCTGGATCGCAAGTGGGAGGCAGTATCGGCGTACCAGAAGAGCATTCGTCGTGGGGATGTCATGGTGGCGAAGCGTGTGGCCTCTGCCCTGCTGAACACGGGGAACTGCGAGATGATCCGCTACCTGTGGCGTCGCCTGTGTACCACGGCAGCAGAAGACATCGGGCTGGGCAACCCCACTGCGGTAGCATTCACCCTGCTGTGCGCAGAGACGTTCACTCCGTCGAAGCACGCAGAGCTACAGAAGCCAGTGGTGTACTACCTGACTGATATGCTGGGCACGTCCCTCAAAGACCGTTCACTGTGCAGCATGGCGGTGATCGACGCTTACTTCTGGAAGTCCTCGCAGGAACAGCGCACGACAATCTGGGACGTCCTCTCAGACGAAGATCAGGCGCTGGTACATGCGGTGGGCACCTGTGACGAGTACCCTTCAGAAGACCCGGTGATCCAGTACATGGCCAAGCAGAACTGGCGCACGGAGGAGATGGGCAAGTTCTACCCTGTATGCAAGCTACTGCAAGAAGGGCAGATAGAGCAGAGAATCCCTTCGCTGACTGAGGCCCCGCTGATCATGGGCCTTCCCAGCTACGCCTATGACATGCACACGCAAGTGGGCAAGAAGGTGTTGGCTGTTCTGACTGGGTTCAAGCAGGTCAAGGAGTTCTTCGCCAAGTACCCAGTATCTGACCGGGTGAAGTGCTTGGGCTGGGCCCTGTTCTACAATGAGGGAGGGCTCATGGATGCCGAGCTGGTGTACGACGGTCGCCAAGAGCTCCTGCAAGCAGAGCAGCGTGTGGCGTTCTCTGCCCAAGGTCTGCCTCTGGAAGCTATCCAACCACTGATGGACTTGATGTCTTCGCTGCTAGTCAGCGGGGAAGTAGACAGCCTGAGAACCAAAGGAGCAAAAGTGCGCTATGCCTAACAAGACCAAGGGGCGGACTCTGATCTTCGCCGCCCACATGGATGACGAGGCCCTGTCTGCTGGGGGCCTGATTCAAGACCGAGTATCGCGGGGCTGGCCAGTCCACGTGGTCTTCTTGAGTGGTCGAGTGTACGACTACGGGCGTGAGTCCGAGTACATGAGCGCGGAGGACGAGAAGGAAGACTGTCGAACCTCCTGCGGGATTCTGGGTGTCACCTCCATGAACGTCCACCTGCTACCGGAGGGTGAGCCCTACAAGATGGGCTACTACACCCCACTGGAAGTGATCGAACGTGAGCTGGCAGAGTTCCGCCCCACGGAGGTGCTGGTGCCCAGCCTGAACGACCTGAACCAAGATCACCGGCACTATGCTGAGGTGTGCCAGATCGCCCTGCGCCCCGCCAATCTCGGTACGGTACGGCGTATTCTGGCTATGCAGGCCTTTGACCAGACGCTGCATGAGCCTGATTTCTTCGTGCCTATGAGTTCTGCTATGCTGACGACCAAGCTGGCTGCGGTGGCCGCTTATCGTCGTGAGCGCCGCGAGGGTAATCACCCTCGTTCACCCAGAAACATCGAAGCTATGCACCGTATTTGGGGGTCTAAAGTAGACGTTGAGTTTGCTGAGGCCTATGACTTGCTACTGTGGAAGGACTGAGAATGAAGATTGTGATTACGGGCGGGTGTGGGTTCATCGGTACTAACCTGACTGAGTACCTGATGCGAACTGAGCCGGACAGCGAGATTGTCCTGCTTGATCTGGTGGCCCCCTGCATCGAGATGGGCCCGAACGTGAAGTTCGTGTACGGTGACATCCGTAACCTGAACTGCCTGCTGAATGCCTTCGAGGGCGCGGACGAGGTGTACAACCTTGCCGGCATTCTGGGCACCAGCGAGCTGCTGGACATCGCCAGTCTGGCCACGGACGTGAACATCACCGGTTGCTGCAACGTCATGGATGCCGCCCACCGCTGCGGTGTGAAGAACGTCTACAATGTAGCCAAGCCGCATTTCGAGGGGTACGCGGAAAACGCCTACACCCTCACCAAACATGCGGGCGAGCTGCTGGGCCTCATGTATCGCGCCAAGTTCGGCCTGAACGTCGCTACTGTGCGCTGGCTCAATGCCGTTGGCCCGCACCAGCATCTGTACCCAGTACGCAAGTTCCTGCCCATGATGATCCTGTTGGCCCTGCACAACTACGATCTGGAAATCTACGGCTCGGGTAACCAGACAATCGACCCGATTGATACTGATGACCTGTCCCGCTTCACCGTCCATGCCTGCCGCAATCTGGGCCAGCACCCGGAAGTGGTTGATCTGGGCTCCGGTGTTGCAGTTACTTGCAACGATGCTGCTGAGACTATCCTGCGTGTGGTCAACGAAGAGCTGGAGGCATACGGCCTGCCTAGCTCGACCTCCAAGCTGGTGCATATCCCGATGCGTCCAGGTGAAGCCGACGACATCAATCTGTGCGCAGACACCAGCTACTGGGACAGCGTAGGCCTGAAGACCGAGGTTCCGTTTGAGACCTCTGTCCGCAAGACCGTGAACTACATCATGGGTCTGGGCCGGGAGCATCACCTCAACGCCCTCGCTTTCTACGGTAAGCGCAAGTGAAGCCGGGGCTCCCACAGTCGAACCTGAATATGGATGCTCTTCTGCCTCTGTGGGCAGAGGTGGCTTCCTCGGGCATGTGGACGGAAGGCCGCTTCGTGCGGTCTTTTGAGGCCAAGGTGGCTGAGCTGTATAGCAAGCCTGCCGTGGCGTTCAACAGTGCGGGGACTGCCCTGTACTCCGTCCTCCGGGTTCTCGGACTGGAGCGAGTCATTGCGCCCACCAACACGTTCTGGGCTACCGTAGGCATGGCCAAGGAAGCCGGCTGCACCGTCACGCTGGCGGACTGCGGGCCTGACCTCAGCCTGTCTCTGGACTCAGTGCAGGCTGCCTACAAGGGCACCGAGCAGGCGGTCATCCTCACCCATGTGGGTGGTGGTGTGGCTAAGGACTACGTAGCTATCGCCGCGTGGTGCAAGTCAAATAACCTGCTGCTGATCGAAGATGCTGCCCATGCCTTCGGGATCACCGGCCCTGTGGCTCCGGGTAGTCTGGGGACTGCTGCGGTGTTCTCCTTCTACCCCACCAAGGCTGTGCCCATGGGGGAGGGCGGTGTCGCTGTATGCAACAACGAGTATCTGGCTTACGAGCTGGCCACGTTCCGCAACTACGGCAAGTACAAGCAGAACGGTGTCATCAAGTACCGGGGCACCGGGTTCAATTTCCGTATGGATGAGTGGACTGCGGCGGTGGCCTGCTACCAGATGGGCCGCCTGCAAGAGATCATGGCTCTGCGCAATCAAGACGCCGAGGTGCTGTCGAAGATCGTTAAGCCACTGGTGACTTGGGATCAGACCAACTGGTACAAGTTTATCGCCCCGTCCAGCTTCCCGGCGAAGCGTCAGGTCGGTAAGGTGTACGCCCGCACTGACCAGTGCCATCACATCATCGGTGAAACGGGGTTCCCGAATGCCGAAGCCATGTCGGACGCCCACATCTGCCTGCCGTTAGGCGAGGGCATGTACGCCGATATGTCCACCGACCAAGTTGAAAGTTACCTGAGAGGGGTTGAGTAGAATGAGCCTGAGTATCCGCCAAGTAGCAACCAGCACGGCTGACCAAGCGTCTGCCCGTGAGTTCTTCAACCAGCTGATTGCCCTGTTCGATCTGTCGAATGCCCGGGCCTTGGACATGTTCGCCCGTACCGGCGAGCTGACCGTGGAAAACTACAAGCACGCAGTCAGTGAGCTGCACTGCTGGGAGCTGGCCCCCGAGCATAAACAGACCCTGATCGAGCGCCACAATCCGCAGTCGGTGATCATCGGTGACTCGTACCTGACCGCCATTCAGGCGATTGACCGGGGCGAGAAGTACGACCTGATCGTGGTGGACAGCCCTCAGGGTGCCCATAGTGACAGCGCCTGTTTCGTACACTACGAGCACTTTGATGTCGTGCGGAGCCTACTTCCAGAAATGGTGGGTGAAGAAGCTCTGGTTGTCCTGTACGTCAACAAGAAGCCGTACAACAAGGACGAGTTGGGTAGCCACGGCTACGATCAGTACAGCGAGTACGACTTCGCTGCATGGATGGCGGCCCGCGAGAAGTTCTACGGTGACAAGCACATTACCGAGGAGCAGGCGATTTCGGCCTACCGCTCGGCCCTGTCCCCGTGGGCTACCGTGGAGCAGGTGCTGGTGACTCCGTGCCACTCGGACGTCCCCGGCTACGCCCCATACGCCTTCCGCCTCGGCCTGCGTATCAAGCGCAAGTAACCAGTTGCAGCTAACTGCACAGCCCGAGGTGTGACGCTCGGGCTGTTTGTAAGAAGGAGAGCTAAAATCAAAATCTTACTTGACCCCGTGTACACCGGTCGCCCATCGACCTGCTCCACCTCGTATCTGGCGTGGGAGATCATTCGCCACTTCTCCGCCCTGCGAGACGACGTGTTCTTCTACCTGATGTACCCGATCAAGGCGGAGGGTCAGGAGGGCGAGATGGAGTTCCTGAACCAGATGCCTGATCGTGTCACGCTGGTGCGCTACGAGGCCAACCCGCTAGACCGCATGGCTGAGCTGCACTGGATTCCACCTGAGATGAAAGAGCTCCTGTCCCCCATCGGCAGCGAGTACTGTGACTTCGATGTGGTGATCACCAGCCGTATCCCGGTCATGCCCCTGATGCGCCCCCTGTCTGGTCGTGAGATGGGGTTCAATAAGGGCAACATGCGGGCGTTCTTCGGTCTGGAGGAGATGCCCATTCTGTCGTTCCGTGACACGGTGGCGTGGGGCGACACCATGGAGCAGCAGACCATGACAAGCTACCTGTTGTCTGACGGTGTGCTGATGAACAACCTATGGACAGAGCGCAGACTGATGCAGGTGGCCCGCAAGTACCTGTCCCCCGCCAACCAGAAGGCCCTGCGCGAGAACGTCCATGAGGTAGTACCGGTACGCCTGCAACGCCTCGACACCAGTAAGCAGTACGCGGACGGGGAGGACTTCATCGTGGGCTTCACGGGGCGGGTCACCTCCACCCGTAGCTTCGACAAGGTGGCCTCCCAGTTCCGTAAGCAGTTCGCATACCCGCTGGGCAAGAACAAGGCCTGTATGCGCTTCGTCATTTCGACCAACTCCAAGGACTTCGGGGCGCACCGTGAGGACGACATCGAAGACATCGCGGATGTTCAGTTCAACGGGCGCGAGGCATTCCACGGGACCCTCAAGGCTATGCACGTCTGCCTGAACCTGTCGGACGTGGAAGACTTCAGCCTCTCGACCTACGAGACCCTGCTGCACGGGGTTCCGGTGATCGTGTACGACAAGCCTTGGAACGAGTTCCTTGGCGCGGACTACCCGTTCCGGGTGAAGAACGAAGTGGAGTGCTACGCCTTACTCAAATCCTTCGCTGCGGATTACGAGGCGCAGTACGCTCGCTTTAAGGCGTGGGAGGCGTCTACGTGGGACTCCCTTACCCAATCCTCCAAGAACGTAACCACCGCAGAAAAGCTCTGGGAGATGATTGAGGGCTTCATGTCTGCCCGCAGCGAGTATGTGCATGGTCGTGGTTTGGGCGGCAGCTACCGGGAGATCGCTCAGGAAATGGAAGGCCCGAGCAATGT
>ERZ1029870.128-NODE-128-length-10415-cov-13.873069_pt1 | contig 10415 bp, 10 predicted proteins | sample MGYA00519236_ERZ1029870 | MGnify/ENA primary metagenome ERZ1029870 (study PRJEB33666, sample SAMEA4610924) | skin metagenome | biome: Human-associated habitat; feature: Malodor aspect; material: skin | place: Philippines | collected 2015-08 ... | reverse complement strand
TGGCTTCGCGGATCGCCGCATTGGCGATGTCCACCGGCTTCTGGCTGGCATCGGAGGGGAAGAAGGTGACGCCTAGATCGCCGGCCAGGGTTTCCAGCTGCTTGATCGCCGCCGGGCGATAGACGTCAGCCGACACCAGCAGCACCGACTTCTTCTTGCGTTCCTTGAGGAACTTGGCCAGCTTGCCGGCGGTGGTGGTCTTGCCCGCGCCCTGCAGGCCAGCCATCAGCACCACCGCAGGCGGCGCGGCGTTCAGCGCCAGATCCTCGTTGGCCGCGCCCATCAGCTCTTCCAGCTCGGCGCGGACGATCTTCACGAAGGCCTGGCCCGGCGTCAGGCTCTTGGACACCTCGGTGCCGACAGCGCGATCCTTGACCTTGGCGACGAAGTCCTTGACCACCGGCAGGGCCACGTCGGCCTCGAGCAGGGCCATGCGCACTTCACGCAACGTATCCTTGATGTTGTCTTCGGTCAGCTTGGCCTTGCCCGTGACGTTACGCAGCGTCTGGGACAGGCGATCGGTAAGATTTTCGAACATGCGCGTTCCTTTGATAGGTGCGACCCGGCGCGCCGGGTGTGCGACAGGCGGCGGATTATAGCGGAGTCACCGAGCCACCGACACCGCCGGCAGTCTTTCGTGCCGACGCCCATCTGTGCCACACTCAGCGCCTTTCGGGCTCGCCTTATACGGACTTATGCACCCTTTGTTGCCCAGCCTCGCTGCCGCCCTCCTCTATGCCGGCGCCGCCGCTTACCAAGGCCTGCGCCTGACCCAGCGCAGCATCCCTGACAAACGCCTGCTGGTATCGCTCGGCGTGCTCGCCCTGTGCCTGCACGGCATCAGCCTGTTCTACCAGCTATACGATGTGCACGGTCTCAATCTGGATTTCTTCAGTGCTGCCAGCCTGATTGCCTGCGCAGTCATTACCCTGATTCTGCTGGCCTGTGCACGCATACCGGTAGAAAACCTGCTGTTGCTGCTGTTCCCGCTCGGCACATTGACCGTGTTGGCAGCGGAGTTCATGCCCAGCGGCACCGTCAGCCCGATTGACGAGCACCCAGGCATCCTCGCCCACATCCTGCTTTCGATTCTGGCCTACGGCATGCTGACCATCGCCGTATTCCAGTCGCTGCTGTTGCTGGTGCAGGACCATCAGCTCAAGCACAAGCACCCGTCGGGGCTGATCCGCAACTTCCCGCCGCTGCAGACCATGGAAAGCCTGCTGTTCGGTTTCCTCTTCGCCGGCTGGCTGCTTCTGTCGTTGTCGCTGCTGTCTGGTGCGTTGTACATCGATGACCTGTTCGCCCAGCACCTGGCGCACAAGACCTTCCTGTCCTGCTTCGCCTGGGTGGTGTTCGCCGTACTGCTGTGGGGCCGTCATCAGCTCGGCTGGCGCGGGCACAAGGCCATTCGCTGGACCCTTGCCGGGTTCTGCCTGCTGATGCTGGCCTATTTCGGCAGCAAGCTGGTACGCGAGTTCATCCTGCATATCTGAGGCAGAGTCGTGGACGACATTCACTCGGGCTACCTGCTCGGCCTGTTGGTTTTTCTCATCCTCTGCTCGGCGTTCTTCTCCAGCTCGGAAACCGGCATGCTCAGCGTCAATCGCTACCGGCTCAAGCATCTGGCCAAGGAAGGACACAGTGGCGCCAAGCGCGTCACCCGCCTGCTGGACCGCCCGGATCGTCTACTCGGCACCATCCTGGTCGGCAACAATGTGGTCAACATTCTCGCCGCCTCCATCGCCACGGTACTGGCGGTCGACCTGTGGGGTGAAGCCGGCATTGCCATTGCCACAGCCGGCCTGACCATCATCGTGCTGATCTTTGGCGAGATCACCCCCAAGACACTCGCCGCCCTACGCCCGGAGCTGGTGGCCTTCCCCGCCAGCCGCGTGCTGAGCCTGCTGCTGCGCCTGCTCTACCCGGTGGTCTGGCTGACCGGCGCCATCAGTAATGGGCTGCTGCGCCTGTTCGGCGTTGATCCAGCCGAGCGCGTCAGCGACAGCCTGTCCACCGAGGAACTGCGCAGCGTGGTACACGAATCCGGCTCGGAGCTGCCAGCCAATCGCCAGAACATGCTGCTGGGCATCCTCGATCTGGAGCGGGTCACGGTGGATGACATCATGATCCCGCGCAACGAAGTGGCCGGCATCGACCTCGACGATGATCTGGAGACCATTGTCAGTCACTTGCGCAGCACGCCGCATACCCGCCTGCCGGTGTATCGCGGCGATATCAACCAGGTCGAGGGCGTGGTGCACATGCGCCAGATCGCCCGCCTGCTGAGCCACAATCAACTGACCAAGGACGCCCTACTGGCCGCCTGCAACACGCCCTATTTCATCCCGGAAAACACACCGCTGGCGACCCAGCTGATCAACTTCCAGAAGCAGAAGCGGCGTATTGGCATCGTCGTCGATGAATATGGTGACGTGATCGGCATCGTCACCCTGGAAGACATCCTCGAAGAGATCGTCGGCGACTTCAGCAATCAGAGCAGCCTGCGCAGCCCCGATATCCATCCCCAGGCAGACGGCACTCTGGTCATCGATGGCGCCGCCTACATTCGCGAAGTGAACAAGACCCTCGGCTGGCATCTGCCCAGCGACGGCCCCAAAACCCTCAATGGCCTGATCACCGAAGCGCTGGAAACCATCCCCGACAGCAGCGTATGCCTGCGGATCGGCCCCTATCGCCTGGAGATTCTCCAGGCGGCGGAAAACCGGGTGAAAAGCGTACGCGTGTGGCAGGTGGGGAAAGTCAAACCGAGCCCGACAGCACCGGAGTAAGGCGCTCGGCCAGGCCATCGGCCCAGCATCGATAGCCCAATGCCGAGGGGTGATAACCATCCTCGGCGAGATAGGCCGGCTCGAACGGTATATCCAACTGGCAATGCAATGCGCCCAGACGTTGCGCCAGGCGCTGCAACTCACAATCCAGCAAGCTGCCCCGCCAGCCCATCAACTGCCGCAGCAACCAGGGCAAGGCGCTGAAATGCTGCAACGGCGGCACAGCGCTGAACGCCACGCGACAGCCACGTCCGCTCAGTGCATCGGCCATCGCAACAAGCGCCTGCTGCCAGCGCCTGCTCGGCGTGAGGTGCGTGGTGTCATTAACGCCAAACACCAGCAGTGCCAGATCGGCCGGTTCCGCCAGGGCCAATGGCAGCAGGCGCTCACAGGCCGCAGAAGCAGTGATGCCATTCTCGCCATAAGCACGCCAGCGTACCGGTCGCCCCAGACGCTCGGCCAGGGCGACAGCCAGGCAATTGGCCAGGGATTGATCGAAATGCGTGACACCGACGCCTGCCACGGTCGACTCACCGATCAGCAGCAGACGCAAGGGTTCACCCGGCAAATGCGCAGCAGCGATGCCGCTCGGCTCGCCCTGCGCAACCGGCAGACGCACCGCCGTGCGCCGGGTATGCAAAGCCAGAGGCAGCGCCAATGGCAGCAGTGGCACAGTCGCCAGCCACCACAGCGCATGCCGGCTCACAGCTGGACGCGAACCGCTTGCGCGCTGCGCAGCGCCTTGGCACGCGCCGCCTCGATGGACTCGTCACGCGCCAGCGCCACGCCCATGCGGCGCTGGCCCTTGACTTCGGGCTTGCCGAACAGGCGCAGCGCCGTGTCTTCCTCGCTCAGCGCAGCGCCGAGGTTGGCGAAGCTGGCCTGCTGCGAATTGCCTTCGACCAGGATCACCGCCGACGCCGACGGGCCCATCTGGCGAATCACCGGAATCGGCAGGCCAAGAATGGCGCGGGCATGCAGGGCGAATTCGGACAGTTCCTGCGAGATCAGCGTCACCAGGCCGGTATCGTGCGGGCGCGGTGAGACTTCGCTGAACCATACCTGATCGCCCTTGACGAACAGCTCGACGCCGAACAGGCCACGCCCGCCCAGCGCCTCGGTCACCGCCAGCGCCACGCGCTCGGACTCGGCCAGCGCCTTCGGGCTCATCGGTTGTGGCTGCCAGGATTCCTGGTAGTCACCGTTCTCCTGGCGATGGCCAATCGGCGCGCAGAAGCTGGTGCCACCGACATGGCGCACGGTAAGCAGGGTGATTTCATAGTCGAAGTCGATGAACCCCTCGACGATCACCCGCCCCTTGCCCGCGCGACCACCTTCCTGGGCGTAGTCCCAAGCGCGCTGCAGATCGGCGTCGCTCCTGAGCACGCTCTGGCCCTTGCCGGAAGAGCTCATGATCGGCTTGACCACGCAGGGGTAGCCAACGGACTTCACCGCTGCGGCGTAGTCCTCGAAGGTATCGGAAAAATGATATGGCGAGGTCGGCAGGCCCAGCTCTTCGGCCGCGAGGCGACGAATGCCCTCGCGGTTCATGGTCAGTTGCGCAGCGCGCGCGGTCGGCACCACGTTGAAGCCTTCGGCCTCCAGCTCGACCAACGTGGCAGTAGCGATGGCCTCGATCTCCGGGACGATGTAGTGCGGCTGTTCCTTCTCGATCACGGCACGCAGGGCTGCACCGTCGAGCATGTCGATAACGTGGCTACGATGTGCCACCTGCATGGCCGGCGCATTGGCGTAACGATCGACACCGATGACTTCGCAACCCAGGCGTTGCAGCTCGATCACCACTTCCTTGCCAAGCTCACCGCAGCCACACAGCAGCACACGGGTCGCAGACGACGACAAAGGGGTTCCAATACGGGGCATAAGGATTCCTCGAACAGTGAATCAGGAAGGCATTAAAAGACCCGAAGCGCGGGCGCGCTCCAGGCAGCGTTGCAACACCACGCGGCGCTCGGCATTGTCCATGCGGCCCCAGCGGGTGATTTCGTCAGCGGTGCGCTGGCAGCCCAGGCAAATGTCCTGCTCGTCCAGCGCGCAGACATGCACACAGGGCGAGCGCACGGGTTTCTCGTCATTCATCGTCAACAACCAGCTCTCGAGCATAGCGCTGCGCATTATGGACGTAATGCGCAGCGCTGGCCTCCAGCATCTGCTTCTGCTGCTCGGTCAGCTCGCGCACCACCTTGCCCGGGCTGCCCATGACCAGGCTGCCGTCGGGAATCACCTTGCCTTCGGGAATCAGGCTGTTGGCGCCGATGATGCAGTACTTGCCGATCTTCGCGCCGTTGAGAATCACCGCGTTGATGCCGATCAGGCTGTAATCGTCCACCGTGCAGCCATGCATCATCACGTTATGACCGACAGTGACGCCCTTGCCCAGGGTCAGCGGAAAGCCCATGTCGGTGTGCATCACGCTGCCGTCCTGCACGTTGCTGTTCTCGCCGATGTGGATCAGCTCGTTGTCGCCACGCAGCACGGCGCCGAACCAGACGCTGGCACCAGCCTCCAGGCGAACCTTGCCGATCAGGTCGGCGCTTGGCGCGACCCAGCTGTCAGGATGGGCGTCGACACGGGCGCTACCCAGACGGTATTTCATGGTAGTTAATCCTCAGCGCAGGTGGATGAAGTGTTCGGGCGGCTGGTGCAGGGCGATCTGTGCATCGTCGAAAATCAGGTTGACCAACTCCACCACCATGATCGCGGTGAGCCCCCAGATACGGTATTCACCATAGGTGTAGGACGGCACATACCAGCTACGCCCGAGGTAATCGATGCGATGGGTCATCTCGCGCGGGTCGGAGCGGAAGAACGCCAGCGGCACCTGGAACACCGAGGCGATCTCGGCATCGTTGGCCTTGTACTCGACGTAATCGGGCACCACGCCGACATAGGGCGTGACCCGGATGCCATGCCGCGACACCAGACTGCTGAGCGGCCCGACCATTTCGACCAGACCGGGTGGCAGGCCGATTTCCTCCTCGGCCTCACGTAGCGCAGTCCGCACCAGGTCACGATCTTCGGGGTCACGCCGGCCACCAGGGAAGGCAACCTCGCCACTGTGGGTCGACAAACCGCTGGCGCGCAGGGTCAGCACCAACTCGGGTTCATCGCTGCGGGTAATCGGGACCAGCACCGCCGCTTCGGGAAAGCTGCGTTCGGTCTCCAGAGGACGCGGGCTGTAGCCGCGCACACGATGGAGCAACTCATCCAGCATGGGCATACTCGGAGTCTTGTTTTACCAATCATCATGGCATGAAAGCAGCCGGGCGCCCAACCCTGAAACAAGACAAACTGGCCGTGATAGCAGGCTTGCCGGCCATTGTTCAGACGACCAAGATAGTGGCAAGAGAAGAGGAGCCGACATGAAATTCTGCAGCCAGTGCGGTAACCCCGTTACCCGCATGATCCCGGCAGGTGACAACCGCATGCGCCATGTCTGTGGCCATTGCGACACCGTGCATTATGAAAACCCGCGCATCGTCGCCGGCTGTCTGCCCATCTGGCGCGAACAAGTCCTGCTGTGTCGCCGCGCCATCGAGCCGCGCCGAGGCTACTGGACGCTGCCGGCCGGCTTCATGGAAAACGGCGAGACCATCGAGCAGGCGGCTGCTCGCGAAACCCAGGAAGAAGCCTGCGCCCGCGTGCGCGACCTGAGCCTCTATACCCTGTTCGACCTGCCACACATCAGCCAGGTGTACATGCTGTTTCGCGCCGAACTGGTCGACCTGGACTTCGCCGTCGGCGAGGAGAGCCTGGAAGTTCGCCTGTTCGCGGAGAACGAAATTCCCTGGTCAGAGCTGGCTTTCCCGACCATCGGCCGTACCTTAGAATGCTTCTTCGCCGACCGTCGGCAAAATGCCTTCCCGGTACGCAATGAGCCACTCGAAGCACTGCGTGCTCATTACTCACCTCGTTGACCCTTGCGGACGTTGCCGATGCGCTGGTTGTTGCCCCTGCTTTGCCTGACCCTCAGCTTAAACGCCATTGCCAGCACCATGCCTGCGACCAGCCAGCAGACCGTGGACAAGGTGCTGGTGCTCAAATCCGAGCGCAAACTGCATCTGCAGCAGCGTGGCGAAACCATCAAGTCGTACCGTATTTCCCTGGGCAAGCAGCCCAATGGTGCCAAACAGCGTGAAGGAGACCTGCGCACACCGGAAGGCTTCTACTGGATCGACTGGCGCAAGCCGAGCGACAAGTACCAGCTATCGCTGCACATCTCCTACCCCAACGCCCGCGACCTGGCCAAGGCCAGGGAAGCCGGCGTACCGCCGGGCAGCATGATCATGATCCACGGCACGCCGCTGGATGAGGAATACCCGGAGTGGTTCTTCCACACCCTGGACTGGACCGAGGGCTGCATCGCCATGAAGAACGACGACATGCGCGAGGTGTGGAACCTGGTCAAGGACGGCACGCTGATCGAAATCAGGCCCTGAACCCAAGCATTCAACCTGTAGGAGCGGCGCCCCGCCGCGAACCAGGCGGCACAGCACCGAACCGCTTCCCCCTCCGAGGCGGGGCTCCTACGACAGCATCAACGCAACGCCTGTAGGAGCGGCGCCCTCGCCGCGAACTGGGCGGCACAGCACCGAACCGCTTCGCCCCGGGGCGGGGCTCCTACAAAGACTGCGCTGCAGGCCTTATCTGAGGTGATTCAAAACTGCAGATCGGACAAACGCCAGACATCGAACGCCGGCGTCTCATAAGGATGGCTCTTCTTCAGCGCCTTGACGGCATCATGGATCAGCTCGTCGGCGACGACCATTTCCACTTTCCACTCGGCAACCTGCTCGACGTCGCCGACCTGCCCGATGAACGGCTGGCTACCTTCCAGGGCGCGGAACTGACCTTGGCCCAACACCTGCCAGCAGCAGCTGTCATACAGGCCGATGCGCCCGCCGCCGGCGGCGAACACCGCCTTTTTCACCGGCTCCAGATGGGCTTCCGGCACGTAGAAACACAGTTTGTACATCAAGTTCTCCGCAGATGGGCAACCGAACAACAGACAAGCCATGACGACAATATGATGTCACTTTGATATTTTCTTGTCTTGAGATCGTCCGCACAAATTCGCACGTGGCATTCAACACTTCGCTGCTTTCGACTCAGGGGACGGGCATGACGTTCTCAGCGCCCCGAGAAAAATCGTCGCCATTTGTCGGCGAGACCAGGGGCCGGCGGGCTATGGCTGCCATCGCAGTAGGGCAGGCTTGCGGATCGACCACAACGGCATAACAGCAGGCGCTGCTCGCGCTCGGGGCGCAGCTCCAGAGACTGCTGGCAGTCGGCTGGGCAGTTGGCCATTTCCGGGGAATGGCCGCAGCGGCACAAGCGATGGCTTTCACCGGGCTTGACCAGGCGAACTTCGGGGAGAATCGGACGCGGATTATCGGCCATAGCTGGGCCTATGTAGTTCGTGATGCGAAGAAAACTGCCCCGGATTGCATCCGGGCTACGGGCCCAACTCCCCTCTCCCGCTTGCGGGAGAGGGGCCGGGGGAAAGGGTTCGGCCTTCGCCATACACCAGCGCAAGCTCAAGACAGATCGGAGCGCGGCCGCTTTTGCCCTCTCCCGCCCTTCGGGCACCCCGCTCCGCGCCCCGGCCTGATCGCTTCGCGATCAGGCGCTCATCGGCGCAGGAAGCAGTGCTTCCAAAGCGCGCCTCTTCGCCCCGCAAGCGGGAGAGGGTTAGCAGAAGGCCGCTACGCGGCAGCTTTTAGTCCACCCACACGCGGGCGTTGCGGAACATGCGCATCCAGCCGCTATCTTCCTGCCACTCGTCCGGGCGCCAGGAGTTCTGTACGGCGCGGAACACGCGCTCCGGGTGCGGCATCATGATGGTCACACGGCCGTCGCGGCTGGTCAGGCCGGTGATACCACGCGGCGAACCGTTGGGGTTGGCCGGGTAGGCTTCGGTGACCTTGCCATGGTTATCGACGTAACGCAGGGCCACGGTGCCGGACAGATCGGCCTCAAGCAGTGCCTCCTCGCTTTCGAACTCGGCATGGCCTTCACCGTGGGCGATGGCGATCGGCATGCGCGAACCGGCCATACCCTGCAGGAAGATCGACGCCGATTCCTGGATCTGCACCATGGCCACGCGCGCCTCGAACTGCTCGGAGCGATTGCGCACGAAGTGCGGCCAGAACTCGGTACCCGGAATCAGCTCGTGCAGGTTGCTCATCATCTGGCAGCCGTTGCACACGCCGAGGGCGAAGCTGTCCTTGCGCTCGAAGAAGGCCTGGAAACCGTCGCGGGCACGGGCATTGAACAGAATCGACTTGGCCCAACCCTCGCCGGCCCCCAGCACGTCGCCGTAGGAGAAGCCGCCGCAGGCCACCAGGCCTTTGAACGCTTCCAGGCTGACGCGGCCAGCCAGAATGTCGCTCATATGCACGTCGATGGCGGCGAAACCGGCGCGGTCGAACGCGGCAGCCATTTCCACCTGACCGTTGACGCCCTGCTCACGCAGGATCGCCACCTGTGGACGCACGCCCTTCTTGATGTAGGGGGCGGCAATGTCCTGGTTGACGTCGAAGCCGAGCTTGACCGACAGACCGGGGTTGTCCTCCTCCAGCAGCAGGTCGAACTCCTGGTCGGCGCCCTGGGCGTTGTCGCGCAGCCGCTGGATGCGGTAGCTGGTTTCGGCCCACTGACGCTGCAGCAGTCGACGATCACCGGCGAATACCGGCTCGCCGTTGAAGCTGATGCTGACGTCACTGTTGTTCACGGCCTGGCCGATCACCGCGACGCAGTCATCCAGACCGGCGGCGCTGAATTGCGCCAGCACTTCCGGGGTGGCGTCCTGGCGCACCTGAATCACGGCACCCAGTTCTTCGTTGAACAGCACGGCCGGCAACTCGGAGCTGTCGTCAGCCAGCGCGTCGAGGTTCAGCGACAGACCGCAGTGACCGGCGAAGGCCATTTCCAGCACGGTGGTCAGCAGGCCGCCGTCGGAGCGGTCGTGGTAGGCCAGCAGGTGGCCGTCGGCGTTGAGGCCCTGGATCACGGCGAAGAAGGCCTTGAGGTCTTCGGCGTCGTCGAGGTCCGGCACCTGCTGGCCGATCTGCGCATAGACCTGCGCCAGGATCGAGGCGCCCATGCGGTTCTGGCCGCGGCCGAGGTCGATCAGGATCAGATCGGTCTCGCCCTTGTCCATGCGCAGTTGCGGGGTCAGGGTCTGACGAATGTCCTGCACCGGAGCGAAGCCGGAGATCACCAGCGACAGCGGCGCGGTCACGCTCTTGTCGACGCCCTCTTCCTGCCAGCGGGTCTTCATGGACATGGAGTCCTTGCCGACCGGGATGGTGATGCCAAGCTGCGGGCACAGCTCCATACCCACGGCCTTGACGGTGTCATACAGGCGGGCGTCTTCGCCCGGATGGCCGGCGGCAGCCATCCAGTTGGCCGACAGTTTGATGTCGGACAGCTTGCCGATACGCGCGGCGGCCAGGTTGGTGATGGTCTCGCCGACGGCCATACGGCCCGACGCAGGCGCGTCGAGCAGCGCCAGAGGCGTGCGCTCGCCCATGGCCATGGCTTCGCCGGTGTAGACGTCGAAGCTGGTGGCGGTCACGGCGCAATCGGCCACCGGCACCT
>ERZ1029870.125-NODE-125-length-10586-cov-8.300446_pt1 | contig 10586 bp, 6 predicted proteins | sample MGYA00519236_ERZ1029870 | MGnify/ENA primary metagenome ERZ1029870 (study PRJEB33666, sample SAMEA4610924) | skin metagenome | biome: Human-associated habitat; feature: Malodor aspect; material: skin | place: Philippines | collected 2015-08 ... | reverse complement strand
ACCGACCAAGACTCATCGAATCAACTCACACGACAACTATCCTGACGCGGCGGGTGGTTGAGAAAGTGTTGGAAGCTTGTTTTCTCGGCGTTGTCCGAACTGAGCCAACGCAGCGAAGCCAACGTTTCTGCTGCCGCTTCAAGCGAAGCAAAGGTATCGGGTCGGCCTTCCCAAGCCTGCATCAAGTGGGCAGCTGACAAACCTCGGACATCCGCCAGCGAAAGCAGTGGTGTAGGATCTGAAGCACTCTCAATAGCCGAAGCAACATCTAGGTTGCTGTGCGATGGAGGGCAGGGATCAGGTAGCGGTTCAAAAACTGCGAGCACCTCCGGGTGCGACAGGTAATGACTCGCGCCTCTATACAATTCGTCCTCGCCAGTAGCCGCGCGGTACAGCGCCATGAGCTCGGCTGCTGCTGCCAGTGAGCCGCAGGTCTCACGGCGGTGCTGCCAGGCTAGCAGCAACTCATCCAGAGAGAACTCAGCCAAGTCCTCTGGATCCAATACATACAACCGTCGGATCACCGAATCATCAGGTTCTGCCGAATTAGGTTGAGTGAGCCACCCAGAAACGCGAATGGGCTCAATAGCGTTTGTCTCAGGCTCTCGCGCATACACTTCAAAAGCTGTCGTGTACTGAAACCATGTCGCCCAGCCACTAAACCTCCCGAGCAGCGGCGACTTAAACTTTTTCTTCCTCACTGGGCGAGTAGTCGTGGTTTTAGCCATCCTGATTTCAAGTCCGTCTTAGATTCCTACCGGCAGCCACTATAGCGTGGACACGACTAGCCCCGGACTTCGCGTAATAGGACGTTATGGTCAATCAGACACCGCACCTGACCCGGTAGCGGCGACCGCCTGATCCCTGGCGGTGGTCAGTGTCCGCCCCTGCGCTATACCAGACCCAAGGGTATTGGTTGACGGTAGAAGTGAGTGATGTCTCTTCCAAACACGGGTCTGTACCTAATGTTTACGTACGAAAAGTCGATAGGTCGATCACTCCAACACAAGCAGGTAGGGTCATCATCAACAAGACCTGGAGGTGTTCGATGTGGATGCTCAGCTCAATTGATGCAGGATTGATCGCAACAACCTTGGGTGGCGTATTTTGGCTGCTCGCCCGGATTGCCTACGGCCCTGCGGAATAACGCCCTCGCCTCTATGAGTAAAGCCAGATGGATAGCTCATCGAGGTTGCTGACCACAATCTGCTGGGCGCTGGCCTTGGTCTGCACTTTATGCGGATCAATCTGGTAGCGCTGTAGTACGTACTGCACCAGCGCCCCGCGAGTCGCAACTTTCAGCTGCCCAGCCTGCATCCCAAAGTCTACCTCGATGATGCTGCGTTGATCGGGTTTCAGCCGAGGATCAGGCTCTATCACCACTTCGACCTCACTATTCCAACCGTCATCCGCGTCGCGACCTTGGTCGGACTCACCAAGCACGTCTAGCTCACCCCTGAAGCGACTCAAGACAAAGTCGCGGTAGTCGCGGTTCTTTTCGCAGTAGGCCCGCACGTGCCAGCGCATGCCGGTATAGACCAGGGTGTGTGGTGCGATCAGGCGTGTTTCGGCTACAGGATTGGCCAAAGAAACGTAGTCGCACTCAAGGCGTAATCCCTCACGACAGGCACGCAACAGCGGGCGCAGGACTTCAGGCCTAACCGAGCGATCCGGCACATTCAGGACTTCGGTATGTGCGTAAGCCAGCGCTAAGCCTTCGATGTGTGGTGCCCGCTCGCTGTTTTGGTTCAGCAAGTGCAAATAGGCACTGGCGCTGTCATCGATGAACAGTGGACTGAATCGACGACTGGGTACATAGCCCTTGATGTGCTTGTCGTAGTCCAGGTTGCCGGGAGCGTAGTCAGCCAGATAGCTGTTGATGTCTTTCGAGGCCTGTTGCCGACTGATACCGAAGCTCTGCATCAAATGCCCTGTGGTCAGGCGCCCTTCCCACAGCGCGATGGTCTCAATCAATCGGTAGCGTAGCGCCAGATCCCAACGAACACTGGCAATGGATTGCTTGCGTTTCATACGAGGGCATCCTGCTCGGAAAGTTTACCTGTTCATGTAACCAATATTTCTATGTCGCTAAACCTTACATAAGGTGTACCTGGCAGTTCAATTCGATCTGCGAAAATTTCACGGGAGACCACATGGAGCCGTGGGTTTATGGAGAGCTAGTTGTTCTCGCTCTCGTAGTCTCGGGATTGATTTGCCGGGTCATGCAGCAAAAAAATCTGGCCATCCAAACCCTGCTCAACGGCCAGACCCAAATAAGCGAGTTACGCCGCCGCACGATCATTGGGCTGGAGCATGAAAACGCAGAGCTGAAAGCCATGCTTCGAGCCCATGAGGCCCAGTTGATACTGCTGTCGAAACGCATCGAAGTGAGCGAATCCGACAATGAGCGAGTGCTGGCCGTGCGGACAAGAAATTAACGTTCTGGTGGCTGTTTGCCTTTACCCACAAGGTCGGTCTGGATAATGTGACGGACGACACAGGCCACAAACCTATGAGGCAGTGCTAACCCTACGCGCCAGGATTTGCGAAGGGCTGTGCTGTGTCGTCACGGAGTCGGTATGGAAATGGATTGGGAAGCGCTGTTAGACGAACTGTGGAGCTATGCCGCATCGGATCCAAAAGAGCTGGAGACGAAGATCCGTTCATGCCTGAAAGGCCACTCCTCCGAAGGCTTACTCCAAGCCATTTCGCTTCTGATTACTCAAGGGCAGCATGCCACTGCCAGGGCGCTCCTTACCGAATTCCTGAAAAGTCATCAGTCAGCGGATGATATCCAGCGCAGACTTGAACTGATTCTCCACTTCAAAAAACATCGCGCACCGCAAATGCTCTCGATCAAGAGCAAGCAACGCAGCAAAGAACTGCTCATCAAAGACGTCAACGACCTGGTCGCATCTGGCAAGTTGCAGGCTGCCGAGTCGCTTCTCCTGGAAGCCATTGAAACGTTTGAAGAGCCCGATTCCCTAAATCTGCTCAGCCGTGTGTACATGCTGCAACGCCGCCCCATAGATGGGGCAAAGGCCATGCAGCGTGCTCTCCTCCTCAAACGCCAACAGCAGGCCTTTGTCGAGATTGAGCCTGAAGAGTCAACAGACGACCTGCCAACAGACGGTGACCTGGCATTCCTCAATGACTCAGCTGAACATCTGACGACCCTAGAAAACCCAACCCCTCCGACCAACAAGGCGTTAACCGAGACAGTCGATGATTCGTTAACCTTCATTAAGAACACGGCTTCTCAATACCCTTCGTTGAAAACTGACGGCTGGTGGGAGGGCCAACCAGAATCAACGCCATCTGAAGCCTCAACATTTCTCGATGAGCCCGAAGCCGGTGACGCACCTGTTACGGTTCCAGCTGCTACAGACGACTCTTCTGATGAGCATGCGGCTGGGGGGGAGAACGCCCAATCCTCCTCCACAAAAACCATTCTCAAACTCGCCCATCCACGGAGGGAGACGGAGGCTGGAGAGGGGTTAGCCAAGGTCAAGGTATTCAACAGATCCGGGCGCTCGCTAACCTCCGTTCCTCCAACAGGTTTGGATGTTCCAGAGCCATCGGACTCTAATGAATCTCCAGTACAGCCAGCGACATTGGCAGCCCCGGAGGCTCCTGCTTCCACGTCTCAAACTCACGATGAAATATCTGACGAGAACGATGACGATGACGATGTTGAATACCTCGCGCTCACCGACCTAGAGCTAAACACCCCAACTTCGCCCCAACTGAATTTGGGGCTGGATGACCCGGAAGATCACATCGATTTTGATCACGACTTGCGGGATTTCTCGATCATCGAGGCAGAGGCTGGATTAGAAGAAGACACTCAAAGTGATCTGGACGACTTCCGTGACCTTGATGACGACTATGCGGCCTACGCCTTTGACCCAGATGAGGTCTTTGACAGCGAGGAAGCTTCAACTCCCGATCCTGATGATTGGCTTACTGGCAAAATTTCTCGCGAAGATCGTGCGCTTCAGAAAGCCGCAGAGTTGATCGGAAAGGCCAACTGGCCACTCAGCACACTGCCCTTGGTTCAGCAGATTTTTGTCATGAGCGGCTGGGGGGCAACTCGTCTTGCATTGGAGAGAGAGATCGAAAAGGGGCTCACTCCTGAGGAGCTGATCCTTGCTGCGCACATCAAAGTGATCTGGTCTGAAAACGACATCTACTGGATCGCGTTTGATAAAACTGGCAGTAGCCGCCTTTCCCACTACGCACTGTCATGGCCAACAGCGCTGCTGATCGTCCGCTCTTTTGATTCTCTGCCTCAGGTGGAAGAAATCGAGGTCTTCCTCGAAAATCTCTTCACATCTTGGTACGAGAACATTGTCTTGCGCCGCGCATTTAAAGCCTTTGGCAGGTATCTGTGGTTCCGTTTTGCCAACCTCGAAGGTTGCTTACCTGCCAATCAGCCCTTTGACTTCTGCGACCCTCACAAACTGCCGGCCGAGGAATACAGCGACCTAGGTCTGTGCGACACATTAGAGTACGAAAAGAACGCGATTCTTCGAGCCTATGGCGTGTTTCAAACACCACAACCACGAGAGCCAGTCTGCTTGGCCAGTAGAAAAACACTTGCCAAAGAAAAGCCAAATTTCAATTCGCCAGAAGAAAAAGAAAAGCGTGAAAAGGCACGGCTCGCGAACGAACGACTTCAAGCAGAAGCTCACGAAGATGAGGCGGATCATGCACCGCCTCAATGGTCAGCAGCGCCCCTTGCATCTGCCTTGCACGCACAGAATACCGACCAACCCTCGCCAAGCATTGAGCCGTAAGGATAAAGGACTAGCCCATGAAGCCCCTCAGACTTACCCACGTTCCAGGTTGCTGGGTCAGCCAAACATTACCCAGCGGCCAGAGTGAACGCCGGGGCATCGTCAAAATGGCCATTGCTAAAGAGGCCGAAGATCAGCTTCAGGTTCACTGGTTCAGTCCGGAGAAGAAGCTGGCGTATGTCGATGCATCTGCCGTGCGCTCGGGCTTTCAAAATGGCATGGACGTAGTCGACGAAACCCCTGGTAGCGGTGTTCGCTCACTAGGGCAGGGCGTCATCATGCAGCAGCGTACCTTGGCAGGCAGCGAGCAAGTATTGGTCGACTTTCCTGAGCGAGGTGAGCGCCATTGGCTGCCCTATCAATATCTGCGTCAGGTAAAGGGCGTTAAACATCGCTTTGTCACCGCCAGCAAAGGTGAAGCAGTTGATGCTGAACGCATGCGCCTGCGGATGCTGGCCCATGCCATCAAAGTATGGAATGAAAACACCGGTGCCCTTTCCCACCTAGAAATTGAGCCACTACCTCACCAGATTCACTTGGTGCACCACATCCTCGCCTCAGGCAACTTCAACTGGTTGATCGCGGACGATGTGGGCCTTGGTAAGACCATCGAGACCGGCATGCTACTGCATGCACTGCGGCAACGAGACCTGGTCAAACGCATCCTGCTGATCACGCCCGCTGGCCTAACCAAGCAGTGGCAGGAAGAGCTCTATCACAAGTTCAAGCTCGAAGACTTCGAGATCTATGGCGAGGACTTTTTCATCAATGAGCCCCGCCAATGGAAGATGCACGACTGTGTCATCGGCTCCATGGATCGACTCAAGCAGGAGGGTCACCTGGAAAGCCTGCTCCAGGCAGAACCTTGGGATCTGGTGATTTTTGACGAAGGCCATCGACTCAGCCGCCGCCAGTACGGGCAAAAGCTGGACAGCTCGGAGCGCTATGACCTGGCGAAAAACCTACGCAGCCAAACCAAGCACATGCTGTTGCTGAGCGCGACTCCTCACCAGGGCATGCAGGACAAGTTCGTTGCACTGCTAGAGCTGCTTCGTCCTGAACGCCGTACCGAACTGATGGCGCTCAACCTGAAGCCTGAAATCCTGCATGACATGGTATTCCGCAACCACAAAGCCGACGTAACGGACGCAGAAGGGAACTTCATCTTCCAAGGTAAGATCACCAAGGCTTTGCAGGTGCCCAGCAGCCTGGAGTCCGTCGAGTTCGATAAAACGCTTCAGGACTATCTGCGCAAAGGCTACAGCGCAGGTGAATCGCTGGGCCGTAAAGGCAACGCCATTGGGTTCGTCATGACAGTTTACCGCAAACTGGCGGCCTCCAGCGCAGCAGCCATTCACCGGGCGCTGTGTAATCGCCTTCAGCGCCTGCTCGACGATCAAGCAAATGGTGCGTCCGCAGACGAGCCCAACGATGAACGCTACCTGGGTGAGTGGGAAGAACAGTTCACCAGCGACGCACGCGAGTTCTTTGCGGGCGAGGTGCAGCTGCTGAAAGACCTGATTGCTGAGGCCGCCGCACTAAAGGCGAATGACCTTAAGCTGAAGCTGTTTATCGAAGAAATCATCGGCAAAATTCACGCAACCAATGCCGATGAGAAGGTGCTGATTTTTACCGAATATCGCACTACTCAAAACTATCTGCGGGATGCCTTAGCAGAGCACTATGGCAGTGATCAGGTCGAGTTAATCAATGGCTCCATGCAGCATGCCGAAAGGCGTGAAGCCATCAAGCGCTTCGAAGAACAAGGGCGTTTTCTGATTTCGACCGAGGCAGGCGGGGAAGGTATCAACCTTCAGAGCAAATGCCACGTCATGGTCAACTATGACCTGCCCTGGAACCCTATGCGCCTCGTACAGCGCATTGGTCGCCTGTATCGCTATGGGCAGAAGAAGAAAGTGGTCGTGTTCAACATCCAGCAAACCGACAGCCTGGATCAGAATATCGTCGACCTGATGTATGAGCGGATCGACAGCGTGGTGACTGACCTAGCCGAGGTTCAGCAGCATGAATTCAATGATGGCCTGAAAGACGAAATCCTCGGCCAGTTGGCCGAGTTGATTGATGTGGAAGAGATCCTGCAACAAGCCACAAAACTCGGCATCGACCGAACCCGTGAGCGTATCGATGAGGCGTTAAAGCAGGCACGCACAGCTGCCGCCAAACAACGAGAACTGTTTGTGCACGCCGCCACCAGCGACCCCAATGAGCTACGCGACGAACTGGAAATCACCGTCGAGCACCTCTACAGCTTCGTCCTGGGAATGTTCGAACAACTCGGCATCGAGGTCGCAGAGCGCAGCCATAAAGAGCGGCTTTTACGTATTCGATTGTCCGAGCAGGTGATGCGCGACATGGGGCTGTCGCCGAAAGCCTCGCAACGCATGGACGTGACCTTGGATCGCATGCTCGCGGCCAATCGCCCTGACACCCATATGCTCGACCTCAACTCCAAGCTGATGCAGTACCTGCTGGGTAAAGCTTGCGAGCACGACTTTGGCGGTTTGGCTGCAATGCTCAAAGCACCAGAACTAGGTGAGGGTGCCCTGCTCGGTGCCATGCTGCGCTGGCAAGGCCCCCAGGGCAAACGCATGCGACAGGAATTTGTTGCCATTCAGGTTAGCGGTGGCAAAGCCAAACTGAACCCTCCAAAGGCTAGCCAATGGCTCCTGAGCCCTGCCGAACACAGCAGCCTTATCCCCGACCCTGAAGCCTCCAAAGGGCTGTTCAAGGTTGCAGAAGAAACAGCTAACCAGCGACTGGCCGATGCCAGTAACCGCTACCTGATACCCGAGAATTTGGACTGGGCTGCCGCAGGCTGGACAGTCTCAAATTAAGGCTCCATGCAGGACAAGGATCATGTAATGGCAAAGCACGTCCCCTTCGCCAAAGCAGTCAACGCCGCAGAAGAGTGGGCATTTTCTCTGCTGAAAAACGCCCTCCCAGATCACTATTGGCTGCTGACCAACATCGAGCTGCTGACAGAAACCGGTCAGGCAATGGAAATTGATGCAGTAGTCGTCGGTGACTGGGGCGTGTATTTGATCGACGTGAAGGGCTACAGCGGGACGCTAGAGGCGGGGAAGGACGTTTGGCTACTGGATGGTCGCCCTGTTGATAACGCTTTGCGCAAGGCCAACCAGAACTCCCGTGTGCTTGCAGGCCGTATCCGTAACCGAGCTGGAATCGGTTTGTACGCGCCGTGGTGTCAGGGAGTGGTACTTGTGACCGGCGACAAAGGTCATAGCATCTCGCTCATTAAAGATGAGCCCTCCCTACAAGTGTGGACGCCAGACGGGATCACTAAGGCGTTGACCAGCGCTGAGGGTCTGACAGCCACCAAAGCGTACGAATTGATAGATGCGCAGCGTGAACTTGTACTCGCCACTCTCGGGCAATTGCGTCAGCAGATAGCCGAAAACAATAGATTCCAGCAATACCAAAAAACACAGTGCCTGCTTGATCAGAATGGCCTTGAGCTATGGATGGCCGAGTATCGCCTGGAGAACTGGAACTCCAAGTGGATGCTGAAAATCGTGAACCGCCCCAATTGCGAGAGCCAAGAGCGGCGCGAACAGCTGCAAGCGCAATTGCGTGACGAGTTTCGGTTACTGCAAGAGCTGGCTGGGTTAACTGGTGTGACCTATAGCGCACCGCTGATTGATGATGGTGAGCTGATGGTTCTGCCAATCAGCATGCCAAAGGGCAAACCACTCTCGCTAATTGATCTCTCGGATTATTCCGAGGAGTCAGCCAAATCGACGCTGACTTCAGCCTTAACAGCGATACAAGGCATCCATCGCCGTGGAGCCACACTGGGCAGGGTTTCAGTGAACTCAATCTATCTCACTGATGCCGGTGAGGTTTGCTTTATCGACGTCCTGAACAACCATAGCGCTGACGACGACATCGACCTCATCACCTCGTTGTTTAAACCCTTGGTCGACACTCTTCATTTGGAAATCTCCGGAAGCAACGATACAGAAGGGCAGATGGCCTCAGAGCGCTTATCGCACTTGATCGCAAACCTTATTAGCGAGGGAGCTTCAACTGCACTTGCGTCGTCAGGAGCTCCTTTTGAGGCTGTGCCTGGTGCAGTGCTCGATAATCGTTATGAATTAGTCGAGCAGGTCGCTGAGGATGCTTTCTCAAGCATCTGGCGGTCTCGTCACGTCGCTGGACGCTTCGATTGCGCGGTTCAGATCTATGACGATGCAGATGAAGTTTGGGAGCTGGTGGCTGATCAGTATCATCGGCTCGCTCAGATTTATCATCCTGCATTGGAGCGGGTATTCGATCTTGCTCGAATTCCCAGTACCGATGCTTATTTCATAAGTCGAGCATGGGCGAGTGGTGAGACGCTCTTTGACCAAGCGTTGATCAGTGCCGACGAGTTCCGGCACTGGCTGGAGCAATTACTCGCGGGGCTTGGCTATCTACACAGGCTGGGATTCACCCATAGGAACATAACCCCGCTCAACATCCTCGTGGATGGCGCTAGGGCTACCTTAGTCGGCATGAGTTCTCTGCCAGCAGAGGATCGTCGAGTGGGTGATCTTCGTTATAAATTCCCAGGTGTTATCGAGCAGGGCTGGTCTGCTTTTGCGGATTTGTATGCGCTTTGGGCTTCATTGCTGGATGGCCTACAACCCGGCGTATTGAATCAAGCAGATGGCGATCTTGAGCGTGCGATACAGCAAGTCACTCACCCTGCGCTTTATGATGGCCTGAAAGCCAAAGTAGCGAAGCTGCTGCACGAAGGCACTGCGTTCCATGCTGATGACTACGTTGCGTGGTTTGGTCTGGACATCACTGCCCAGCAGACCAAAGATCTACCCGACGCGTTTGCCAAAAAATGGGGCATCAGCAAGGGCTACATGACGTTCTTGGTTGTGGACATGTTGAACGATCAAAGACCCCGCATTCGTAGCCAATGGGTTATCGATGCGCTGAGAACCAGACGTATACCGGGAAATAAAACCAACAAAGCCTCGATGAATTCGACCTTCAGCAGGATGAAATCAGCCGGAATCGTTGAGGAGCACAAGACCAAGCACCGCCTGACTGAAGCCTTCTTGGCCGACTGGAACACCGGCCAGTAGCGGCTTCAAGCTAAGCAAAAAGCCCCTGCGGACTCGCGTCAGCAGGGGCTTCTATTTTTAGGCTATCGCCAAATTACTTTGGCCGAACCGCTTAACTTTGGCCGAAAGGGCAAATAACTTTGCCCGCCTACAGGTGGCAGGTGGCAGGTGGCAGGTGGCAGGTGGCAGGTACATCAGCATGCTGTTCGTTTTAATGAAGCCGCAAGCGTGTCGCATCGCACTGCCCGTCAGAATGACTGCTGATGGGCGATGCTATTTTGATTGGCATGAATTGAGGCGATCCATCCGCCCCGCCGAATCGCCCAGAATTCGTCCACGCCAAAACGAGATTTTTCGCCTCTTCCTTGTAGCTTAACTACACACCACACCTATGCGGGACTGTGTGGCTATGTCCAAAAGCCTGATCTACAAAGAAAAACCCCGGCGCTAGGCCGGGGTAGTGACAGAAATTGTCATGACAATAACTTGCACAAACATGACAATTTATCTGCCCGTCGACAACAGAATCAGAAGTCCAGGTTCGACACCGCCAGAGCGTTGGACTCGATGAAGTCGCGGCGCGGCTCCACGGCGTCGCCCATCAGGGTGTTGAAGATCTGGTCGGCGGCGATCGCGTCCTCGATGGTCACCTTGAGCATGCGGCGCACTTCCGGGTCCATGGTGGTTT
>ERZ1029870.124-NODE-124-length-10658-cov-14.522305_pt1 | contig 10658 bp, 10 predicted proteins | sample MGYA00519236_ERZ1029870 | MGnify/ENA primary metagenome ERZ1029870 (study PRJEB33666, sample SAMEA4610924) | skin metagenome | biome: Human-associated habitat; feature: Malodor aspect; material: skin | place: Philippines | collected 2015-08 ... | reverse complement strand
AAAAACGGGAGCCGAAGCTCCCGCTTTACATGCAAACCCGACGCTTAACGCGGGAACGCCGGCGGGTTGACCCCAGCCATGTCTTCCATCACGCGCACCACCTGGCAGCTGTAACCGAACTCGTTGTCGTACCAGACGTACAGCACGACGCGGTTATCGTTGGCGATGGTGGCCTCGGCATCGACCACACCGGCATGGCGCGAGCCAACGAAGTCAGTCGATACCACTTCCTGCGAGCTGACGAAATCGATCTGCTTCTGCAGATCCGAGTGCATGGCCATCTGACGCAGGTACTCGTTGATCTCTTCGCGGGTGGTGGCCTTCTCCAGGTTCAGATTGAGGATGGCCATGGACACGTTCGGCGTCGGCACACGAATGGCGTTGCCGGTCAGCTTGCCCTTCAGCACCGGCAGCGCCTTGGCCGCAGCGGTAGCCGCGCCGGTTTCGGTGATGACCATGTTCAGCGCGGCGCTACGACCACGACGACTGCCTTTGTGGAAGTTGTCGATCAGGTTCTGGTCGTTGGTGTAGGAGTGAACGGTCTCGACGTGACCGTTGACGATGCCGTACTGATCATTGACCGCCTTGAGCACCGGCACGATGGCGTTGGTGGTGCAGGAAGCCGCGGAGATGATCTTGTCCTCAGCGGTGATTTCGCTGTGGTTTATGCCGTGCACGATGTTCTTCAGCGCGCCCTTGCCAGGTGCGGTGAGCACGACACGATCGACGCCCGGGCAGGCCAGGTGCTGACCCAGACCCTCGGCATCACGCCACACACCGGTGTTGTCCACCAGCAGTGCGTTCTTGATGCCGTACTGGGTGTAGTCGACTTCCTTCGGGTCCTTGGCATAGATCACCTGGATCAGGTTGCCGTTGGCCGTCAGGGTGTTGTTCTCTTCATCGATGGTGATGGTGCCGTTGAACTTGCCGTGCACCGAGTCACGACGCAGCAGGCTGGCACGCTTGACCAGGTCATTGCTGGCGCCCTTGCGCACGACGATGGCACGCAGACGCAGGCCGTCACCGCCACCGGTCTTCTCGATCAGGATGCGCGCCAGCAGGCGGCCGATACGACCGAAACCGTACAGCACCACGTCAGTGCCTTCACGGGCCGAACCATTCTGCTTGCCAACCACGTCAGCCAGCTCGTCCTTGACGAACTGCTCGACGCTGCGACCAGCGCCTTCAGCCTTGAACTTGGCAACCAGCTTGCCCAGATCGACCGAGGCAGCGCCCAGCTTGAGCTCGCTCATGGCCTTAAGCATGGGGAAGGTGTCGTGCACCGACAGCTCGGTTTCGTCAGCCAGGCGGTGACGGGCAAAACGGTGAGCCTTGAGGATGTCGATGACCGAACGGTTGATCAGGCCACGGCCGTAGATCGAGGTCACCACATTGTTGTTGCGATAGAGCTGACCAATCAGCGGAATCATTGCTTCCGCAAGGGCTTCACGATCGATCCATTCACCGAGACACTGGTCGGGCTTCTGAGTCACGGGCAGTACCTTCCACATGTAGGGGCTGAAAAAAGGGGCTACATTATGACGGTGCGCGCGAGCATGAGCAATGCGCGCCTGTCGCGACTGACATTGACCAGCAAGCCCCGCTACAATTCACGGCCTTCCTTCACGACCGTGAGCCGCCCGTGTCCGTACTGCGTCTTCCGTCTCTGCCGGCCAACGCCGGCAAACAGCAATGGGGCAACTTGCCCGGTGCTGCCCTGTCCCTGGCCATCGCCGAAGCAGCCAGCAATGCCGGGCGTTTCACCCTGGTTCTGACCGAGGGCAGCCAGAGCGCGGAACGCCTGCAGGAAGAGCTGGCCTTCTTTGCCCCGAACCTGCCCGTACTGCATTTTCCCGACTGGGAAACCCTGCCCTACGACGTGTTCTCGCCACACCAGGACATCATTTCCCAACGCATCGCGGCCCTTTACCAACTGCCGCAACTGAGCCGTGGCATTCTCGTAGTGCCCATCGCCACGGCCCTACACCGCCTGGCGCCGAAACGCTTTCTGCTCGGCAGCAGCCTGGTGCTGGATGTCGGCCAGACGCTCGATGTGGAACAGATGCGCACGCGCCTGGAAGCGGCCGGCTATCGCTGCGTCGATACGGTGTACGAGCACGGTGAATTCGCCGTACGCGGCGCGCTGATCGACCTGTTCCCAATGGGCAGCGACACGCCCTACCGCATCGACCTGTTCGATGACGAGATCGAAACCCTGCGCACCTTCGACCCGGAAACCCAGCGCTCGGTGGACAAGGTGGAGTCGATACGCCTGCTGCCGGCACGCGAGTTCCCCCTTGAGAAGAAGGCCGTCACCGATTTCCGCGGGCGCTTTCGCGAGCGCTTCGACGTGGATTTCCGCCGCTGCCCGATCTATCAGGACCTGTCCTCGGGCATCACCCCGGCCGGCATCGAGTACTACCTGCCGCTGTTTTTCGAGGAAACCGGCACCCTGTTCGACTACCTGCCGGGCGATACCCAGGTATTTTCCCTGCCCGGCATCGAGAAGGCCGCCGAGCAGTTCTGGCAGGATGCGCGCAACCGTTATGAAGACCGCCGAGTCGACCCAGAGCGTCCGCTGCTGCCACCTGCGGATATTTTCCTGCCGGTGGAGGACTGCTTCGCCCGCCTGAAGAGCTGGCCGCGTGTGGTGGTCAATCAGGCGGATATCGAGCCAGGCGTCGGCCAGACCCGTTTCGACGCGCGTGCCCTGCCCGACCTGGCGATCCAGGCCAAGGCCGGCGAGCCGCTGGCGGCGCTACGCCGCTTCATCGAGGACTACCAGGGCCGCGTGCTGTTCTGTGCGGAATCGGCCGGTCGCCGCGAGGTGCTGCTGGAACTGCTCGCCCGCCTCAAGCTCAAGCCGAAGGAAGTCGACGGCTGGCCGGCGTTCGTCGACAGCGGCGAACGCCTGAACATCTGCATCGCGCCCCTGGATGAAGGCCTGCTGCTCGATGACCTGGCGCTCATCCCGGAAAACCCGCTGTTCGGCCAGCGCGTGATGCAGCGTCGTCGTCGCGAGAAAGGCCGCGAAGGCGGCGACAACGTGATCAAGAACCTCACCGAACTGCGCGAAGGCGCGCCGGTGGTGCATATCGATCACGGTGTCGGCCGCTACCTGGGCCTGGTGACCATGGAGTTCGACGGCCAGGCGGCCGAGTTCCTCGCGCTGCAGTACGCCGACGAGGCCAAGCTCTACGTGCCGGTGGCCAGCCTGCACCTGATCGCCCGCTACACCGGCAGCGACGACGCCCTGGCGCCGCTGCACCGGCTCGGCTCGGAAACCTGGCAGAAGGCCAAACGCAAGGCCGCCGAACAGGTGCGCGACGTCGCCGCCGAACTGCTCGACATCTACGCCCGCCGCGCCGCCCGCGAAGGCTTCGCCTTCCAGGACCCGGCCGTGGACTACGCCACCTTCAGTGCCGGCTTCCCCTTCGAGGAAACCCCGGACCAGCAGGCCGCCATCGACGCCGTGCGCGCCGATATGCTCGCCGGCAAGCCGATGGATCGCCTGGTATGCGGCGACGTCGGTTTCGGCAAGACCGAAGTGGCCATGCGCGCCGCCTTCATCGCCGTACACAGCGGCAAGCAGGTGGCAGTGCTGGTGCCCACCACCCTGCTCGCCCAGCAGCACTACAACAGCTTCCGCGACCGCTTCGCCGACTGGCCGGTGAAGGTCGAGGTGATGAGCCGCTTCAAGAGCGCCAAGGAAGTCGAAGGCGCCGTGCAGCAACTGGCAGAAGGCAAGGTGGACATCGTCATCGGCACGCACAAGCTGCTGCAGGAGGACGTCAAGTTCCACAACCTGGGCCTGGTGATCATCGACGAGGAACACCGCTTCGGCGTACGCCAGAAGGAGCAGCTCAAGGCGCTGCGCAGCGAGGTGGACATCCTCACCCTCACCGCTACGCCGATCCCGCGCACCCTGAACATGGCCGTGGCCGGCATGCGCGACCTGTCGATCATCGCCACGCCACCGGCGCGGCGCCTGTCGGTGCGCACCTTCGTCATGGAAGAAAACAAGCCGACCATCAAGGAAGCGCTGCTGCGCGAGCTGTTGCGTGGCGGCCAGGTGTATTACCTGCACAACGACGTGAAGACCATCGAGAAATGCGCCGCCGATCTGGCCGAACTGGTGCCCGAGGCACGCATCGGTATTGGCCACGGGCAGATGCGCGAGCGCGATCTCGAACAGGTGATGAGCGACTTCTACCACAAGCGTTTCAACGTGCTGGTGGCCTCGACCATCATCGAAACCGGTATCGACGTGCCCAGCGCCAACACCATCATCATCGAGCGCGCCGACAAGTTCGGCCTGGCCCAGTTGCACCAACTGCGCGGCCGCGTCGGCCGTAGCCACCACCAAGCCTACGCTTACCTGCTCACGCCGCCACGCAAGAGCATGACCGAAGATGCACAGAAGCGCCTGGAGGCGATTGCCGGCGCGCAGGATCTCGGCGCCGGCTTCATCCTCGCCACCCATGACCTGGAAATCCGCGGCGCCGGCGAATTGCTCGGTGACGGCCAGAGCGGGCAGATCCAGGCCGTCGGCTTCACCCTGTACATGGAAATGCTCGAGCGCGCGGTCAAGGCCATCCAGAAAGGCGAACAACCCAACCTCGACCAGCCGCTGGGCGGCGGCCCGGAGATCAACCTGCGCGTGCCGGCACTGATCCCCGAGGACTACCTGCCCGACGTGCATGCGCGCCTGATTCTCTACAAACGCATCGCCAACGCCAGCGACGAGGATGGCCTGAAGGAGCTGCAGGTCGAGATGATCGACCGCTTCGGCTTGCTGCCGGAGCCAACCAAAAACCTGATGCGCCTGACCCTGCTCAAGCTGCAGGCGGACAAGCTGGGCATCACCAAGGTCGACGCCGGCCCGCAGGGCGGGCGCATCGAGTTCGCCGCAGAAACCTGCGTCGACCCGCTGACGCTGATCAAGCTGATCCAGGCCCAGCCGAAACGCTACAAGTTCGAAGGCGCCACCGTCTTCAAGATCCAGGTACCGATGGAGCGCGCGGAAGAACGCTTCAACACCCTGGAAGCCCTGTTCGAGCGCCTCGCGCCCACCACCTGAAGGACTCTCCCATGACGCGCCCATTGCACCTGATCGCCCTGCTGCTTTGCCTGCTCGCCCCGAGCGCCTTCGCCGAACGCCTGTACCAGGTCGAACTGCTGGTATTCCGCCAGGCCGGGGATGCGGTCATTGCGCCGAAAATCGCCCCGGACGACTGGGCCGGCACGGCACTGCCAATCGCCGGCAGCGAACGCCCCACCAGCCTCGACAATGAAGCGGCCAAACTCAATCCGGGCAACGGCTATCAGGTGCTGCTGCACAAGGCCTGGAGCCAGACACTGAGCAGCACGCCAAGCCGCGTCGCGGTCAGTAGTGGCGAGGCGCACCTGGGCCACTATCCGGTCGAAGGCACCCTCACCTTCACCCAGGATCGCTTCGCCGATCTGGATCTGGAACTGTGGATCAATCGCTTCAGCGCTGACGGCCTGCTGGAAAGCAGCGAGCACATGAAAGTCGCCCAGCGCCTGAAGGACAACAGCCTGACCTATCTGGATCATGGCAGCCTGGGCGCACTGGTACGTATCAGCCCGCTTTGAGCGGGCCGCAGGGCATCCCTTGCCCCTCAGTCGATCAGCTGCGCAGCTCTGAGCGCCGCCACAGCCGCCGACCAGCGCGGTGCCTGGCGGTAATCAGTACAGGCATGACCACGCCCGCGCATGCGCTGCAGACGCTCAGCTGGCCTGACCTGCAGGCGCTGCAGTGCGCTGAGGGCCAGCTCGGCGGCAGCGCGATCGTTGCACACCAGGCCCATGTCACAGCCGGCTGCAAGGGCCGCCTCGATACGCTTGCCGGCATCGCCGACCACATGCGCTCCAGCCATGGACAGGTCATCGCTGAAGATCACGCCGTCGAAACCCAACTCACCGCGCAGGATGTCCTGCAGCCAGCGACGGGAGAAGCCCGCTGGCTGCTCATCGACCTGCGGATAGATGACATGCGCCGGCATCACCGCATCGAGCATGCTCGCCAGGCGCTTGAATGGCAGCATGTCGCTGGCACGAATCTCATCGAGACTGCGCTCGTCGACCGGAATGGCCACGTGGGAATCGGCCTCGGCCCAACCATGCCCAGGGAAGTGCTTGCCGGTCGCCGCCATACCCGCCTGATGCATGCCACGAATGAACGCGGCAGCCAGCGTGGTGGCCCGCTGCGGATCACCCTCGAAGGCGCGGCTGCCAACCACCGCACTGCGCTGGTGGTCGAGATCCAGCACCGGGGCGAAACTCAGATCCAGCCCAACCGCCAGCACCTCGGTCGCCATCAGCCAACCGCAATGCTCGGCCAGTTCTTCAGCGTTGTGGTTATCGGCAATCGCGCGCATCGCCGGCAGCCGCAGAAAACCCTGACGCAGCCGCTGCACTCGGCCGCCCTCCTGATCCACCGCCAGCAGCAGATCCGGGCGCACGGCGCGAATGCTCTGGCACAGCTCGCGCACCTGGCGCGGCGATTCGATGTTGCGGGCAAAAATGATCAGACCGCCCACTTCGGGCTGGCGCAGCATCTGGCGATCCTCGGCAGTCAGCCAGGTACCGGCGATGTCCATCATCAAAGAGCCTTGCATGAAGCTATTCCTTATTTGAAATCCTGGTTTGCCGCCCACTGCGGACACGGCGCCTCATCGATGCGCACCTTGCAGTGATGCGGGACGCGCTCGAAGAGCGCCAGCATGTCCGCGTTACGCAAACGAATGCAGCCATGGGACAACGGCTCGCCCATGGGTTCCGTATCCGGCGTGCCATGCAGATAGATGTAGCGGCGGAAGGTATCGACCTCACCCATACGGTTGCGCCCGGGCTCGAGACCGCTTAACCAGAGAATGCGGGTGAGAATCCAGTCGCGGCCTGGAAACTGCTCATGCAACTGCGGCGACCAGACCTCGCCCGTCCAGCGACGGCCGCGCAGCACCGCAGCCAGCGGCAAGCCAGCGCCGACCTTTGCGCGCACCTGATGCAGTCCACGCGGAGTGCAACCCGAGCCATTGCGCTCGCCCGCGCCGTTACGTGCGGTGGATACGGACAAGCGCAGCACCAGTTGCCCGCCAGTGAAACCGTAGAGCGTCTGATCGGCGATGGAGATATGCAGGAGATCGAGTTCGGCCATGGGCCGCTAGCTTAGCCGAAGGCTGCACCCAAGCCCACCGGCTGATCGCTCAGACCTTGGGTGCCGTGCCTGGCGTCTTGCTACGCGGCTTGAGTTGCGCAGTGGCCAGCGCCGGGTCGTTGACCCCGGTTTCCGAACGCATACCGGCTGCCAGGAACGGCACCATCATGCGCATCACCTGCTCGATCGAGGTGTTGACGCCAAAATCGGTTTCGGACATCGCACGCAGAGCCTTGATGCCGGACATGCTGAATGCTGCAGCGCCGAGCATGAAGTGCACGCGCCAGAACAGCTCAAGCGGAGGAATACGCGGCGCGGCGTCGTGTACCAGCAGCATGTAACGGCGGAAAACCTTGCCATACACCTCTTCGAGGTACTTGCGCAGGTGCCCCTGACTCTGACTGAAGGCCAGACCCAGCAAGCGCATGAAGATGGACAGATCGTTGCCACTGCGCGGCTTCACCGCCAGCGCCTGCTCGACCAGCAACTCGAGCAACTCCTCCAGAGAGAACTGCGTGTCGGACTTGGCCTGACGACGATCGAGTTCCTTTTCCAGGCTGGCGCAAAATGGCCCGAGAAAACGCGAGAAGACTGCCTGAATCAGCGCCTTCTTCGAACCGAAGTGGTAATTGACGGCTGCCAGATTGACCCCAGCCTTGCTGGTAATCAGACGCAGCGAGGTCTCGGCGAAGCCTTTTTCCGCGAACAGCTGTTCCGCAGCATCGAGAATGCGTTCAACGGTTTCCGACTGGGCCATGAGTTCTCACCTGACAAACACTCGTTTGAAACATACGTTTCAGCCTGCTTGATTGTCAAGCCGCATGAGCCGTCTTTTGGCTGGCCGGTCACAGCTTACAGCAAGCAAAGACGCCGATTAGCCGCAACAGGTAACACAGTAAACGGCATAGGCTTGAAAAATGGTCGTTGCCAAGCACTCTTTACTGTATATAATCCCAGTCACTGTATAAAAAGACAGAGCCCAGCCATGCTGAAACTGACGCCACGCCAAGCCGAGATTCTCGCTTTCATCAAACGCTGCCTGGAAGACAACGGCTACCCTCCCACCCGTGCGGAAATCGCTCAGGAACTGGGGTTCAAGTCACCCAACGCCGCAGAAGAACACCTCAAGGCCCTCGCCCGCAAGGGTGCCATCGAGATGACGCCAGGCGCTTCGCGCGGCATCCGTATTCCCGGCTTCGAAGCTGGCGCGGCGAACGAGGATGAAGGCCTGCCGGTGATCGGCCGTGTCGCAGCGGGTGCCCCTATCCTTGCACAGCAACATGTCGAGGAATCCTGCCAGATCAACCCGGCGTTCTTTCAGCCCAAGGCCGACTATCTGCTGCGCGTGCGCGGCATGAGCATGAAGGACATCGGTATTTTCGATGGTGATCTGCTCGCCGTACATACCACCCGCGAAGCACGCAACGGCCAGATCGTCGTCGCGCGTATCGACGATGAAGTGACGGTCAAGCGCTTCAAGCGCGAGGGCAACAAGGTCTGGCTGATCGCCGAGAACCCTGAGTTCGCCCCGATCGAAGTGGATCTGGAACATCAGGATCTGGTCATCGAAGGTTTGAGTGTCGGTGTAATCCGCCGCTGAGGAAACGCCATGCAAGTGCAGCAGTCGTTCGAGCGCCCACAACTCCCACTTTTCGACGCCTTCCTTGCTGGCGCGTCGAGCGAGCCACTGATTGCCGATGGCATCGCCCACAGCGAGGATGATCAGGCTTTCAGCGAATTGGCTCTGCGCGGCGCTGCCGGCCACTGCCTGCACTTGCTGGCACCGATCCTGCGCGAGCTGAGCCAGAACCAGGACGCACGTTGGCTGACCTTGGTGGCGCCACCCTCCAGCCTCACGCAAAGCTGGCTACGCGATGCCGGGCTAAACCGCGAACGTATCCTGCTGCTGCAACCGCGCCAGGGGCAAAGCGCCCTGGAGCTGGCCGAGGAAGCCCTCAAACTGGGCCGCAGCCATACCGTCATCAGCTGGCTACACCCGGTCGAACGCAGCACGCGCCAACGCCTGGCGCACGCCGCCAATCTCGGCAGCGCGCAAAGCCTGAATATCAGCCTGGGCTAAAGGTGCATTCTCGCAAATGAAAACGGGGCTCCACTGGAGCCCCGTTTTGCTTTGTGCCGTAGCAACGTCAGTGCAGGACGCGCGGCCCTTCTTCCTCGCTGCTGAAATCACCTTCAGCCATGCGGCCGGCCATCTGCACGCCGACATTGAGCATGGCCTTGGCCACTTCAATATGCTGGCCCTGCAGGAAGGCCTTGGCATCGGCGGAGAAGTCCAGAGTCACCAGTGCCTCTTCATCCTCTGCACGGCGCAGGGCAATACGTCCATCGGGCAGTTCGACGATTTCCAGAAAGGATGTAGGCATGGCTCAGTCTCTGTGCAAAAACACGACATTGTAACAGCCCGCCGAGGTCATCCCCAGCCCACTGGTCCAGTTAAATCCAATCAGCACTCGCTGAGCCCCTCACGGAAGCGCAATACCAGGGCCTTGAGCTGCTGGCGCCAGGCATCGATATCATCGAGGCTCAGCTCGACTGGCTCCTCGCCAACACTGACGGCCGTGATCAAGGGCATGGATGGGTCGACCTTGGCCTTGCGCTCCTCACGCGGCGGCTGGAACAGCGCAGCATAGGCGGCCAGTAACTTGGCCAGCCAGGTCTCACGCTGCTGCGCCAACTCCACCAGTTCAGCCAGCTCAGGGCTGGGCGAGCTCTCGAGAACCGCCTGCTGCACGAAGGCCTCGACACGCGAAGGCGCTGCGTCGTTCATGCGGTAGTAACCGGCGATCTCATGACACACCCCAAGAAGCCCACCGTACAGGTGAAACAGCGCAGCCTCGCGCTCGGCCTGCACCAGCGCCTGCACATTGAACGCGCTGGAAGCCTCGGCCTTGCGCCAGTTATCCAGGGCGATACCGGCGAAGAAGATCTTCTGATTGGTGCGGGTATAGATTTCTTTGGCCATTACGGCGACCTCCACAACAGACCGGGTCATGATACGCGCGTCGCACCAAAGTCAGACGCGCTTCTCGTCAGAGCGCAAAGATCAGCGCTTGTCTTCGACCTTCCACTTGCCGCCATCGTAGAACGCGCGCCAGCCGGTCGGCTTGCCATCGACCTCGGACTGCACGTACTGCTCCTTGGTCTTGCGGCTGTAGCGAATCACGGCCGGACGCCCATCCGGATCCTTCTGCGGGGCATCGCAGAGGAAGTGGTACTTGGGATCGATCTCATGCTTGTGCGGGAGGATTTCCAGTACCAGCGGCGCACGCGTCTCACGGTTCTTGGGGAACTGGCTGGCAGCGAGGAACAGGCCCGATGCGCCGTCGCGCAGCACGTAGGTGTCGTCCACCTTCTCGCATCTGAGTTCGGGCATCTCCACCTTGTCCATCTTCGGCGGCGCCGCTTCACCGTTCTTGAGCAACTTGCGGGTGTTCTTGCAGCTGGCATTGGTGCAACC
>ERZ1029870.123-NODE-123-length-10666-cov-13.737819_pt1 | contig 10666 bp, 8 predicted proteins | sample MGYA00519236_ERZ1029870 | MGnify/ENA primary metagenome ERZ1029870 (study PRJEB33666, sample SAMEA4610924) | skin metagenome | biome: Human-associated habitat; feature: Malodor aspect; material: skin | place: Philippines | collected 2015-08 ... | reverse complement strand
TTCGGCGCCCTCGATGCCCTGACCCGTGCACATCTGCAGGACGAGCTGCTGCGCATCGTCGGGCAGACCCAGAGCACCGTGGTGATGGTCACCCATGACGTCGACGAGGCCGTGCTGCTGTCCGATCGCATTGTGATGATGACCAACGGCCCGGCAGCCACCGTCGGTGAAATTCTCGACGTTGAACTGCCACGCCCGCGTGATCGCCTGGCACTGGCCAATGATCCGCAATACCACGCCTATCGCACCGCGGTGCTGGAGTTTCTCTACCAGCGCCAGCAGCGCCCCGCTGCCTGAGCGGTGACAACCGCTCTGGCCTGCGGGCTGGAGCGATTGAACCTCTGGCGTGTCACGGGGACGAATCGTTGTCCTCAACCGACAAGCAGAGAATCACATGCTCGACCTCACCACCTGGAATCTGTCGATTCCCACCGAACCGACACCGGCCACTATCACCACCGAGCGCCTCAATAGCGGCTATGCAAGCCGCTATTGAGGCGCAATGCCGACGGCAGCGTGACCTTCTGGGTGCCTGTGACCGGCTCCACCACGGCCGATGCCCACTATCCACGCAGCGAACTGCGCGAAACCCGCCGCGATGGCAGCCTCGGCAACTGGCTGCACGCCAGTGCGGACAACTATCTCAGTGCCGTGCTGCGGATCGATCAGGTACCCAGCCTCAACAAGGTGGTCATCGGCCAGATCCACAGCTCCGACGTGCCCGGTAGCCAGAATGATCCGCTGGTCAAGCTGCAATACCACTACCGCCGTGGCGTCGGCCGCCTGGAACTGCTGCTGCGCGCCCAGCCAGGCGACACTGCCGTGCAGAACATCCTGCTGGCGGAAAACGTGCAACTGGGCGAACGCTTCGGTTACGGCCTGCGTATTACGCCCAGCGGGCGCCTTGGTGTCAGTGTCAGCAGCAGCGAGCGTGATACCGGCTCCTTCTACCGCCAACTGAGCAGCAGTTGGCGTGACCAGTACCTGTACTTCAAGGCCGGCGCCTACATTCAGGACAATTACGGCGAGGACGACGAAGGCGGCCGCGTCACCTTCTTTCACCTCAACAGCCTGCACCGCTGAGGCATGAGGCGGCTTACAATCATCGCCTTCCTTTTGCGATGACTCGACCATGGCGCGCCTGACCCTCGATTTTCCCGAAGACCAGTATTACTACCGCACGCAACTGACGGTGCGGGTGACCGACATCAACGGTGCCAACCACCTGGGCAATGATTCGATGATCTCGATGATTTCCGAGGCGCGCGCCCGCTTTCTCTTCGAGTTCGGCATTCAGGAAACCGACGGCAAGGGTATCGGCATCATCGTCACTGACCTGGCCACCACCTACCGCGCCGAAGCCCATGCGCGCGACCAGTTACTGTTCGAGGTCGGGGTGATGGACTTCAACCGCTATGGCGGCGATATCACCTTCCGCATCACCCGTCCGGCCGATGGTGCGCTGGTGGCCATGGCCAAGTCCGGCTTCGTGTTCTTCGACTATTTGCAGTCGAAAGTGGTGCCGATGCCGGAAGCCTTCAGCGCCAAGTTCCCCAAGGTCAATCGGCTCGACTGAGCCAGCGATCTCGACGCTTCAGGGCTATGGGCGAGCAGATGCCTGGCAAACCCTGCCCAGTTATTGCTGCTAATAACGTGACACATTGGCATTCGTCTGCTACGCCTAGGTCAGAACAGAAAAAGGGGGGATCGAGGATGACCGACACCTACCGCCGTGCCCGTCAGGCGGGGCTGCTCAGCAATCTGCTGGCACTCGCCCTGCTGACCGCGCCGCTGCCCACTCACGCAACCAGCGTTAGCCAACTTTCCAGCGTCCAGTCTCAAGCCACTCTCAGCACGCAGCGATCGCCCCATTCGGGGGCATAGACGGCGCAAGCGCCTCGTTTTACGGCAGTACTGCGCGTACTGAAAGTGCGTAACGCCTGATCCCAGAGCCTCTGCCCGGTTGGCTCGGCTCTTGCTTGTTCCCTCGCACCAGGTAGCCAACGGCGGCCACCTCCCTCACGACAACGACGTCGCCTCACCCGGCCTTCATGGCCTGTGGTGAAGCGGCGTTTTTTTCGTGTTCGCCCCAGTGACCGGGGCCGGCGCAGGCGTCGCGATCCGAGCCTGCACTGCAATCGCTCAACCCTGCTGTGGCTTCGGCCGCAGGGCCCTGCACCACAAGTGCACGGCCTCCCCGGCAGGCACGGCCGCCGTGTCCACGACCACGGTTCGCCGCGCCATGCCGGGCTCCTTCTCGCTGATGAGGTGATCGATGAATACAAGTTTCTGGAAAGCCGGCCACGCCCCCACCCTGTTCGCCGCCTTCCTCTATTTCGACCTGAGCTTCATGGTCTGGTACCTGCTCGGCCCGTTGGCGGTGCAGATCGCCACCGATCTCGAGCTCAACGCCCAGCAACGCGGCCTGATGGTGGCCACGCCGATCCTTGCCGGCGCCGTGCTGCGCCTGCTGATGGGCTTTCTCTGCGACCGCCTGTCACCGAAGACCGCCGGCCTGCTCGGCCAGGTGGTGGTGATTATCGCGCTGTTCTGCGCCTGGCAGATCGGCATCGGCAGCTACGAGCAGGCGCTGCTGCTCGGCCTGTTCCTCGGCTTTGCCGGCGCGGCGTTCGCCGTGGCCCTGCCGCTGGCCTCGCAGTGGTACCCGCCGCAGCACCAGGGCAAGGCCATGGGCATCGCCGGCGCCGGTAACTCTGGCACCGTGCTGGCAGCGCTGTTCGCCCCCGGCCTGGCCGCGTTGTCCGGCTGGCAGAACGTGTTCGGCTGGGCGCTGATCCCGCTGCTGGCGACCCTGGTGATCTTCGCCCTGGTGGCCAAGAATGCGCCGGAGCGGCCCAAGCCCAAGGCCTTCGGCGACTACCTCAAGGCCCTCGGCGATCGCGACAGCTGGTGGTTCATGTTCTTCTACAGCGTCACCTTCGGCGGCTTCATCGGGCTGGCCAGCGCCCTGCCCGGCTACTTCAGCGACCAGTACGGGCTTAATCCAGTGACCGCCGGCTACTACACCGCGGCCTGCGTCTTCGCCGGCAGCCTGCTGCGCCCGCTTGGCGGCGCCCTGGCCGACCGCATCGGTGGTATTCGCACGTTGCTGATGATGTACAGCATCGCCTCGCTGTGTATCACCGTGGTGGGCTTCAACCTGCCCAGCGCGACCGCTGCCCTGGCGTTTTTCGTCGCCGCCATGCTCGGCCTCGGTGCCGGCAACGGCGCGGTGTTCCAGTTGGTGCCGCAGCGCTTTCGCAGGGAAATCGGCGTGATGACCGGGTTGATCGGCATGGCCGGCGGCATCGGCGGATTCTTCCTCGCCGCCGGCCTGGGCACCATCAAGCAGCACACCGGCGACTACCAGCTCGGCCTGTGGCTGTTCGCCAGCCTCGGCGTGCTGGCCTGGATCGGCCTGCACGGGGTCAAGCAACGCTGGCGCACCACCTGGGGCAGCGCCGCGGTCACCGCCGCGCGGGTGTGAGCGCACGGGCGGATCGTTCTCCGACGATCCGCCCAGCGTAGGGTGGATGACGTTTTGTTCATCCACCATGAAAACCAGGGTGGATCGGTATAGCTCAATCCACCCGAAGCGTTGAGGCAAAGGCGGGACCGGCCAGCCGCGCGGCATTGCACTGGTCAGGAAAAACGGGTGAAGTCGGCAGCGACGCACCTGTACCGCGTGGCTCCGTCCCGCCTTTGCCTCAGCCCTTCCCCACTGATGAATCTGTGGACACTCCCCATGCCCCTGCAACTGAGCATCGGCGAAACCAGCGCCACCGGCCCGCGCAGCGAGAACCAGGACGCCCTGCGCGTGGTTACCCCGGCGCCGGCCCTGGCCGCCAGCAAGGGCTACCTGCTGGGCCTGGCCGATGGCGTCAGCCAGTGCGCCGACGGCGGCCTGGCCGCGCGCGCCACCTTGCAGGCGCTGGCCCTGGATTACTACTCCACGCCGGAAACCTGGCCGGTGCAGCACAGCCTGGACCGCCTGCTCATTGCGCATAACCGCTGGCTGCAAGCCAACGGCGGCGGCCAGCCGCTGCTCACAACCCTCACCGCCCTGGTGCTGCGCGGCCGCTGCTACACCCTGGCGCATATCGGCGACAGCCGCGCCTACCTGTGGCGGAGCGGCCAGCTACAGCGCCTGACCGAAGACCATGTGTGGGAACAGCCGGGCATGCAACACGTGCTCAAGCGCGCCATGGGCCTGGATCAGCACCTGGTGGTGGACTACCGCGACGGCGAGCTGCAGGCCGGCGACCGTTTCCTGCTGGTCAGCGACGGTGTCTGGGCCTGCCTCAGCGACAAGCGCATCGGCGAGCTGCTGCAACAGGGCTATGACGCCGCGACGATCTGCCAGACCCTGGTCGACGAAGCGCACCGTGCCGGCAGCCAGGACAACGCCAGCGCCCTGCTGGTGCATATCGAGCAATTGCCCGAGGCGGCACTAGCCGATACCCTGGCCCAGCTCGAGCATTGGCCGCTGCCGTCGCGTCTGCGCGATGGCCAGGAGTTCGAGGGCTGGCGAGTCGAAGGGCTGCTCGGCGAATCGCGCCAGTCGCTGATCTATCGAGTGCACGACGCGGACGACCAGCCCTGGCTGCTCAAAACCCTGCCGGCCAGCCGCGCTGGTGAGGAGCAGGCCGGCCCGGCACTGCTGCAGGAGGAATGGTTCCTGCGTCGCGTCGCCGGCCGCCATTTTCCCGAGCTGCATGCTCTGCCGCAGCGCCAGCACCTGTATTACGTGCAGCGCGAGTACGCCGGTCAGACCCTGGCCACGCGCCTACAGCAGCACGGCCCGCTGAGCCTGGCCGACTGGCAGGACCTGGCGCCGCGGCTGATCAAGGCCCTCGGTCTGCTGCACCGACGCAATATCATCCACCGCGACATCAAGCCGGAGAACCTCTTGCTCGGCGACGACGGCGAGCTGCGCGTGCTCGACTTCGGCCTGGCCTACTGTCCGGGCCTGACCCGCGACGAGGCCCATGCCCTGCCCGGCACCCCCAGCTATATCGCCCCGGAAGCCTTCGCCGGCAGCCCGCCCAGCGCCCAGCAGGACCTCTACGCCGCTGGCGTGACCCTCTATCACCTGCTTACCGGCCACTATCCCCATGGCGAGGTCGAGGCCTTCCAACACCCACGCTTCGGCCAGCCAACGCCGGCCAGCCGCTATCGCCCGGATCTGCCGGCCTGGCTCGACGAGGTCTTGAACCGCGCGGTAGCCGCCACCCCGGCGCAGCGCTTCGAAACCGCCGAGGAATGGCTGCTGGCCTTGGAAAGCGGCGAGCGCCAGTCGCTGAACAACCGTCCCCGACCGCTGCTGGAGCGCGAGCCGCTACTGGTCTGGCGCACGGTGGCGCTGGTGTCGCTGCTGCTTAACCTGCTGCTGGCGCTGCTGCTGTTCAAATAGCCTAGCTCGCACCAAAGCAGCGCAAAACGCCTCGCAAAGGTGCACAAACCCAGTCACCACACACCGCCAAGTTGCTGAAAAGCCGGGAAAACAGGGTTCCGAGAAAGTTGGCACAAGCGCTGCATTGTTACTGGCAGCAAACACATAAAGCGCGACCTTCAACGAAGAAGGCTGCACTTCCCGATAGAACGGGACCTGGACAAAGGCGTCCTCGCTAGGTGACTAGCGGGACGCCTTTTTTGTTTTTTGGCCGGCCATTCATGGCGGCCACTTTTTTCCGTGATCAATGACTCAGGAGATGGCCGGCATGCAAAAACTCAAGCTGGTGATGATCGGCAACGGCATGGCGGGTGTGCGCACCCTCGAAGAGCTGCTCAAGCTCGCCCCCGATCTCTACGACATCACCGTGTTCGGCGCCGAACCGCACCCCAACTACAACCGCATCCTGCTCTCCCCGGTGCTGGCCGGCGAGCAAACCTTCGAGGAGATCGTGCTCAACGATCTCAACTGGTACGCCGATAACGGCATCAAACTGCTGCTCGGGCGCAAGGTGGTCAAGATCGACCGCAAGAAGCGCCTGGTGATCGCCGACGACGGCAGCGAGGCCGAGTACGACCGTCTGCTGATCGCCACCGGCTCCAACCCCTTCATCCTGCCGATTCCGGGCAAGGATCTGCAGGGTGTGATCGGCTACCGCGACATCGCCGACACCCAGACCATGATGGACACCGCCAAGACCCACAAGCACGCGGTGGTCATCGGCGGCGGCCTGCTCGGCCTGGAGGCGGCCAACGGCCTCAAGCTGCGCGGCATGGACGTCACCGTGGTGCACCTCGGCGACTGGCTGCTGGAGCGCCAGCTGGATCGCACCGCTGGCGAGTTGCTGCAGAAGTCCCTGGAAGACCGCGGCCTGAAGTTCCTCCTGCCCAAGCACACCGCGGAACTGCTGGACAACGGCGAAGGCCGTGTCTGCGCGGTGAAATTCAAGGACGGCGAGGTGATTCCCGCCGACCTGGTGGTGATGGCCGCCGGTATCCGTCCCAACACCGAACTGGCCGAGAGCGCCGGCATCGCCTGCAACCGCGGCATCCTGGTCAACGACACCATGCAGACCTATGACCCACGCATCTACGCCATCGGCGAATGCGCCAGCCACCGCGGCATCGCCTACGGTCTGGTGGCACCGCTGTTCGAGCAGGCCAAGGTCTGCGCCAATCACCTGGCCCAGCTCGGTTTCTCCCGCTACCAGGGCTCGGTGACCTCGACCAAGCTCAAGGTCACCGGTATCGATCTGTTCTCCGCCGGCGAATTCATGGGCGGCGAAGGTACCGAGACTATCACCCTCTCCGACCCCATCGGCGGCGTGTACAAGAAGCTGGTGATCAAGGACGACGTGCTGGTCGGCGCCTGCCTGTACGGCGACACCGCCGACGGCGGTTGGTATTTCCGCCAGATCCGCGAGAACCACAACGTCAGCGAGATCCGCGACCACCTGATGTTCGGCGAAGGCGCCATCGGCGACGTCGGCCACCAGGGCGCCGACAAGACCGCCAACATGCCCGACAGCATGGAAATTTGCGGCTGCAACGGCGTGTGCAAGGGCACCATAGTCCGGGCCATCCAGGAAAACGGTCTGTTTTCGGTGGATGACGTGAAGAAACAGACCAAGGCCGGCAGCTCCTGCGGCTCCTGTGTCGGTTTAGTCGAGCAGATCCTGATCAGCACCGTCGGCGGCGCGGCGGACGTCAAGCCCAAGAGCGAGAAGGCCATCTGCGGCTGCTCCGACTTCAACCACGGGCAGATCCGCAAGGCCATCCGTGAACAGCACCTGACCTCCATGGCGCAGACCATGGCCTTTCTCAACTGGAGTACGCCCAACGGCTGCGCCACCTGCCGTCCGGCGCTGAACTACTACCTGATCTCCACCTGGCCGGGCGAGGCCAAGGACGACCCGCAGTCGCGCCTGATCAACGAACGCGCCCACGCCAATATCCAGAAGGACGGCACCTACTCGGTGGTGCCGCGCATGTGGGGCGGCGTGACCAACCCGTCCGAGCTGCGCCGCATCGCCGATGTGGCCGACAAGTACAACGTGCCCATGGTCAAGGTCACCGGCGGCCAGCGCATCGACCTGCTGGGGATCAAGAAGGATGACCTGCCAGCGGTGTGGAAGGACCTGGACATGCCATCCGGCCACGCCTACGGCAAGTCCATCCGTACGGTGAAAACCTGCGTCGGCAGCGAGTTCTGCCGCTTCGGCACGCAGAACTCGACCCAGCTGGGTATCGACCTGGAGCACGACCTGTTCAACATGTGGTCGCCGCACAAGGTCAAGCTGGCGGTCTCCGGCTGCCCGCGCAACTGCGCCGAGGCCGGCATCAAGGACGTCGGCATCATCGGCGTGGATTCCGGTTTCGAGATGTACATCGGCGGTAACGGCGGGATCAAGACCGAGGTGGCCGAGTTCTTCGTCAAGGTGAAAACCGCCGAAGAAGTGCGCGAATACAACGCCGCCTTCCTCCAGCTGTACCGCGAGGAGGCCTTCTACCTCGAGCGCACCGTGCACTACCTGCAGCGCGTCGGCATGGAGCACATCAAGAAGGCGGTGCTGGAGGACGAGGCCAACCGCAAGGCCCTGGCCGCACGCCTGCACTACGCCCTGTCGTTCGAGCAGGACCCGTGGAAGGAGCGCATCGAGACGCCGCAACTGAAGAAAGAGTTCGACACCATCAAGGTGGTGCAAATCGAGGAGGCCACCGTATGAACTGGCTGGATATCTGCGCTCTGGAAGAGATCAACGTGCTCGGCTCGCGCATCGTCGCCGGGCCGAAAGGCGATATCGCCATCTTCCGCACCAGTAACGATGAAGTATTCGCCCTCGACGACCGCTGCCCGCACAAGGGCGGGCCGCTGTCCCAGGGCTTGATCTACGGCAAGCGCGTGGCCTGCCCGCTGCACAACTGGCAGATCGAGCTTGAGTCCGGCGAGGCCGTGGCGCCGGATGTGGGCTGCGCTCACCGGCACCACGCCAAGGTGGAAAGCGGCCGTGTGCTACTGGCCCTGAACCAGGCCGAAAAGTGCTCATAGAACTGTAGGAGCCAGCTTGCTGGCGATGCTTTTCGCGGCCTGGATCGCCAGCAAGAACTCAGCGCCCCCTGGCGCCTACAGCAAGCCGCAAACCACGGAGTCGAGCACCATGACTACCCAAAGCCAAATCACCGCCTCCACCTGCTGCTACTGCGGCGTGGGCTGCGGCGTGCTGATCGAGCACGACGGCGAGAAGATCCTCGGCGTCGCCGGCGATCCCAGCCACCCGGCCAACTTCGGCAAGCTGTGCAGCAAAGGCTCGACCCTGCACCTGACCGGCGACCTCGACGCCCGTGCCCTCTACCCCGAGTTGCGCTTGGGCAAGGGCCTGGCACGTTCACGCACGGACTGGGGCAGCGCCCTGGATCACGCCGCGGCGGTGTTCGCCGAGACCATCCGCGAACACGGCCCGGACAGCGTGGCCTTTTATATCTCCGGCCAGTTGCTGACCGAGGATTACTACGCCTTCAACAAGCTGGCCCGCGCCCTGGTCGGCACCCACAACATCGATTCCAACTCGCGCCTGTGCATGTCCAGCGCGGTGGTCGGCTACAAGCGCAGCCTCGGCGCCGACGCCCCGCCCTGCAGCTATGAGGACATCGAGCAGAGCGACTGCCTGCTGATCGCCGGCTCCAACATGGCCTACGCCCACCCGGTGCTGTTCCGCCGCCTGGAAGAAGCCAAGGCTCGCCGCCCCGAGATGCAGATCATCGTCATCGATCCGCGGCGCACCGACACCTGCGAGCTGGCCGACCTGCACCTGGCGATCCTGCCCGGCACCGACGTGGCGCTGTTTCACGGCATCCTGCATATCCTGCTGTGGGAAGGCTGGATCGACCGCCGCTATATCGACGCCCACACCGAAGGCTTCGAGGCGCTGAAGAAGCTGGTGCGCGACTACAGCCCGGCGGCCACCGCCGATATCTGCGGCATCAGCCTCGACGCGCTGCAGCGTTGCGCCGAACTGATCGGCCGCGCGCCCTCCTTCCTTTCGCTGTGGTGCATGGGGCTCAACCAGTCCTCGTCCGGCAGCGCGAAGAACAGCGCGCTGATCAACCTGCACCTGGCCACCGGGCAAATCGGCAAGCCCGGCGCCGGCCCCTTCTCGCTGACCGGCCAGCCCAATGCCATGGGCGGCCGCGAAACCGGCAGCCTGAGCAACCTGCTGCCTGGCCACCGCGAGGCGGGCAATGCCGAGCACCGCGCCGAAGTCGCCGCCTACTGGGGCGTCGACGCCCTGCCGGAGACGCCCGGGCTGTCCGCCATCGAGCTGTTCGATGCGGTGCACGACGGCCGTATCAAGGCGCTGTGGATCGCCTGCACCAACCCGGCGCAGTCGCTGCCGAACCAGAACAAGGTGCACGAGGCCCTGGCCGCCTGTCCCTTCGTCGTGGTGCAGGAAGCCTTCTTCACCACCGAGACCTGCCGCTACGCCGACCTGCTGCTGCCCGCCGCCAGCTGGGGCGAGAAGGAAGGCACGGTGACCAACTCCGAACGCCGCGTCAGCCATGTACGCCGCGCCGTGTCAGCGCCCGCAGAGGCGCGGCCCGATTGGTCGATCACCTGCGACTTTGCCCGTCGCCTGGAAACGCTGCTGCGGCCCGGCCTGCCCAGCCTGTTCGATTTCGCCGACAGCGAAGCGCTGTTCGAGGAATACAAGCACCTGACCGCCCAGCGCGACCTTGACCTCTCGGGGCTGAGCTACGCGCTGCTGGATAACCAAGGCCCCCAACAATGGCCATTTGCGCCTGGCGCGCGCCAGGGCACCGCGCGGCTGTATGCCGACGGCCGCTTCCCTACCGCCAGCGGTCGTGCGCAGTTCCATGCCGACCCGTACCGCGCGCCGAAGGAAAAGCGCGATGCGCGGTTCTCCCTGACTCTCAACACCGGCCGCCTGCGCGACCAGTGGCACGGCATGAGCCGCACCGGCACCGCCGCACGCCTGTTCGGCCATGTCGAGGCCGCGGTACTCGGCCTGCATCCGGACGAGTTGCGTCGCCGCCGTCTGCAGGACGGCGATCTGGTCAGGTTGCGCAGCCGCCGCGGCAGCCTGATCCTGCCGGTACAGCCGGACGAGTCGGTGCGCCCCGGTCAGGCCTGGCTGCCGATGCACTGGGGCGACCGCTTCCTCAAGGGCCTGGGCACCAACGTGCTGACCCAGCCGGC
>ERZ1029870.120-NODE-120-length-10815-cov-15.478903_pt1 | contig 10815 bp, 9 predicted proteins | sample MGYA00519236_ERZ1029870 | MGnify/ENA primary metagenome ERZ1029870 (study PRJEB33666, sample SAMEA4610924) | skin metagenome | biome: Human-associated habitat; feature: Malodor aspect; material: skin | place: Philippines | collected 2015-08 ... | reverse complement strand
CATCAGTGAACCATCAGGAGAAACACCATGACCATCAAAGCCATCAACGTGCGTAAGCAGTTCAAGGGCAACATCAAGGAAATCGTCATCGGCGACGTGCTGTCGGAAATCGACGTGCAGACGGCTGCCGGCATCGTCACGTCGGTGATCACCACCCGTTCCGTGCGCGAGCTGGAGCTGCAGGTGGGCAGCGAGGTGATCGCCTTCGTCAAATCCACCGAGGTGTCCATTGCCAAACTCTGATCAGCAGCCGATGGCTCCCTCGCGTCAGCGTGGGAGCCCAAGCCTGGCCGCTCTGATGCTGCACCAGCATCTGACGCGGAGCGTCTCAGGATGTATTCCCACGCGGAGCGTGAGGAACGATCAAATAGAATTCGGTTATAAGAAGAAAATAAAAAGATATTTTTCAGCTATATGTTTTTTCTGCAGAATCACGCCATCAAATAGCCTGCCTGCAGGTTCCTCTCGCGATAAGAAGGACGCCATAGATGCTGAAGAAGATCGTTCTGGCCACCGTGGCCAGTGCCACCCTGCTGACTGGCTCGCTGAGCCATGCTGCCGCCGACACGCCATTCCATAACGCCTCCTACGACATTGCCCGCGAGCTGTTCGGCGAGATCAACCCGCTGTTCGTCGAGCACTGGAAGCAGCAGAGCGGCAAGGAAGTGAAGATCATCCAGTCTTTCGCCGGCAGCTCTCGTCAGGCGCAGGACATCATCCAGGGCAAGAAGGTCGACGTGGTCACCTTCAACCAGGTTTCCGACGTGGACATCCTGGCCAAACGTGGCTTGCTGCGTGAAGACTGGGCCAAGCAGTTCCCCAACAACGCCTCGCCTTACTACAGCACCACCGCCTTTCTGGTGCGCGAAGGTAACCCGAAGAACATCAAGAGCTGGGATGACCTGATTCGCGACGACGTGAAACTGGTATTCCCCAACCCCAAGACCTCCGGCAACGCCCGCTACAGCTACCTGGGCGCCTGGTTGTTCGCCAACGAGAAATTCAACGGCGACCAGGAGAAGGTCAAGGCCTTCGTCGGCAAGCTGCTGAAGAACGTCGAGAACTTCCCCACCGGCGGCCGTGGTGCCACCGTGGCCTTCGCTCAGAACGGCCAGGGCGACGTGCTGCTGACCTTCGAGTCGGAAGTGATCAACATCGCCAAGGGCGACGAGTTCAAATCCGCCAACCTGGAAATCGTGGTGCCGGAGGTCAGCGTACTGGCCGAATTCCCGGTGGCCATCGTCGACAAGGTGGCTGACGAGCGCGGTACTCGCGAGCAGGCCAAGGCCTTCCTCGACTTCCAGTACAGCAAGGACATTCAGCAGCTGCTGACCCGCTACAACTACCGCGTGCACCACCCGGAAGTGGTCGAGGCAACCAAGGCGCAGTTCGCTCCGGTGCGCCTGATCAACCCGACCGAGGTGCTGGGCAGCTGGGACGAGATCACCGCCAAGCACTTCGACAACGGTGGTATTCTTGACCAACTCTTGGCTGAGGGCCGTTGATACTCGCCCTGGATAGCCGATTTTCAGGTTCGTTGGCCGCCCTATTGGCGGCCAACTGCATTTGTAGAGCCGAGCTTTTTCGTGAGTAAACCAACGCTGTTCTTCCTGCAGACTCCGCTGCTACCTGGCTTCGGCCTGAGCTTCGGCGTGAGCGTGCTGTACCTGTCGCTGGTGATCCTGCTGCCGCTGTCGGCGCTGCTTTTGTACATCAGCGACATGACCTGGGCGCAGTACTGGTTCGCCATCAGCGATCCGCGCGTGGTGCAGACCTACAAGGTGACCATATCGGCCGCGCTCTATTCGACCCTGGCGGTGCTGGTGCTGGGCTTGTTGCTGGCCTGGATCATCACCCGCTACGACTTCCCCGGCCGGCGCATCGTCGATGCGCTGGTCGATCTGCCTTTCGCCTTGCCGACTTCTGTGGCGGGCCTGACCCTCGCCGCACTGCTGGTGCCCAATGGCTGGATCGGCCAGTGGCTGGGCTTCAAGGTGGCCTACGCCTACCCCGGTATCGTGGTGGCGATGGTGTTCACCAGCATTCCTTTCGTGGTGCGCACGGTGCAGCCGGTGCTGCAGGATCTCGGTTCGGAATACGAAGAGGCCGCGCGCACATTGGGCGCCAGCCGCATGCAGACCTTTCGCAAGGTGATCCTGCCGACCCTGACCCCGGCGCTGGTCACCGGCGGCTCGCAGGCCTTCGTGCGCAGCCTCGGTGAGTTCGGCGCGGTGATCATGATCGCCGGCAACATTCCCTACCAGACGGAAGTCAGCTCGTTGATGATCTTCGTCCGTCTGCAGGAGTTCAATTACCCGGCGGCGGCGGCCATCGCTTCGGTGATCCTGCTCGCGTCGCTGACTCTTCTGTTCCTCCTGCAAGTCGTGCAGGGGCGTCTGTTCGCATGGCAACGGCAAGGTCGATGAAAAAACCTCAGGATTGGCGCCAGTGGGCGCTGGTAGTGCTCGGCCTGATGGTCGTCACGTTGATGTTGCTGGTGCCGCTGGCGCTGATCTTCACCAAGGCGCTGGCCGGCGGGCTGGATCTGCTGTGGAGCAACCTCGGCGAGGACTACATGCTCCACGCCATCGGTCTGACGCTGCTGGTGGCGGCGATCACCGTGCCGCTGAACCTGTGCTTCGGCATCTGCCTGGCCTGGTGCGTGACCCACTACGATTTCCGTGGGCGCAAGCTGCTGACCACCCTGATCGACATTCCCTATGCGGTGTCGCCGGTGGTGGCCGGTCTCTGCTACCTGGTGGTCTACGGTCTGGAAAGCTTTATCGGCCGCTGGTTCTACGATCAGGGCCTGCAGCTGATGTTCGCCTGGCCGGGCATCGTCATGGTTACCGTGTTCGTCACCGCCCCTTACGTGGCGCGCATCCTGATTCCGGTGATGCAGGCCCAGGGGCAGGACGAGGAGGCCGCCGCCATGTGCCTGGGGGCCAGCGGCTGGCAGATTTTCCGGCGTATCAGCCTGCCGAAGATCAAGTGGGCGTTGCTGTATGGCGTGGTGGTGACCAACGCCCGTGCGGTCGGTGAGTTTGGTGCGGTGTCGGTGGTCTCCGGCACCATCATCAACCAGACCCTGACGTTGCCGCTGCTGGTCGACCAGCTCAACAACGACTACAAGCCGGCAGCGGCCTTTACCGCCGCCGGGTTGCTGGCGTGCATGGCGCTGCTCACGCTGTTCCTCAAGACCTTCATGGAGTGGCGTCAGCGCCAGCTGATGCAGCGCGCCGAGGCGTAAGCCGAGCGCAGCCCCGTGTGAGCGTACTGCACGGGTTCACCTGGTGCCGGTAGCCGGTGCAAACCGGGCAGATAAGGTCGCCAGGGCGGCCTTGTGCAGCTCTCGTCCCTTCACTGGTGCTGCGTCGCGGGCGCCGCTTGTGCGCATCGCAGCGTCTGACAGGCATCAGGCCGTGGGCTGGTTTTTTCCGGCCTCGTCGGGCGAGCTGATGTCGGCGCATATAGCGCCCACTGGCTGTGGCCGACCGAAATGGTAGCCCTGGCCATAGTCGCCCCCCAGCCCGCGCAGGAAGTCGGCCTGCTCGGGTTGCTCGATACCTTCGGCCAGCACCTTGAGGCCCAGGCTCTTGCCCAGCGCGATCACCGCGCGGGTGATGGCGGCGTCCTCGGGATCATCGGGCAGGCCGCGCACGAAACTCTGATCGAGCTTGAGCTTGTCTACCGGCAGGCGTTTCAACCGCGCCAGCGAGCTATAACCGGTGCCGAAGTCGTCGATGGCCAGGCGCACGCCCAGTGCACGCAGGCTGGTGAGCAGTTTCAGGGCGGCGTCAGGGTCTTCCATGATCGCGCTCTCGGTCACTTCCAGCTCCAGCTGCTCGGGTGGCAGGCCGGTGGCAGCCAGCACGCCGGCAACTTTCTGGTCCAGCTCGCCTCGGCTGAACAGGCGGCTGGAGACGTTCACTGCGACGAAGCTGAGCGTGCTGCCTTCGGCGTTCCAGCGCACCATCTGGCGGCAGGCCTGTTCCAGTACCCAGGTATCGATGGCGCCGATCATGCCGTTGTCTTCGGCAATAGGAATGAATTCGCCAGGCGCAATCAGCCCACGTTGCGGGTGCTGCCAGCGCACCAGTGCCTCCATGCCCACCTGGCTACCGTCACCCAGGTCATGCAGCGGCTGGTAGTAGACGCGCAGTTCCTCGTTGTCGAGGGCGTGGCGCAGGCTGCTGGCCAGCTCCACGCGCTGGCGGGCGTAATCGGTCAGTTCCTGGATATAGAAGGCGTAGCCTTCGCGGCCGCTGCTCTTGGCCTTGAACAGCGCCGAATCGGCATTGCGCAGGATCTGCTCGACGCTATCCCCATCGTCGGGGAACAGGCTGATGCCGATGCTGGCGCCGATGTAGAGTTCATGACCGTCGAGGAGAAAGGGCGCGTCCAGGCTGCGCAGCAGACGCTGCGCCAGTTCGGCAGCCTGGGCGGCTTCCGTGCAGTTTTCGCTGACCAGGCCGAATTCGTCACCGCCCAGCCGGGCCAGGGTGCAGCCGGCAGGCAGATCGTCCTGCAGGCGCTCGCCAACGCCCTTGAGCAGCAGATCGCCGACGTTGTGACCGAGGCTTTCGTTGATGTGCTTGAAGTGGTCGAGGTCGATCAGCAGTACCGCACCCTGCAGTTCTTCGTTGTGGCTGCGTTCCAGGGCATGGGCAACGCGCTCGGTGAACAGCAGACGGTTGGGCAGGTTGCTCAGCGGGTCATGGTGGGCCAGGTAGTCCAGCTCGCGCTGCGAACGCTTGAGCGCGGTGATGTCGGAGAACACCGCCACGTAATGGCTGATGTTGCCCTGATCGTCATGGATCATGCGGATACATTGCCACTGCGGGTAGATTTCGCCGCTCTTGCGTCGGTTCCACACCTCGCCACTCCAGGCGCCGCGGCTCTCCAGGGCATGCCACAGACTGTGGTAGAAGGCCGCGTCGTGACGCCCGGATTTGAGCAGGGTGGGGCGCTGGCCGAGAATTTCCTCGCTGTTGTAGCCGGTGATGCGGCTGAAGGCCGGGTTGACGTGAACGATGCGCTGCTCGGCATCGGTGACCAGAACGCCTTCCTGGGTCGCATCGAAGACGGCTGCGGCCTGGCGCAGGCTGTCATCGAGGGCGCGTTGCCGGGTGATGTCACTGGCGATGCCGATGAAGCGCTGCGGTTGGCCGTTTTCGTCGCGCAGCAGGCGGCCGCGCGAGTGAATCCAGCGATAACTGCCATCAGCGTGGCGCATGCGGTAGGTGTTCTGGTAATCGCCATGTTGCAGGTTGACTTCGAGTTGCTGCAACACTTGCTGGCGATCATCGGGGTGCAGGTAGGTGGCCCATTGCTCGCGGGTATCGCCGAGCGCGGTGTTGTCGAGGCCGAGCAATGCGCTGTAACTGTCCGAGTAGAAAACGCGCTGGGTGGCTATGTCCAGGTCCCACAGGCCGTCACGGGTTGCGTCCAGTGCCAGGCGCAGGCGCTCTTCGCTGGCGGCCAGCGTCTGCTGGGCGCGGCGATAGTGCACGGCGTGCCGCTGCAGGATGGCATAGAGCAGGATGGCGCTGAGGCATACGAAGAACAGGCCCTTGAACGACTGCAGGGATTTGTATTGGGCGGGGGCGAGCAGGTCGAGCAGGTGGTCGCTGAGCAGCACCCAGAGCAAGGCAGCCAGCAGGTAGGCCAGGGTCAGGCGCAGGGCGGTTCGGTCGATGTGCATGGCGAGCAATGTCGTTCCTGAATTGTGGGCTGGCCGTGGTGGTGGCAGACCAAGCCGAAACATTCTTATCTAAAAGACCAAGTGGTTTTCTGACATGGCTCAGGGATAATGCAATAAGTTTGTCCTTGTAGGACAAACTGCTTACACCTATCAAGAGGCAACGGCACTCATGTGGTACAACGGTTTACTCGACCTGTCGGTCTGGCAATTGGTGGCAGTCACTCTGCTAATGACGCATGTCACCATCGTCAGCGTCACCGTCTACCTGCACCGCTACTCCGCGCACCGTGCGCTGGAGCTGCATCCTGCACTCAAGCATTTCTTCCGCTTCTGGCTGTGGTTGACCACCGGCCAGAACACCCGTGAGTGGACGGCCATCCACCGCAAACATCACGCCAAGTGCGAAACCGTCGATGACCCGCACAGCCCGGTCATCAAGGGGTTGGGCACTGTGCTGCGCAAGGGCGCGGAACTCTATCAGGAAGAGGCGAAGAATCAGGAAACGCTGCGCATCTACGGCAAGAACTGCCCGGACGACTGGATCGAACGCAATGTCTACAGCCGTTTCCCCATCGGTGGTGTGACGCTGATGGCGGTGATCGACCTGTTGCTGTTCGGTGTGGCCGGCATCACCGTCTGGGCGATCCAGATGATGTGGATTCCGGTATGGGCCGCGGGCGTCATCAACGGTCTTGGCCATGCTGTCGGCTACCGCAACTTCGAATGCCGCGACGCCGCCACCAATCTGGTGCCCTGGGGCATCCTGATCGGCGGTGAAGAACTGCACAACAACCACCACACCTACCCCAACAGCGCCAAGCTGTCGGTGAAGAAGTGGGAGTTCGACATGGGCTGGGCCTGGATCAAGCTGTTCAGCTTCCTCGGCCTGGCTCAGGTGCAGCGTGTAGCGCCCATCGCCCATCGCGTCGAAGGCAAACGCAATCTGGACATGGACACCGCCATGGCCATCCTCAACAACCGCTTTCAGATCATGGCGCAGTACCGCAAGCTGGTGATCGCGCCGCTGGTCAAGCAGGAAATGGCCAAGGCGGACGAGTCCGTGCGTCACCTGTTCCGTCGCGCCAAGCGCCTGCTCTCGCGTGAGCCGAGCCTGCTGGATGAACAGCACCACGCGCGTATCGCCGATATGCTGGCGCAAAGCCAGGCACTCAAGGTGATCTACGAGAAACGTCTGGCGCTGCAGCAGATCTGGGTCAAGACCAGCAGCAATGGTCATGACATGCTCGAAGCCATGAAGCAGTGGGTGCATGAGGCCGAGGCCAGCGGCATCCAGTCGCTGCGTGATTTTGCCGAGCAGCTCAAGACCTACTCGCTGCGTCCGGCCGGCGCTACGGCCTGATAGCCGCTCGTCTGCCTACCTGGGTCCGCCGAACTGGCGGGCCTTTTTGTTTGTCCAAGCGCTCGCACTAGGCTCATTTTCATGAAAGGCGAGGGACGGGATGGCAGCTGTAATGGATGATCAAGGCAACGCTGTCTCCGAGTTGGAAGAACTGACCTTGGCCCTGCTGCACAGCCGAGCCGAGGTGGAGCGCCTGGGTGAGCGTGAGCAACTGTTCAGCAGCCTGCTTGGCAGCGTCAATGCGGTGCTCTGGGCCTTCGACTGGAGCGAGCAGCGCATGATCTATGTCAGCCCGGCCTATGAACGCATCTTCGGTCGCTCCGCGGCCTTGCTGCTGGCCGATTATGGCGAGTGGCGCAACAGCATCTACCCCGATGACCTTGACTATGCCGCTGAAAGCATGGCCAAGGTGCTGGAAACCGGCGCCGTGGAGTCTCGCGAGTACCGCATCATTCGCGCCGATGGCCAACTGCGCTGGCTCAGTGACAAGTGCTTCGTAAGCCCCAGACCGGGTGCGGAGCCGGGCCGGGTGATCGTCGGTATTGCCGAAGACATCACCGAGAAGAAACGGCTGGAGGGTGAGCTGCATCGTCTGGCCACGACCGACGTGCTGACCCAGAGCAGTAACCGTAGGCACTTCTTCGAGTGTGCCCGCCGCGAGTTCGAGCATGCGTGCAAGTTCGGCAGCCCGCTGGCCTTCCTGCTGCTTGATCTCGATGATTTCAAGAAGATCAACGACCAGTATGGGCATCAGACTGGCGACGAAGTGCTGCGTCGGCTGGCTCAATGCGGCAGCAATGCCCTGCGGCGCGGTGATCTGTTCGGACGTATCGGTGGTGAAGAGTTCGCTGCCTTGTTCCCAGGGTGCGAGCAGGACGTGGCCCTGCAGGTGGCGGAAAGACTGCAGCGAGAGGTGCAACGCCTCAGTTTTCAGCATGAAGGTAGCAGTTTCGGCATCACCGTCAGCCAGGGGCTGACCAGTCTCCTGGCAACCGATGTCAGCCTCGATGCCCTGTATGCGCGGGCTGACGCGGCGATGTATCTGGCCAAACGGCAAGGCAAGAATCAGATCGTACTGGGGTGATGCCTGGCGATTTTCCGCCTGAGAGCTTCTTCTCATCAGCGGAAAATTGCCTATGTCCAGTTGTCATTGACTGGTCACTCGTCTGCAGAAAAACTGTAACCTACTGTTCTAGACGCCTCGCGCGCTTGCGCGAAGGAGCTGGCGCGCTATCTGCATAGGCCCAGCCAGATGCCGCAGGATGTCGGCGCAAAACAACAACGACGAGAGAGTATCCACCATGCATAACTCTGCCCGCCCTATTTCGGTCGCTTCGCTGCGTTCGCCGTTGTTCCATTCTTCCTGAGTTTTTACGCACTTCATCCGAGCCCGGCTTAAGCCGTGTCCTGGCTCGCGATGGCGTATGCCCCATTCGCCCCGGCCTGCCTCTTCGTGCTGAAGCCTGCGCCGGGCGATGCGTCACCTTAAACACACTGGAGAGAAACATAATGAGAAAGACCTCCCTGGCACTGGCCGTAGCCGCCAGCACCCTGGGCCTGAGCCAAGTGGCCTTCGCCGACCTGGTCGGCGATACCAAAGTCAGCCTGGAAGCCCGTAACTTCTACTTCAACAGTGATTTTCGCCAAGGTAATAGTGAAGTTCCGGCGCAGCCTCAGTCCAAGAAGGAAGAGTGGGCTCAGGGCTTCATTCTGCGCATGAACTCCGGCTTTACCGAAGGCACCGTGGGCTTTGGTGCTGATGCCATCGGCATGTTCGGCTTCAAACTGGATTCGGGTGGCGGTACCGGTGGCAGTGGTCTGCTGGTTCCGGATCGTTCTCGCAACGATGGTCTTGGCTCTCAGGATAACTATTCCGGTCTGGCTGTAGCGGCCAAAGCCAAGGTTTCCAACAGCACCCTGCGTGTTGGCCAGATGCAGTTCAAGAACGCTGCCATCGGCTCCAGTGACAGCCGTCTGCTGCCGCAGGTCTTTGAAGCAGGGCACGTCGTTTCCCAGGAAATCGACGGCCTGATGCTGGAAGCGGCTCACGTTCGTGAGGTCAATAACCGTAACTCTAATGATTATGAAGATATTGGCATCACCAATAGCTTCAATAGCCGGACAGGAAGCGTCGGGACGCGCGGTATAAATCTTCGTGGTGGCTCCACCACTGATTCCTTCGACTTCATTGGCGGCACCTACAAGCTGACCAAGGATCTGAGCGCTGGCTACTACTACTCCAACCTGGACGAGTTGTACAAACAGCACTCCTTCAACGTTGTGCATGTCCTGCCGCTGGGCGACAAGCAGAGCCTGAAGACCGACGTTCGCTATGCCCGTTCCACTGACGATGGCAACCGTAGCAACATCGATAACAAGGCCTTCGGTGCCATGGTTACCTACGGTCTGGACGGTCATGCCTTCGGCCTGGGCTACCAGAAAATGAGCGGTGACACCGGTTTTGCCTACATCAATGGCACTGACCCGTTCCTGGTCAACTACGTGCAAATTGGCGACTTCGCCAACAAGGATGAGAAGTCCTACCAGGCACGTTATGACTTCAACTTCGCCTCCATCGGCATTCCGGGGCTGACCTTCATGACCCGCTACCTGACCGGCGACAACGTCGACCGTGGTCGTGGCCTTTCCGAGGGTCGTGAGTGGGAGCGCAACACCGAGCTGATGTACGTCTTCCAGGAAGGTGCGCTGAAGAACCTGGGTGTTCGCTGGCGCAATGCATCTGTGCGTTCCAACTTTGCCAACGATATCGACGAAAACCGTCTGATCGTCAGCTACACCCTGCCGCTGATGTAAGGTCCGCATCTATCGGTGCGTCAGACCAGGTCAGTCGCTCCGAAGTGCCACGAAAAGCCCGCATCGAATGATGCGGGCTTTTAACATGGTGCGGGCATTTTATCGCCAGGGCCTGTCGACGTGGCAAGAATGGCGCTGGCCAGTGCCATATCGTCGGCGTCCTGCAGTTGCGGGTTGGCGCTACGCAGCTGCTGCATCGCGGCCTCCAGGTGCGGGCCGCGGATTTCGCCATTGCTGGCAACGAAGCTGCTGGCGTCTTCTTCGGCCGCTGCAACCAGCTTGCGATCCTTGAAGGTCAGGTAGGTCGAGGCCGTGGTGGCGCCCGAGGACAGAATGTCGCGCAGCAGGCCATCGGCGGCGGCGGTCTGGGCAAACAGGCAGGCACTGAAGGCCAGTGCAGCATGACGCGTTACACGCATGATGGAACTCCTTGTGGGGTGGCTCTGATCCTATGAGTGGTGCAGGCCAGCGATGGTTCCTCGCAGGCGATGGCCGGTTGCCCGTATCGGTGGTCTATCTAGCGGACAGTCCGGCGCTGGTGTCGCCGCCATAGCAATGCCGACAGTATCGCCAGCATGCCAAACAGCATGAGTTGCCAGGCCCAGTGCAACTCGGGAAGCAGGAAAAAACACTGCGCCGACAGCGACAGCCATGAGGCCGACCCAGAGCAGGTAGCCGCCGGCACCAAACACTTCGAAAATCAGCAGCAGGGTAGCCAGGGCCAGCCAGTGCTCGAACGACAGGTTATGCAGATAAGTGATCATGACCGTACTGCACGACCCCGGCTGAGCGTGTTGCTTGTGCGCCCTTCGATATGCATTGCATGGACTCCTTTGCTTGCAGGCTGTTGAAAAATTACCTGCCTTGTCTTGCCTGTCGCGCCTACGTTGTTCAGTGGCGTGCCAGAGCGAACAATCTAAGCATAGTCACATGGCCG
>ERZ1029870.118-NODE-118-length-10873-cov-13.511370_pt1 | contig 10873 bp, 8 predicted proteins | sample MGYA00519236_ERZ1029870 | MGnify/ENA primary metagenome ERZ1029870 (study PRJEB33666, sample SAMEA4610924) | skin metagenome | biome: Human-associated habitat; feature: Malodor aspect; material: skin | place: Philippines | collected 2015-08 ... | reverse complement strand
AGCGCCTGGCCGAGGCGGCGCTGTTGCAACTGCAGAACGGCTGGCGCCACTGGTGTTATTTGAGGGGGGAAAGCCATGGGCTTGCATGAATGGTCCATGGGCGGCGTGTTGCTAAGCCCGATGGCGGCCTACGCGGTACTGGCGTTGCTGCTGACCGGCGTGTTGCGCCTGGGCTTGCAGCGCATCGGGTTGTCGCGCTTGATCTGGCACGAAGCCCTGTTCGATTGTGCCCTGTATGTCTGCGTGTTGGCGGCCGTGATGGCCGTCCTGACGCATTGAAGCTTGCCAGCACCTGCTGCGCGTCGGCCCTGCGGCGTTAAAAACAGGGTCGGCAAGCCGCTTGCGGCTAACGCACTTCAGTGCGGCCCCGAAGGGGCGAGCGCAGCGAGTAATGCTCATTTACAAACTTGTAAACTCCGCTTCCTCGCCTGTTTTTGCCTTGCATGGCTCTAGCTCGCAAGATGCTGAACAAGCTTTGCGGAGACTTTGAAGGAGTGCGACATGCGTTCGACCATTCGAGTCGGCATAACCCTGGCCATGGTGGTGGTGGCGATCTTCGCCGGTTCCTGGATCTGGCAGCACTACATGTACTCGCCCTGGACACGCGACGCCCGCGTGCGCGCCGATGTGGTGACCATAGCCCCGGACGTGTCTGGCTGGGTAGTCGAGCTCAAGGTGCACGACAACCAGCAGGTCAAGGCGGGCGATCTGCTGATGACCATCGACCGCGACCGCTATCAGGCGGCGGTGGAGAAAGCCAAGGCTGTGGTGGACATTCGCCGCCAGCAGTTGAGCCTGCGCGAGCACGAAGCTTCGCGTCGCTCGCGCCTGGGCGCCCAGGCGATCAGCGCCGAGCTGCTGGAAAATGCGCAGATCAACGCCGAGATGGCGCGCAGCGAATATCGCGAGGCGCAGGCTGACCTGCGTGTGGCCGAGCTGAACCTCGCACGCAGCGAGGTGCAAGCGCCGCGCGATGGACAGATCACCAACCTGGTGCTGGCGCAGGGCAACTACGTGAATGCCGGGCAGGCGGTGATGGCGCTGGTCGATACCAACTCTTTCTACGTGCAGGCGTATTTCGAGGAAACCAAACTGCCGCGCATTCAGGTCGGCGCGCCGGTGCAGGTCTGGCTGATGGGCGGGGACCGGCAGATTCGTGGCGAGGTGGAGAGCATCAGTCGCGGCATCACCGACCGCAACGCCAGCCCGGACGGGCAGTTGCTGGCCGATGTCGAGCCGACCTTCAACTGGGTGCGTCTGGCGCAGCGTATTCCGGTGCGCATCAAGCTCGATCAGGTGCCGGATGGCATGGTGCTAAGCGCCGGCATGACTGCCAGCGTGCGGGTGGAGTAGGGCGCGTGGGAGGGGCTTTAGCCGCGAGCCCTTTACAGGCTATCGATCATGAGTTGATCGCTCCCACGCTCCGCGTGGTAGCTCAGTCTAGGACGCTCTGCGTCCGCTGCGGTTCAGGCATCGCCAAGCGGGACGCGGAGCGCCCCAGGTGCAGGTGCCCACGCAGAGCGTGGGTACCATCAACACATCTGAGCGTCAGGCGCGTTCGATCTGTGCCTGCGTACGGCGCATCAGCACCTTGCCATGGCGCACCGACACCAGCGCATGGCCCTGGCTGCGTACCATCTCGTAATCGTCCGGCGCCGAGAGGATCAGCAGGTTGGCTGGGCGACCCACCTCCAGTCCATACCGATCACCCAGTGCCAGGGCGCGAGCCGAGTTGTCGGTGATCAGGTCCAGGCAGCGCTTGAGGTCTTCGTAGCCGAGCATATGGCAGATATGCAGGCCGGCTTCGAGGATGCGCAGGATGTTGCCGTTGCCCAGCGGATACCAGGGATCGACGATGGAATCCTGGCCGAAGCAGACGTTCATTCCGGCGCGGTCGATCTCCGCCACGCGGGTCAGACCTCGACGCTTCGGGTAGGTGTCGAAGCGGCCCTGCAGGTGGATGCTCTCGGTGGGGCAGGAGATGAAGCTGATGCCGCTCATCTTCAGCAGGCGGAACAGCTTGGAGCAGTAGGCGTTGTCGTAAGAGCCCATGGCGGTGGTGTGGCTGGCGGTGACGCGCGCGCCCATGCCACGCACGCGGGCTTCCTCGGCCAGCACTTCGAGAAAGCGCGACTGCGGGTCGTCGGTTTCGTCGCAGTGCACGTCCACCAGGCAGCCCGTGCGCTCGGCCAGATCCATGAGGAACTTGATCGACGACACGCCCTGGTCACGGGTGTTCTCGAAGTGGGGGATGCCACCAACCACGTCGGCGCCCAGTTCCACGGCCTGTTCCATCAGCGCACGACCGTTCGCATAGGACTCGATGCCCTCCTGCGGGAAGGCGACGATCTGCAGGTCGATCAGATGGCGGGTTTCCTCGCGCACTTCGAGCATGGCCTTGAGCGCAGCGAGGGTCGGGTCGGTGACGTCGACGTGGGTGCGTACATGCTGGATGCCGTGGTCGACCAGCATGTCGATGGTCTTTTTGGCGCGGGTCTTGGTGTCTTCATGGGTGACTAGCGCCTTGCGCTCGGCCCAGCGTTCGATGCCCTCGAACAGCGTGCCGCTCATGTTCCAGGCCGGCTCGCCGGCGGTAAGGGTGGCGTCGAGGTGGATGTGCGGTTCGACGAAGGGCGGCACGACGAGATTGCCAGCGGCGTCCAGATCGCCCTCGGCGATGGAGTGTAGGGCGTGTTGGGCCTCGACGGCGGCGATGCGCGCGCCGTCCAGGATGATGCGGTGCAGGCCGTCGCGGCCGCGCAGGCGGGCATTGTGGATGATCATCAGGTTTCCTCTCAGGCAGGCGACGACAGGCGCCGGATCAACAGCGCAACGCTGATGTTCAGGCGGTCGTGCGGATCTTCGAACGAGCAGCCGGTCAGCGCTTCGATGCGCTGTAGACGGTAGCTCAGGGTGTTGCGGTGAACGTTGAGGCGCTGTGCGGCCAGGGCCAGGTTGCCGTTCTCGGCGAACCAGGCTTCCAGCGTCGGCATCAGCACCGGTTGGTGGCGCGAGTCGTCGCCGATCAGCGGGCCGACCACGCGCTCGACGAAGCGGTCGAGCAGGCTGCGGTCGCGGATCGCGCCGAGCAGCTCCAGCACGCCCAGCTCATTGAAACTGCACAAGCCCAGGCGCTCGGGAAAGCGCTGCGCCACAGCCAGGGCCTGGCGCGCCTCACCTAGGCCCTGGGCGAAACGCGGTGCATCGCAACCGGCGCTACCCAGACCGAGGAACAGACGGAGCGGGCCGAGCTGCGGGCGCAGTTCGTCGAGCAGCATGGTCATGGCCTGGCGGTTACGGGCTTCGGCATGGGCATCGGGGCAGGGCAGCAGGGCGATCCAGTGACGGCCCTGGCTGACCAGCGGCAGCGCGTCACCGAGTTCGCCGAGGCTCTGTTCCAGGCGCCGTTGCAGCAGTTGCTGGCGGCTCTGCAGCTGGCGCTCGGCGTCTTCATCAGGCAAGTCGCCGAACAGCTGCTCGCTGCCGTCGAGACGCAACAGCGCCACCTGACGCGGTACGTGCAGCGCCAGGCCCAGGTTGTCGCCGCGTTGCAGCAACACGTCGAGCGACTGGTAGTCACCGTCGAGCACCTGTTCCAGCACATGCTGGCGCGAGCGACCGAGCTGCTGCGCCTGCACCAGTGCGGAGCCGATGGCCTGGGTGACCACCACCATCTTCAGTGCGTAGGGCTGCTCGATCAGCGGCAGGTTCAGGCGCTCGGCCTCGGCGATGACGCTGGGCGGGATGGCCTGGATGAACTCGGCGCCGGTGAGGATGACCATGCCGGCGACCACGCGCTCATGGCCTTCGCGCACCAGGCGCTGCAGGTTGGCTTCGTCGCGCGGGTGGTTGATGCCGGTGACGAAGATCAGCTCGCCACCCATCACCCAATCGGCGATGCCTTCGTTCTCGGCCACGTAGGGCCAGCGCACGGCATTCTCGCGCCCGGCCTGGCCGGCACGCAGCTGCATGCTGGCCAGGTCGGGCAGGGCGAGTACGTCGGCGACGGTCAGACTCACGCGCCGGCGACCTGCTGGCGGCCGACCAGGGCCTTGTTCAGTTCAAACAGCACGACGTAGGTCACGGCAGCCATGGCAATACCCACCAGCGGCGCGACCCAGGGCGAGAAGTAGGCGCTCAGCGCACCGATCAGGTAGGCACCCAGGCCGACCCAGTTGAACGCTGGCAGGCGCACCTCGGCCAGTTTCGGGTAGCGCGCGCGGTGGCCGTAGAAGTAGTCGGCCATGATCACGCCGCCAATCGGCGGGATGATCGAGCCGAGCAGGATCAGGAAGGGGATCAGCATCTCGTACATGCCACCGATGGCCAGCAGGGTGCCGATGCCGGCGCCGGCCAGGGTGACGGTCTTGCGCTTGCCGGTGCGCAGCAGGTTGCAGCCGGCAGCGGCGAAGTTGTAGATGGTGTTGTCCTGGGTGGTCCACAGGTTGAGGAACAGCATGACCACGGCAGCCATGGACAGCCCTTGCAGCACCAGCACTTCGACTACGTCCGGTTGCTGGTAGACGATGGCGCCATAGGCCCCGGCGATGATCATCAGGCCGTTGCCGATGAAGAAGCCGAACAGGCTGGCCAGTACCGCGACGCGGCCGCTCTTGGCGAAACGCGTCCAGTTGGTGGCCTGGGTGGCGCCGCTGACGAAGGTGCCGAACACCAGGGTAATGGCCACGCTCAGGCTCATGCTCTCCTTGGGCTCGACCGCCAGCAGCCTGCTCAACCCGCCGATATCACGGGTGGCGATCCACAGCGACACCACCAGCAGCACCAGCATGGCCGGCACGGCGACGCGCGAGAGCATGTCCAGGCCCTTGTAGCCGACGAAGGCGGTGAGGCAGAAACCGAAGCCGAACAACACCATCAGCGGTATGGTCAGGCCTTCGGGCAGGCCAAGAATTTTCACCAGGACGATGGCGATGGTCGCCGTGCCCCAGGCGTACCAGCCGATCTGGGTGAAACCGAGCAGCATGTCGGACAGCTTGCTGCCCACTTCGCCGAAGCAGAAACGGCCCATCAGTACCGAGTTCAGGCCGCTGCGGCAGGCGATCAGGCCCAGCACGGCGGCATAAAGGCCGAGCAGCAGGTTACCGATCACCGCCGCCCAGAGCAGGGTGGTGAAGTCGAAGGCCATGCCGATCTTGCCGCCGGCGAACATGGTGGCGGTGAAGAAGGTGAAGCCGAACAGCAGGATGGCGGTGGAGAACAGCCCCTTACGTGCGCCGTTGGGCACCTCGCTCAGGGGGTAATCGCTATCGGGGGTGGCATGGCTCATGGACCTGGCTCCGGTAAGAGGATGAGGCCTTGGCGATAGCAGGGGGCGTGCCAGAGTGGCAGGTGCGTTCGGTTTGGTCTGCTCGTCAAAAAGCTTTGTGCTGTTTGCACAAAGAAATGCCTTTTTGAAGCGCATTTCTACATTTGCGTTGTGAGCATAGAACAAAAGTGGTGCGCGCCAGAGCTGTCGCGCACCAGCTTGCAGCGCATCAGTTTACGGTGACCTGCGGCATCGGCGGCATGGTCACGGTCTGCTTGGCGCTGGGGGCGAGCACTTCGGCTTCGCCGTCGACCACTTGCTTGCCGTCCTGGTTGAACACACGGGTGGCGATGCGCACGCGGTTCTTCGGCAGTTTTTCCAGCACTTCCAGCTTCACGGTGAGGGTATCGCCGAGCTTCACCGGGCGGGTGAACTTGAGCTGCTGGCCGAGGTAGATGGTGCCCGGGCCGGGGAGGTTGCAGGCGATGGCGGCGCTGATCAGGGCGCCGGTGAACATGCCGTGGGCGATGCGCTCCTTGAACATGGTCTCGGCGGCGAAGGCGGCGTCCAGGTGCACCGGGTTGTTGTCACCGGAGACGGCGGCGAACAGTTGCACGTCGCGCTCTTCGACCTGTTTCTCGAAGCTCGCCTGCTGGCCGACTTCGAGGGCGTCGTAGGGGATGTTGGTTACCTGGGTCATGGGCACTCCTTGATTGGGCTTCGATCCTGGCTCAGCGCCTGCTGCAGCCAGTCGATCAGGTGGGTGGTGACCTCGTCGCGATTGCTCTCGTTGAGCAGCTCATGACGGGCCTCGGGATAAATCTTCAGTTGCACGTCGCGCACGCCGGCCTCGCGCAGGGCGCCTGCCAGATCACCCAGGCGCTTGCCGTCGCTGACCGGGTCGCGTGAGCCGCCGATCACCAGCAGCGGCAGGTTGGCATCGATCTGCGCCAGGTTCTCGACCGGGGTGATGTATTGCAGGCCGTCGAGCAGGTCACACCACAGCTGCGTGGTGCAGACGAAACCGCACAGCGGATCGGTCACGTATTTATCCACTTCCGCTGCATCGCGGCTGAGCCAGTCGAAGGCCGTGCGGTTGGGCTTGAAGGCCTTGTTGAACGAGCCAAAGGACAGGTAATCGATCACCTTGCTGCGCCCCTTGGGGCCCAGACGCCAGCGCTCGAAGCCGGCGATCAGCCGGGCAGCCTTGTACAGCGCCACCGGCTGGTAGTTGGAGCCTGAGAGTACGGCGCCCTGCAGGCTGCAGCTGTGCCCCATCAGGTAGGCCATGCCGATGTAGCTGCCCATGCTGTGGCCGAACAGGAAGATCGGCGCCTGTGGGTAGCGCTGGCGGATATGGTGATTGAGCGAGGCCAGGTCGCCGACCACCTTGTCCCAGCCACCTTCGTCGGCGTAGTGGCCGAGCACGCCTTGAGCGGCGCTCTGGCCGTGGCCGCGCTGGTCCAGCGCATAGAGATCGAAGCCGGCGCCTACCAGGCTTTCGGCCAGGCGTGCATAGCGCAGACTGTGTTCGGCCATGCCGTGGGACAGCATGACCACCGCGCGCGGCGGCTGATCACCATGCCAGTGGTTGACGTGCAGGTGAAGACCGTCCTGGGTGGCCAGGGGAAAGGCATTGTGGCGCATGGCGAATCCTTGTGCCGGAGATTGGCGGCATTGTGCACCTTGGCCGTCACCAGGCAAAGCACCGCGGTTTTCTTCGAAGTGGTAAAGATCGGTTACGAATCACAACATTTATTGCGAAATTCAGCCCATCAATGACGCCTTCGAGCTATTTGCGGCTCGGCTCTAAGCTGCTACTTTCCGGGCAGTCAGATCACTTCAGGGGAAGAGGACAAGAACAATGCAACCTGATTTCTGGAACGACAAACGCGCCCCTGGCGTGCCCAACGATATCGACCTGTCCAGCTACAAGTCGGTGATCGAAGTGTTCGAGCGCTCGTGCAAGCGCTTCGCCGACCGACCGGCCTTCAGCAATCTCGGCGTCACGCTGACCTATGCCGAGCTGGATCGCCTCTCTGCGGCCTTCGCCGCCTACCTGCAGAAGCACACCGACCTCAAACCGGGCGATCGCATCGCGGTGCAGATGCCCAACGTGCTGCAGTATCCGATTGCCGTGTTCGGCGCCATGCGTGCCGGGCTGATCGTGGTCAACACCAACCCGCTGTACACCGCCCGCGAGATGCGCCACCAGTTCAAGGATGCCGGTGTGCGTGCGCTGGTGTACCTGAACATGTTCGGCAAGCTGGTGCAGGAAGTGCTGCCGGATACCGAGATCGACTACCTGATCGAAGCCAGGATGGGTGACCTGCTGCCGAGCCTGAAAGGCTGGCTGGTCAACACCGTGGTGAAGAAGGTCAAGAAGATGGTGCCTGACTACCATCTGCCGCAGGCGATCCCGTTCAAGCAGGTGCTCAAGCAGGGCCAGGGCCAGGCGCTGGCGCCGGTCAAGGCCAGCCACGACGACATCGCCGTGCTGCAGTACACCGGCGGCACTACCGGCGTAGCCAAGGGCGCCATGCTCACCCACGGCAACCTGGTGGCCAACATGCTGCAGGTCGATGCCTGCCTGTCGCAGCTCGGTCCGGACGGCACGCCGCTGATGAAACAGGGCCAGGAGATCATGATCGCGCCGCTGCCGCTGTACCACATCTATGCCTTCACCGCGAACTGCATGTGCATGATGGTCAACGGCAACCACAACGTACTGATCACCAACCCGCGCGACATCCCCGGCTTCGTCAAGGAGCTGGGCAAGTGGAAGTTTTCCGCGCTGCTGGGTCTCAACACCCTGTTTGTCGCGCTGATGGATCACCCGGAGTTCAAGAACCTGGACTTCTCCCACCTTAAGGTCACCAACTCCGGCGGTACCGCGCTGGTCAAGGCGACTGCCGAGCGCTGGCAGCAGATAACCGGCTGCACCGTGGTCGAAGGTTACGGCCTGACCGAGACCTCGCCGGTGGCCAGCACCAACCCTTACGGCGACAAGGCACGCCTGGGTACGGTAGGTATTCCGGTGCCGGGCACGGCGTTCAAGGTGATCGATGACGACGGCAACGAGCTGCCGCTGGGCGAACGCGGCGAGCTGTGCATCAAGGGCCCGCAGGTGATGAAGGGCTACTGGCAGCGTGAAGAAGCCACTGCCGAGGTGCTCGATGCCGAAGGCTGGTTCAAGACCGGCGACATTGCCGTGATCGACCCGGACGGTTTCGTGCGCATCGTCGACCGCAAGAAGGACATGATCATCGTCTCCGGCTTCAACGTGTACCCCAACGAGATCGAGGATGTAGTCATGGCGCATCCGAAAGTCGCCAGCTGTGCGGCCATTGGCGTGCCAGACGAGAGGTCCGGGGAGGCGGTCAAGTTGTTCGTGGTGCCGCGCGACGGCGGCGTGACCGCCGAAGAGCTCAAGGCCTACTGCAGGGAAAACTTCACCGGCTACAAGGTGCCCAAGTACATCGTCTTCAGGGATTCGCTGCCGATGTCCCCGGTCGGCAAGATTCTGCGTCGCGAGCTGCGCGACATCGCCTGACCCCAAGGCCCCTTCCCGTTGCCGGGCAGGGGCCTTCCCGCCTCTGCTGCCACATGGCAGTCCAATTGTTGTGATTTCGTAACCACCTTCGCCCACTCAGGCCGTTCCGGCCCTGCACCGGTATTGATTCGCGCTAGGCTGAATGCCCTGTAACGTGCGAGTTAGAGGCCTTTCGTGCGTGCTTTCGAGTAGATGGCACATGTGACTAATGTTTGTGTGTCGGTCACTTTTTAGGCTCTTTGGCCGGTTTTAGGTGCTGGTGGGCCTCTGGCAAAGCTGCTACTCTCGGCGCGCTTCCGGGCCTTGGGCCAGCGGGAAAGCGAGCTATACACACAACAAACAACCGCCGTTGCGCGGTGAAGATCAGCTGTTGCTTAGGAGTGGGCTTCCATGACCGAAAACTTCTGGAAGGACAAGTATCCCGTTGGGGTCGCTGCCGAAATCAATCCCGACCAGTACCCGAACATCCTCGCGGTATTGAAAGAGTCCTGCCAACGCTTCGCCGACAAGCCTGCTTTCAGCAACCTGGGCAAGACGCTCACCTACGGCGAGATCTACAAGCTCTCCGGTGACTTCGCCGCCTACCTGCAGAAGCACACCGATCTCAAGCCCGGCGACCGCATCGCCGTGCAACTGCCCAACGTCCTGCAATATCCCATCGTGGTGTTCGGTGCCATGCGCGCCGGCCTGGTGGTGGTCAACACCAACCCGCTGTACACCGCGCGGGAAATGGAGCACCAGTTCAACGACTCCGGCGCCAAGGCGCTGATCTGCCTGGCCAACATGGCCCACCTGGCCGAGCAGGTCGTGCCCAAGACCGGGGTGAAGACGGTGATCGTCACCGAAGTTGGCGACATGCTGCCGACCTTCAAACGTCTGCTGGTCAACTTCGTGATCAAGCACGTGAAGAAGATGGTGCCGGCCTACAACCTGCCGCAGGCGGTCAAACTCAACGATGCCTTGGCCAAGGGCCGTGGTCAGAGCTTCAGCGAAGCCAACCCGAGCAATGCCGACATCGCCGTGCTTCAATACACCGGCGGCACCACCGGCGTGGCCAAGGGCGCCATGCTCACCCATCGCAACCTGGTGGCCAACATGCTGCAGGTCAAGGAGCTGATGGGCGCCAACCTCGATGAAGGTTGCGAAGTGCTGATCGCGCCGCTGCCGCTTTACCACATCTACGCCTTCACCTTTCACTGCATGGCGATGATGCTGATCGGTGGCCACAACATTCTGCTGACCAACCCGCGCGACCTGCCGGCCGTGGTCAAGGACCTGGCCAAGTACCGCTTCACAGGTTTCGTCGGCCTCAACACCCTGTTCGTGGCCCTGTGCAATAACGAGGATTTTCGCAAGCTGGACTTCTCCAGCCTGAAGCTCACCGTCTCCGGCGGTATGGCCCTGCAACTGGCCACCGCCGAGCGCTGGAAGGAAGTCACCGGCTGCGCCATCTGTGAAGGCTTTGGCATGACCGAAACCAGCCCGGTGGCCACGGTCAACCCGTTCAGCGCCATCCAGCTCGGTACCATCGGTATTCCGGTGCCGTCGACCCTGTGCAAGATCATCAATGACGACGGCCAGGAGCTCCCCATCGGCGAGATCGGCGAGCTGTGCGTGAAAGGCCCGCAGGTAATGAAGGGCTACTGGCAGCGCCAGGAAGCCACCGACGAAATCCTCGACGCCGACGGCTGGCTGAAGACCGGCGACATCGGCCTGATCCAGGAAGACGGCTACCTGCGCATCGTTGACCGCAAGAAGGACATGATTCTGGTGTCCGGCTTCAACGTCTATCCGAACGAGCTGGAAGATGTGCTGGCGACCCTGCCGGGCGTGCTGCAATGCGCCGCCATCGGCATCCCGGACGAGAAATCCGGCGAGGCGATCAAGGTGTTCGTGGTGGTCAAGCCGGGCGAGAGCCTGACCAAGGAGCAGGTGATGGAGCACATGCGCGCCAACCTCACCGGCTACAAGGTGCCCAAGGCCGTCGAGTTCCGCGACGTGCTGCCGACCACCAACGTCGGCAAGATCCTGCGCCGCGAACTGCGCGACGAAGA
>ERZ1029870.117-NODE-117-length-10885-cov-14.521237_pt1 | contig 10885 bp, 7 predicted proteins | sample MGYA00519236_ERZ1029870 | MGnify/ENA primary metagenome ERZ1029870 (study PRJEB33666, sample SAMEA4610924) | skin metagenome | biome: Human-associated habitat; feature: Malodor aspect; material: skin | place: Philippines | collected 2015-08 ... | reverse complement strand
GTGGAGCAGGGAATAACGGAAATCGTGTTCGGCCATGGGTCCTCCGGATCAGCCGACATGCTATCACGCACCGGCTTTGTCCTCATCGCTCCGCCGGCTGGTTCCTAGGCTGCAAGGCCTTGCCTCAAGGCCGGATGGACAACAATCTGGTTGTCAGGCGCTCTGTGTGGCTGCTTCGGTCAGGCGTGCGATGGCGTCGTCCAACTCGTCCAGCGCGCGTTGGGCTTCGGGGTCATCCTGCTTGAGCAGGGTTTCGCTGCGCTGGCAGGCCAGGCGCAGTTGCGGTACGCCACAGTAGCGCGTGGCGCCGTGCAGGCGATGAACCCGTTCGATCAGTGCGCTGCGCTCGCCGGCATCGCGTGCCTGGCGGATGGCCTGGCGGTCGCCGGGCAGGCCGGCCAGTAGCATGCTCAGCATATCGGCCGCCAGATCGGCCTTGCCGGCCGCCAGGCGCAGGCCTTCTTCTGCATCCAGTATCCGGGCTTGTGCGTCCGCGGGTGCATGTGGGGTGATGCGGGGGCTTGGCTGGTTGCGCAGGTTGAGCCCCGTCCATTTGAGTACCACCTGGGCCAGTTGCCGCTCGTTGATCGGCTTGGTCAGGTAGTCATCCATGCCGCTGTGCAGCAGCGCACGCTTCTCGTTGGCCAGGGCGTGGGCGGTGAGGGCGATGATCGGTGTGGCGCTACGCCCCTGTTCGCTCTCCCACTGGCGAATCGTTTCGGTAGCCTGGCGGCCATCCATGCCGGGCATTTGTACATCCATGAACACCAGATCGAAGCTGCCCTGCCGGACGGCTTCTATCGCTGCGTAGCCGCTGTCCACGGCCGTGACCTGGGCGCCGAGATCATCCAGCAGGGTCTGTACCAGCAGCAGGTTGGCCGGGTTGTCATCGACGCAGAGAATCTGTGGCCGGCGTGTGTCGCCGATTGCGACTGGCTCGGCGCTCGTGCGTGGCGGGTTGACCAATTCGACCAGCGCCTTGTGCAGTTTGCGCGTGCAGGCGGGCTTGGCTTGCAGTTGCGTGTAAGCGTCGGGCAGGCGTTCGTGGAACAGCGCCAGTTCGGTGGTCGGGCACAGTACCAGCGCCTTGCAGTCGAGCCGGTCGAGTTCGCGGATCAGTTGGCCCAGCGCCTCGGGGGACAGCTCGTTGGCGGTGATCCCCAGTACGGCCAGTTGCAGTGGCCGTTCGAGGTCGTGCTGGGTTTTCACGGCTTCGACGAGCTGGGCGTGATCGATGAAGCTTTCCACCTCCAGGCCGCAGTCCTCGAGCAGGTGAGTCAGTGCCTGGCGCGCCAGCTCGTGATTTTCCAGAATGGCGACGCGGCGCCCTTGCAGCGCCGTGCGCGGCAGGTCTTCGGCATCGTCGCGGGCTTTGGGCAAGGTCAGGGTGACCCAGAATTCCGAACCTTCGCCCGGCGTGCTGTCGACGCCAATCTCGCCGCCCATCTGCTCGATCAGACGCTTGGAAATCACCAGCCCCAGGCCGGTACCTCCTGCCTGGCGGCTGAGGGAGTTGTCAGCCTGGCTGAAGGGCTGGAACAGGGCGCGTAGGTCTTCTTCCGAGAGGCCCACGCCGGTATCCATCACGCTGATGCGCAGTTGTGCGCTGTTGGCGCGTTCGTCCTCGAGCATGGCGCGCATGACGATGGTACCCGCGCGGGTGAATTTGATCGCATTGCTGACCAGGTTGGTCAGCACCTGTTTCAGGCGCAACGGGTCGCCGCGCAGCGCCAGTGGCGTGTCGCGGTAGATCAGGCTGACCAGCTCCAGCTGCTTCTCGTGGGCAGCTGGGGCGAGCATGGTCAGGGTGTCCTGCAGCAGGTCGCGCAGGTTGAACGGAATGCTCTCCAGTACCAGCTTACCGGCCTCGATCTTGGAGAAGTCGAGGACCTCGTTGATGATGCCGAGCAGGTTGTCGGCAGAGTTTTCGATGGTGGCCAGGTAGTCGCGCTGGCGTGGGCTGAGCTCGCTTTTCTGCAGCAGGTTGGTGAAGCCGAGAATGCCGTTGAGCGGGGTGCGAATTTCGTGGCTCATGTTGGCCAGGAATTCGGACTTGATACGGCTGGCCTCCAGCGCCTCCTTGCGTGCGAAGTCGAGTTCGATGTTCTGGATTTCGATGGTTTCCAGGTTCTGCCGCACGTCCTCGGTGGCTTGTTCGATGCTGTGCTGCAGCTCTTCCTGGGCGTTCTGCAGCGATTCGGCCATGCGGTTGATACCGGCTGCCAGTTCGTCCATTTCATGGCTGCCCAGCGGCGGCAGGCGGGTTTGCAGGTGGCCGTCCTTGAGCTGGGCAACCCCCGCTTTGATTTCGCGCAAGGGGGCAATGATGCTGCGGCTCATGCGCAGGGCGAGCATGGCTGTCAGGGCCAGGCCGCCGATGATCAGCAGCAGGCTGGCGAACAGGCTGCGGTAGCCGCTGAGCAGCGTACCCTGGTGCGAGAGCTCCAGCTCGACCCAGCCGAGCAACTGGAAGTTGGCTTCATCGGCCTGATCGTCGCTTAGCGCCAGATATTGGTCATAGACCGGTAGCAGAAAGCGCGTGGCGTCCTGGCCGCTGATGCGGTTGAGGCTCGGTTGGCTGGCCGGTGACGGGTTTAGCATGCTCGGGCCGGCATAAGCCAGCGGCGTGCGTTCGGGTGTGAGCAAGGCCACCGCACGTACATCTGGGTGCTCCAGCGCCTGCCGGGCTATGCGCTCGAGTTTGCTCACATCCTGTTGGTGCAGGGCCGGAGCGGTCAGGGGTGCCAGGTGTTCGACCAGCATCTCGCCGCGTTGCAGCAGCTGCGTCTGCAGGCCCGAGAGCTGTACCCATGTGAAATAGCCGCCCAGCACCAGCGCCAGCAAGCTGGTGGGCAGCAGGGTGAGCAGCAGTACACGGCCTCTGATGCTGAGATCCTTGAACACGACCTTCCTCCTTATCACATGCCGGCAGTGTAGCGATTCGGCGCGCTGGAATCTTTAGGTGAGCGATTGTCGTTTAATAGGTAGAATTGTTCTCATTATGCCTTCTGGTTCCTGGCCATGCTGACCTCCACCCGCACCCCGGCTCGTATTCTTGCCGTTGAAGACGATCCACTGCTTGCCTGCCATCTGCAATCGCACCTGATGGGCTGTGGGTTCGATGTAACCCTCAGGCATGACGGCAGCGAAGGCCTGCAACTGGCTGAACGTGAGGATTTCGATCTGATTCTGATGGATATCCTGCTGCCGGGAATCAGTGGTCTGGAGGCTCTGCAGCGGCTGCGCCGGCAACGCAGTGTGCCGGTCTTGCTGATGTCGGCTCTGGGTGACGAGCAGAACCGCATCGCCGGTTTCAGTCAGGGTGCCGATGACTACCTGCCCAAGCCCTTCAGCCTTGGTGAGTTGAGCGTACGGGTGGAAGCCATTCTGCGCCGTGTCGCCTATGAGCGTCGTGAGCCTCAGTCAGGTTCGGAGGGCAATGGCCTGCAGTTTGACGAAGGGCGCAGCGATGTCGCCTTTCGTGGCCACTGGGTCGGCCTGACGCCCAGCGAATACCGGGTGCTGGAGCTGCTCTGGCGGCATAAGGACGAGGCGCTGAGCAAACCCTTCCTTTATCAGCAGGCGCTGCGCCGTGCTTACGCTCAGCATGACCGCAGCCTGGATATGCATGTCAGCCACATCCGCCGCAAACTGCTGGCTGTCGGTTACGAGGCTGCGCGCGTCGATACCGTGTGGGGCAAGGGCTACGTTCTGGTCAGGGCCGGCGCATGAGTCTGCCGGGCAGGCACTCGCTGCTCTGGCGCCTGGCTGGTGCGCTGGCCCTGTTCTGTCTGTTGCTGGTCAGCCTGCATGTGGATGTGGGGCGTGAACTGATCGAGGCGACCTCCTATCTGCCCGAACCCACCCGGCAGACGCTCAAGGGCTATGCCCGTGAGGCGGAGACGGCCTGGCAAGAGGAAGGTGCATCCGGGGTCGATGCCTTTCTCCGGCAATTGCAGGAGCGCGAGCAGATCTGGGCCGTGGTGGTCGATGCGCACAAACGGTCGCTGTCTTCCCGACCGCTGAGCGCCGAACAGGCGCAGCGTCTGGATTTCGTGCGCAAGCTGGATTTTCCCGTTGGACGCCCCGGCGGTACGCCGACCTTTTATATCCCCTTCAATGCTGGCGAGGCGCGCTTGGTGATGGAGCTGCCGCAGCGCCTGAACCCGCGCCGCTACAACGTCCTGTGGGAGGCGTTGCTGCAGCGTGTGCTGCCAGCCGTGCTGGCTGTGCTCGTGGCGCTGTTGCTGTACCGCCTGTTGATTGCTCCACTGGCGATTCTCCGGCGTCAGACTGCGGCCCTCAGTGCAGGCGATCTGTCCGCCAGGCTCGGCGCGCAGGTCACCGGGCGCAGGGATGAGCTGGGTGAGCTGGCGCGAACCTTCGATCATATGGCTGAGCGCCTGGACGGCACCGTAGCCTTTCAGCGCCAACTGCTGCGTGATCTGTCCCATGAGCTGCGCACGCCCCTGGCCCGTCTGCGCGTGGCCGGGGAGAGCGAGCAGGACGGCGAGGCGCTGCGTCAGCGTCTGGCGCGCGAGGTCGCGGGCATGGAAAAACTGGTTGGCGATGCCCTGGAACTGGTCTGGCTGGATACCGAACGCCCCAGCCTGCCGCTGGAGGAGGTCGACGTCGGTCGGCTCTGGGATGTCATCAGGGAGAATGCCGGCTTCGAGACCGGCTGGGCCATCGAACGCATGCCCTGCGAGCTGCCCCACGACTGCCGTGTGCTGGGCAATCTCAACGGTCTGGCTCAAGCGCTGGAGAATATCCTGCGCAATGCGATCCGCCACTCGCCGGCGGACGGCGTGGTGCACCTGAGCGGCCGGCGCGAAGGCGGGCAGTGGGTGTTGTGGATCGAAGACCAGGGGCCCGGCATTGCCGAGAGTGAGCTGGAAAACATCTTCCGGCCTTTTACCCGGCTCAGTGCCGCGCGCCCGGGGGGGGGACGGCTTCGGCCTCGGGCTGGCCATCGCGCGCAGCATGATTGCCACGCAAGGCGGTCATCTGTGGGCGGAGAACGCCCGGCCAGGGCTAAGGCTCAAGCTGCGTCTGCCCTGTGCGTAGCCCATGCATGGCTCCAAGGTCGAATGCCTGTGATCACGAGAGTGCGCGTAACGCAGCATTGGTCGCATGACCCCGGGGAGCGGTTGCTCGATCACGTCCTGCAACCGATCATGGCGTGATGAAGCGACGGGTTCGGCGTATCATGATGCCCCTTCGCGTCAGTCTGGATTCGAGTGACCCATGACCCTGCAATTTCCCACCATTGCCGACTGCATCGGCAATACCCCCCTGGTACGCCTGCAACGCCTGGGCGGCGATACCAGCAACACCCTGCTGGTCAAGCTGGAAGGTAACAACCCGGCCGGTTCGGTCAAGGACCGTCCAGCCCTGTCGATGATCAACCGCGCCGAGCTGCGTGGCGATATCCAGCCTGGCGATACCCTGATCGAAGCCACCAGTGGCAACACCGGCATTGCCCTGGCGATGGCCGCGGCGATCAAGGGCTACAAGATGATCCTGATCATGCCGGACAACTCCACCGCTGAACGCAAGTGGGCGATGACCGCCTACGGCGCCGAGTTGATCCTGGTGAGCAAGGAAGAGGGCATGGAAGGCGCCCGTGACCTGGCCGAGCGCCTGCAGGCCGAAGGGCGCGGCAAGGTGCTGGATCAGTTCGCCAACGGTGACAACCCCGAGGCGCACTACAACGGCACCGGCCCGGAAATCTGGCGCCAGACCGGCGGCAGCGTGACCCATTTCATCAGCTCCATGGGCACCACCGGTACCATCATGGGCACTTCGCGCTACCTCAAGGAGCAGAACCCGGCGATCCAGATTGTCGGCCTGCAACCGCAGGAAGGCGCGGCCATTCCCGGCATCCGCCGCTGGCCCGAGGAATACCTGCCGAAGATCTATCAGGCTGAACGGGTCGATCAGATCATCGACATGGGCCAGGCCGAGGCCGAGCACGTCATGCGCCGCCTGGCGCGTGAGGAAGGCATCTTCTGCGGCGTGTCCTCCGGAGGTTCGGTGGCCGGCATGCTGCGCCTGTCGCAGCAGGTGGAAAACGCGGTGCTGGTGGCGATCATCTGTGATCGCGGCGACCGCTACCTGTCCTCCGGCGTCTATCAAGAACCGGCGCACTGATGGCTAGACGCAGCTCCAACCTGCGCTTTCAGCCCAGCGGCGGCAGTCGCGCGGCGCAGGTTCCGGTCGGCAAGAAACAGAGGCTCGCCATCGAACGCCTGGCCGGTGACGGTCGTGGCATCGCCTTCGAGGGTGGGCGCACCTGGTTCGTCAGTGGTGCATTGGCCGGCGAAGAGGTCGAGGCGCGGGTGCTCAGCGCTCGCAGCCAGACCGTCGAAGCGCGCGCTGAACGCATCATCGTCGCCAGCAGCGAACGGCGTACGCCGCCCTGCATTCACGCTGACCGCTGCGGCGGCTGCAACCTGCAGCACATGCCCCACGCCGAGCAACTGGCCCTGAAACAGCGCACGCTGGCCGAGCAATTGTCGCGCCTGGGTGGCGTGCAGCCAGATGAGTGGGCTGCGCCGCTGGTTGGCCCCGAACTCGGTTACCGGCGCCGCGCGCGCATTGCCGTGCGCTGGGATACCAAGGCGCGGCAGCTGCAGGTCGGTTTCCGTGCCGAGGCCAGCCAGGACATCGTTGCCATTGACCAATGTCCGGTACTGGTACAGCCCTTGCAGCCCATTTTCAGCGCCTTGCCGGCCTTACTGCGCAGTCTGGAAAAGCCACAGGCAGTCGGGCACGTGGAGTTGTTCAGCGGTACTGCCGAAGCCTTGCTGCTGCGCCATACGGCAGCGCTTGCCGAGGCGGATCTGAGCCGCCTGCGCGCGTTCTGCAGCGAGCATGATGCGCAGCTGTGGCTGCAGGGTGAAGGGCCGCCACAGCCTGATGAGCCGAGCGCTGAGCTCGGCTTTGAGTTGCAACGCTGGCACTTGCAACTGGCCTATCGGCCGGGTGATTTCGTCCAGGTCAATGGTCTGGTCAACGCGGCCATGGTCGCTCAGGCGCTAGACTGGTTGGGCGTGCAGCCTGGCGAGCGGGTGCTGGATCTGTTCTGCGGTCTGGGCAATTTTGCCCTGCCGCTGGCGCGTCAGGCGGCTGAAGTGGTGGCTGTGGAGGGCGTCGCCGCGATGGTGCAACGGGCCGCTGACAACGCGCGCTACAACGGCTTGGACAATGCGCACTTTTATCGCGCCGACCTGTTCAAGCCGCTGGTCAACGAGACCTGGGCGCGTGGCGGTTTTGCCGCTGTGCTGCTCGATCCGCCGCGTGACGGCGCGCTGGAGGCGGTACGTGGGATGAGCGAGCTGGGCGCGCGGCGCCTGGTCTATGTATCCTGCAACCCGACCACGCTGGCACGTGATGCAGCAGAGTTGCTGCGGCAGGGCTATCGCCTGCGCCGCGCCGGGATTCTCGACATGTTTGCGCAAACCGCGCATGTCGAGGCCATGGCTCTATTCGAGAAACCCGAGACTTAGGTCTTGGGCCAAAGCGGTACGTTCGGTACCGCGGGGATGCGCAGGACGCGCACCCTTTCAGTTAATCCGACCGGCTCAGAGAAGGCCGGCGACTGCTCGGTGCCGCTCAGGCGCACCGTAGGGAAGGTAAGACGATGGTTCAGGTGAGAGCGCATCAGCCGGTCAACGACGACGGCAGCATCAATCTCGTGGCCTGGTTGGATCATGTCACTCGTGTCGATCCGGCGCTGGATCGCCAGGCATTGCAAGAGGCCTGCGAGTTCGCCCGTGACGCCGAGCAACAGGCCAACACCAGCGAGCATCACTGGAGCGAGGGCGCCTCGACATTCCGCGCCGGTCTCGACATTGCCGAGATTCTCGCCGATCTCAAACTCGATCAGGATTCGCTGGTTGCCGCGGTCATCTATCGCGGCGTGCGTGAGGGCAAGATCACCCTGGCCGCCGTGCAACAGCGCTTCGGTGCGGTGGTGGCCAAGCTGATCGAAGGCGTGCTGCGCATGGCGGCGATCAGCGCCAGTATCAACCCGCGTGAATCGGTGGTGGTCGGCTCGCAGACGCAGGTGGAGAACCTGCGCAAGATGCTGGTGGCCATGGTCGATGACGTGCGTGTGGCGCTGATCAAGCTGGCCGAGCGTACCTGTGCGATTCGTGCGGTCAAGGAGGCCGACGAAGACAAGCGTCAGCGCGTGGCGCGCGAAGTATTCGACATCTATGCACCACTGGCTCACCGCCTGGGCATCGGCCATATCAAGTGGGAGCTGGAAGACCTGTCCTTCCGTTACCTGGAGCCGGATCAATACAAGCAGATCGCCAAGCTGCTACACGAGCGTCGCCTCGACCGCGAGCAGTACATCAACGACGCCATGGCGAATCTGCGTCAGGAGCTGGAAGCCACCGGTATCAAGGCCGATATCAGCGGCCGGGCGAAACACATCTATTCGATCTGGCGCAAGATGCAGCGCAAGGGCCTGCAATTCAGCCAGATCTACGACGTGCGTGCGGTGCGTGTGCTGGTGCCGGAGGTGCGTGATTGCTACACCACCCTGGGCATCGTGCATACCCTGTGGCGGCACATTCCCAAGGAGTTCGACGACTACATCGCCAACCCCAAGGAGAACGGCTACCGCTCGTTGCACACCGCCGTGCTCGGGCCGGAAGGCAAGGTGCTGGAGGTGCAGATTCGCACCCACGCCATGCACGAAGAGGCCGAACTGGGCGTGTGCGCGCACTGGCGTTACAAGGGCACCGACGTCAAATCCGGCTCCAACCATTACGAAGAGAAGATTTCCTGGCTGCGTCAGGTCATCGAGTGGCACGAGGAGCTGGGCGATATCGGCGGCCTGGCCGAGCAATTGCGTGTGGATATCGAGCCGGATCGGGTCTACGTGTTCACCCCCGACGGCCACGCCATCGACCTGCCCAAGGGCGCCACACCGCTGGATTTCGCCTACCGCGTGCACACCGAGATCGGCCACAACTGCCGCGGCGCCAAGGTCAACGGGCGTATCGTGCCGCTGACCTACAGCCTGCAGACCGGCGAACAGGTGGAAATCATCACCAGCAAGCAGGGCGCCCCCAGTCGCGACTGGCTCAACCCCAACCTGGGTTATGTCACCACCAGCCGTGCGCGGGCGAAGATCGTCCACTGGTTCAAATTGCAGGATCGCGACCAGAACGTCGCCGCCGGCAAGCAGCTGCTCGAACGCGAGCTGGCACGCATGGCTCTGGTCGGTGCGGACTTCGACAAGCTGGCCGAGAAGGCCAACCTGAAAACCGCCGAGGACCTGTTCGCTGCCTTGGGCGCCGGCGACGTACGCCTGGCCCATGCGGTCAACCTGGCGCAGCAACTGGTCGAACCGGAGCGCGGCAACGAGCAGCTGGAACTGATCCCGCGCAAGGCGCAGGGGTTCAAGCCGGGCAAGCGCGGCGACATTCAGATCCAGGGCGTCGGCAACCTGCTGACGCAGATGGCCGGCTGCTGCCAGCCGCTGCCGGGCGACCCGATCGTCGGTTACATCACCCTCGGCCGTGGCGTCACCATCCACCGTCAGGACTGCCCGACGGCACTGCAGCAGACGGCGCGTGAGCCGGAGCGGATGATCCAGGTGAGCTGGGGCCCGGTGCCGGTGCAGACCTACCCGGTGGAGATCGTCATCAAGGCCTACGACCGTTCCGGTCTGCTGCGTGACGTCACCCAGGTACTGCTCAACGAAAAACTCAACGTGCTGGCGGTCAACACCCGCTCGAACAAGGAGGACAATACCGCCTCCATGTCGATCACCGTGGAGATTCCCGGGCTCGATGCGCTCGGGCGTCTGCTGGCGCGCATCGGCCAGTTGCCCAATATCATCGAGGCGCGTCGTCACCGCGTCAGTTGAACGGCAAGCAATCGTAGCCCGGATGCAATCCGGGGGTGCGTGACGAAGCATTCCCGGATTGCATCCGGGCTACGTTTCCAAGGAGTTCCATGTACCAACTCGACGATCTGCTGCACCTGATGGCGCGTCTGCGTGACCCGCAACACGGCTGCCCGTGGGATCTCAAGCAAAGCTACGCGAGCATCGTGCCTTACACCCTGGAAGAGGCCTACGAGGTGGCCGACGCCATCGAGCGTGGCGACTTCGAGCATCTGCCGGGTGAGCTGGGCGACCTGCTGTTTCAAGTGGTCTATTACAGCCAGCTGGCGCAGGAGGAGGGGCGTTTCGATTTTGCCCGCGTGGTCGATGGCATCACTGCCAAGCTGATCCGGCGCCACCCACATGTCTTCCCTGATGGCGATCTGTACGGCGCGCCGGATGCGGCCAAGCTGGAGGAGGCTGCGGTCAAGCAGCGTTGGGAAGAGCTCAAGGCGCAGGAGCGTGCGGAAAAGGCTGCGGCACCTGAACAGCTGTCCCTGCTCGATGACGTACCCACTGCGCTGCCGGCGCTGTCGCGTGCGGCCAAGCTGCAGAAGCGTGCGGCCCAGGTCGGTTTCGACTGGCCCGAGGCACTGCCGGTGGTGGACAAGGTGCGCGAAGAGCTGGATGAAGTGCTCGAAGCCATGAGCGAAAACGACGTCGAGGCGGTGGCCGAGGAAATCGGCGATCTGCTGTTCGTCGTCAGCAACCTGGCACGGCACCTGAAGGTCGATCCTGAGGCTGCGCTACGGGCAGCCAATGGCAAGTTCGAGCGGCGCTTTCGCTTTATCGAACAGAGCGTGCGGGAGGCCGGGCGCAGCATGGAGGCTTGTTCGCTGGAGGAGCTGGACGCCCTCTGGGGCGAGGCGAAGAAGCAGGAAAAACAGGCTCCTGGCTAATGCCGATCAGATAAGGTTGTCAAGGCGGCCTTTCGTAGGAGCCCCGCCCCGGGGCGAAGCTTTTCAATTGCGCATCGCC
>ERZ1029870.116-NODE-116-length-10899-cov-7.807728_pt1 | contig 10899 bp, 9 predicted proteins | sample MGYA00519236_ERZ1029870 | MGnify/ENA primary metagenome ERZ1029870 (study PRJEB33666, sample SAMEA4610924) | skin metagenome | biome: Human-associated habitat; feature: Malodor aspect; material: skin | place: Philippines | collected 2015-08 ... | reverse complement strand
TCCTCACCATTGTCATGCGTCGGATAGACTTCGCCGCCATCTGGCGCAGTCAGCGGAAAGTACATTGTCGGGCGATCACGACGCAGGCTATTTCTGCCATTTTTCTTGAGCAGCCGGTCACGGTAGCGGCGCCCTTGATCGTTCACCTGACCATAAGCCTCAACGATGCCTGGTGCGGACATCTGCGCGAGCTTCAGGTGATCTTTGCTACGCGCGTAGGCGAGCACGTATTCATGATCAGGCGTGAGTGGCACTTTGTTGTCATTCGGGCTGTCAACTTTTCGCCAAATGAAGGCGGTGACGAAGTTCCGAGCACCAAAGATCTCGTCCATCAGGGGCCGAAGGTTACCGACCTCGTTGTCGTCGATGGACACGAAGATCGCACCATCCTCACGGAGGAACTTCTTTAGTAGCACCAAGCGTGGGTACATCATCGACAACCATCGGTCATGCCGATCCAGCGTCTCGCCTTCCTTGCCCACCACTTCACCCAGCCACTTGCGAATTTCTGGGCTGTTGACGTTGTCGTTGTACACCCAGCCCTCGTTGCCGGTGTTGTACGGCGGGTCGATATAGATGCACTTCACCTGCCCGGCATAACGTGGCAGCAAAGCCTTGAGGGCGTGCAGATTGTCGCCCTGCACGATGAGGTTACCGCTGTCCTTGCCATGATTGTCACCACAGGAGAGCTCCGTCACCGGCTCCAGCAGACGAAACGGTACGTCCTTGTGGTGTTTGACTACGGCCTCTTTGCCGATCCAGTTCAATGTTGGCATTCAGCCCTTTCCTTCAATCCATGCGCGATGATTTGCAGTCATCGCGGCGTTGTTCTTTCTATTTCGTCTGCATCTGAGACAGTCCGGGCCTGCCGTCGGCGTGGCACTCTGGAGCATTGCGGGCAGCCCGCGCGCAAGCCCGGAAAACTATCAGGTCGGCACCTGCCATGCGAGTTTTCGAGCATTCTCCCGCAAATGATGGACGCGCATTGCCAAGGCAACGAATCGCCCGGTCACTCCTCCGAATGCGACCGATGCCTGCGCCCCGCCCCGTAGGCCGAACCAAGGTCATTCACGCCCGAACGCTAGCAGATGCCTCGCCACAGCTCATCGGACTCGACAACAGCTATAAATCGGGTAGCAGTAAACCCGTCAGGAAACAATGAATCCCAACCTTCCTCGTCGAGTTGATCCATCGGCCGAAGGAGCTTCTTCTCATCACACAGAATGATCTCCAGCGCTTCACGGGATACCACTCTGAAGCCATCGACCGACTGCCCATCTAGCTCAATGGATGTGTCGACGATCCAGGCATGCAAATCCGCTTCAGGCTGCTGGCCGTGATAGCCCAATCTGGCGCGTAGGTCTTGATCAGCCTTCAGCGCACTAAGCACCGCTACCTGCTTGCGCCGCAACTGCCAGGCAGCCTTGCGCAACGTGTTGGTGCGATGCAACCAGACCTCATGTTTGGTCGAACGGATATAGCCAGACTTGACCTCAAGCAGCAGTATCACACCATCCTGGTGGCATATCAGATCCACCTCGCCGGCATCGTCCTCTTCGGTCGCCAGTGGCCGATAACCCACCTCAACGGCAAAGCCTCGTTGCCGAAGACTCTCGGCCAACGCCAGTTCCACCCGCTGGGTTTCTGCCTGCATGTCGGCCCGACGGGCGTTTACCCGCCGAAGGTTATTGATGGCCGCCGTCAGGTTGTTCTGCTGCGCGCCTACCCAAGGGAACTGAAAGCTATAGCGTCCGATTTTGTAGAAGGGCTGCTCATACAGCCTCGGCGCTGGCATCCCTGGCTGCAGTTTCAATTGCTGAGATAGTGCCTTGAAGTCGCTGGTCCAGAACGTGAGGATTGCTTTGGCCGAGCCGGCGCAGCCTTTCGGGTGTTCGTCACAGACAGTCCAGCCAGTGATCCTGCGGATCTTTTCTGGCTCTTCGGACCAGGTCATCGGGAACCGATTTTCACCGGAAAGCATGCCATTCATGGCTAGCCGCCCGAGTGCCCGAGCAAGCACACCCGATTCGCGCAAGTGAGCCTGGAAAGGCTGGATAAACTCTTTCTGAAAGAACACCGAGGTCAGCTCGCTCGCCAGCAGCACGTGATGTAACTGCACCTGGGAACCATCATTGAGCAAGACGCGATCAGCCAAGCCGTAGATCTGTTGTAAATGCAGCTGGCTGCGAACGGCCTTGATAAAGGCCAGTTGATTCAGCTCATGATTCTCAGGTGAGCCGATGACTTGTTCAGCAATGCCGGAGATGGCAAAGGCATGCACGGCGCGATTCATCCAGTAGTGCCAAAGCAAATCACTTTTACGCCCGGTACGCCGCCACCGATCTGTTCCCGCCTCCGACTGGTTGTAGATAACCGGCTCACCGGGTTTTAGCTGGTAACGGCATTCAGGATCAAAGCAGAACCAGTCGATGGAGCCTTCGTAGTCGATCCGCTCTTGAGTGGCGTCAATCAGTAGGGCCAGAGATTCGAGATTTTGACGACATCTCACCCCGTCAGAATTGCTGGATCCGGGAAAGATAATCGGTGACAGGTGCCGTTTCAGCGATTGCCCAAGCCGTGACTCGCTAAGGCGGAAATCCTCTTCCGAGCAAGCGCGAAGCTTGTTCAAAATAATGCGGTTGTAGACCTTCCACTGCTGACCGGAAGGATCATCGGAACCGTCTGCAGTAAATGCTTGGTAGGCCAGCACACTTAGGTAGGAAAACAGCTCCAGCAGCGACAAGTGCTTTAGCTGTTTTTCGGCGTGAGCAATAAGCTCATCAAAGGGCTTGAGCTGATCCAGCAACCGATCACAGACACCGAAGAATACTTGCCAGTCATCCTCTGTGAGCGCCACACGCAGCGTAAGCCAGAGGGGCGACTCGATACGCTCAAACAGCTTCGAGTAGCGAATCGCCCATCTGAGGGTTTCCGGGTTATGGCTGGCAAGGTGCAACAGCAGCTCGATGCTGACTGCATTGTCGAAAAACAGCACTCGGCTGAGCGCAAGGCTAGCGAGCTCGGATTGAGCAACCGCATCCGCATCAAACCAAAACAATGCCGCTGCCAGGCCTTGCGCACGCTCAAGTGCTGACTGGTTCTTACCAGCCGGACGCTGGTCGAGGAAATGATGCAGGCTTTCATCAAGAGCACGGCCCTTGCTGACCCCTGACTGATTCCGTTCGTATACCGACTGGTAATGCCGTCGGCAGCGCTTCCCATTGTCCGTCATCCCGCAGCGCTCTCGTCAGCATTTGATTCCTGGCCAGAGCCTAAACCATAGGAAGGCCAGGACTCCACAGACTCCATGCTTACACCCGGCACGCTGGCAACCATCGGATCACCAGCGAGAGTTTGAGTTACTGCCCCGGCCTGAGTTATCAGCTGCGCACGCCGGGAAGCGGACGATTAACTCCGCAAGCCCTTCCTCACCAGTCCCTTACGCAAGCAGCGAGCACCTGCCGGCCTGAGCCTCAGCTGTTGATCATTCTTGACCAGGTAGCGCATGGCGTAATGCACGTGACCTCTCGCACGATGATCCCGCCGGTGAATCAGGCCAAGACCTAACCTGTCGCAGTAACTGTCTTTATCGAGGTTGCAGTTGTTGAAGCAGCCCTGACCACGGGTAATGCGCTCCCACAGCTCACCGATCCGCTGGGCCCTGTAAATGTCGGCATTCACTTCAGCACCGTTGAAGAAGAACGCAGCATGGATGTGATAGCCCCGATCCTCGCCTTGCTCAACGCTGCAGATGTAGCCGGTTTCATGGTCAAAAATCAGGTTACGCTCACGCTCAGCAATCAACCGATTCAGGTCGTCGAATACGCGCTCCACACGCAACCTCGCTTGGACCTCTGTCCGGTAATACAGATCAACCCTGACCACGCAGGTACGGGCATAGCGATCAAGCACGGCATCCACGTAGCTACCGATCTCGATCTCCTGCTGAATAGCCAGGTAGCGCTGGTCAGCGTCCCGACGCATGAACCTCTTTTGGGTGCGGAGAGTACGGATGCACTTGGTCAGCTCGTTCAGTGTCTCGCTGGTGCTCAGGTAGCGTGTTTCGTCCTCGCTCAAGCAGGTAATGCCACATGGGCTGAGCTCAACCCCAATGGTCTGGCAGGCTTGCTGAAAGAGGCTCAAGTGCCAGCTGGACTGGTACTCCACATCTCCCTCGAACAGCGCGATCATCTGCTCGATCCCATCGAAGTACTTTGACAGCCTGGTTTCACTGACCAGTTCATCACCATGCTTCGAGTATCTGATTCGGTAGGCTTGGCTATCTGAACGCTGGATGGCGTTGATGAGACGCTCAATCCGGATAGAGGTATCGGACTGGGATGGACTGGTGTGGGTGTTTCGTTTGGTCATGGTTGTGTACCTGATTAGTTTTTGGCATATCAGGTACGTGATGTGTATTTTTTAACCGATGACCTACTCCACAGGCAGGGTGATAGAGCTCGTGTTGCCATTAGAACTCAGCCTATCGAGTGATTGTAAATTGATAGTCTAGAGCTATATAACTAGATCCCGATCCAAGCCCCAGCGACCACCCCAGGCTGGTCGAGCAATGGGGAGCAACATTGCTCGGCCAGCCGAGAGATTCGCCGCGCTTAACGTTGGGAGAGTTAGCTGAGAACTTTGCCCCCAACGTCATAAACGCCATGACCAGCCTTAGCGAGTCATGGCGTTTATGATCGGCTCTACTTGGCTACACTTAGGCGGCTGGTGGAACGCATTGCTGCCTCCTCCGCCAGGTCACGCTCTTCTATCCTGGCCAGAATCCAATCAAAGACCTCGCTTTCGACAAATCCAATTGATCTATCGCCTAGCGAGACCGGGGAAACGAACCTGCCCTCCCCGATGTACTTGTACAGGGTCGACCGAGACAGGCCAGTTGTATCGATTACCTCTTTCAATCGCATGATTCGCATGAGCAGGCTCCTCTGTATGGCTCAGAGGATCTGCGGTGGCGGTAAAAAATGACCGGCCTGTAGCTCGCCTAGGGTGCCTTGGTCAAAAGCGCCACCTCATAGCGCAGCGCCAGGTCCAATGCATCCTCTCGCACATACGAGTCAAGCCTCCCTCCGCGCACGTCCCATACCCAAAGACATGTATTGCTGGCTCTGGGGGCTGGATAGACAACCAGCGACACAATGCTCCAGCCATCGCTTCTGACTGGAGCAGGGATGAGTCTAACCAGCTGGGGCCTGTATCCTTGCCAAACTTTCATTCGGCGCAGCCCTTTGTAGATGCTCTCGGCCCATCTACACGCTTCAGCATGGAAGCTTTCCATCAAGCCATCCCATGGGCCAGGCACACCCCGATCAGCACCAACAGTCAGTGGCCCACCCAGCTCACCAGCAATCCTTTCAAAAACTGCCGCTTTAACGTCAACAAGCTCGTACTCAGGGTCCGCCCAAATAGCCGTCAGCAGGTGGGATGTATGGCTTGCCAGCTTGTGATAGAGCATATCCAAAGCTCTAGGCCCCAATACTTTTAGTGCCTCTGTCGTAGGCATTGCCGATTCAAGCATGTCGTACTTGTTCGGCCCCTGAGTTGCGTACACCACCAATCCCCGCTGCCTCTGCTTCACACGGAGCTGCGGGTGATCAAGGTTCAGGTAGTAAATGCTCGTGACCTTTGAGCCAACGAAAACCCCATTCGAAAGCCCCGGCACATAGCTACGAACGAACCCCAAGCTCAAAAGACGCTTCAATTGATGCTTGATCGATAAGGAGTCGAGTCCAGTCATGGCCCTGAGCCTCGGCCCTCCAAGCCCGGTCACGACACCGCACTCGTCAGCCTCGCTGAGAAGAGCGGCCAATAACATCCGGGAGGCAGCCCCCAGCCGCCCCTTGGCACCAGGGGCAGCAGGTCGACCGTCTTTGCGGGTAGCGGAGCGGGATGACTTTTCCTCCTGATCTGTCGATACCGACGTTTCACCCTCTCCAACTGCGTAAATGTCCGGCTCAAGAAAAAGGCGAAGCATTAGCTCTTGGTGGGTGAATTCTCTGCCTACTTCGGCGAGCACTCTAAGCAAGCGCTCCGAGGCAACGTATCCAACACCAGGACGCCCAACCCCGCCTTCCTGCTTGCTTTCCCTCAGAAGCCTAGCCCTGACCAACTCTTGCGATGCGTCCCGGACAAATCTCTCCGTCAAGCAGAGCTGCTTCGCTACCGACTTGATCTTGTAAGGGGCCTCCAGACTCAAGTCATTCATGCAAAGAAATGCTTGCAGGAAAAATCTTGATTCAGCCTCAAGATCAATCTTCAAGAAGGCTATCATAGCTCTTAACCTAAAATTCCATGATCAAATTAGATCAGACTTTATACCCTATTTTCCCACAAACCATAATTCATGTAACAGGACGATTAACACACCCTGTAATGAATAAGTTAACCTTACCATTAAACACGCATGACGCATGCCAATTAACAGATCGGTTAATTTCACTGTTAACGATCGTCAAAAATCGAACGAGTGCGGCGCACCGGCACCGCTAAACGGGAGGGGTAAGAGGGGATGGCTGAGACTGAAAATGCGCCAAGCTGGCTAAATGAACTCGATCGCAAAGAGGCGGAGTGGGCAGCGAGCTACCTGTCGAAGCGATGGCCTGAAGGGCTTAAGGCCAAGCCCAGCCCGACACCCCCCATGCTTTACCACTCGCTCACCGAGTCGATCCATGAGCTAGAAAAATATGCAGCAGGCGTAAAGCTCATTGAACGGATGAGAAACTCCATCAGACAGCGGCGCTATAGACTGGCGGAAGGCGGGCGAAAAACGTGCTCTTTCACGCTTCCAACAGCAACCAAATCCAAGCTCAAGGCCCTGGCGAAAAGACACAAAACTACTGAAACAGGCCTGATTGAAAATCTGATCGAGGCAGCCTCTAAGCAGGTCTCGATATACAAAGAGGAAGCTAGGCACGAATCTCAGGCAATGAAAGCCATACGCAACGCACGCAAGCTTGAACAAGAGCTAGCCAAGACCCGGATTGAAGAAACCAAGAAGCAGCTGCATCACTGCATGAAACAGCTTGCGCAGTGGGAGACCTACCTAGAGGAAGCGCTCCCCGCCCTCCCCCCCGAGAACGAAGCGGCCGCAACGATTCTTGCAGAGCAGCGCCTGCGTATAATCCAAGAGGCCATCGACGCTGCTGTAGCCAAGCATGCAATGATGAGCCCAAGGGCCATCTGAGAGTCACTCTTAGCTGGCCACCAAAGGTGAAGCCTGGATCAGCAATCAGGAGTCCCGAGTTCAAATCCAGCCACTCGGTATTCCAAATGGTATTCCACTCGAATATTGAACCGGCTTTTTATCTTAAATTTCAATAAGATAAAAAATCGTTTCAGATTACCCCGGCCCACCAAATACCCTTCCCAGGAAGACCCAGAAAAGCCGTAAAGCCTAGAGAAATCAAAGCTTTACGGCTTTTTTATTACCCGCATTGTCCCACCTGATCCCGGGGCATCCCACGGTTGACGGGGGCATATATGGGGGCATAAAACACTCTTCAGCTCGCTCGGAGAGGATGTGCCCCCAATGCCCCTGAAAGACACCAACTGTCGCAACGCCAAGCCTCAGGACAAGCCATACCGCCTGTATGACGAACAGGGCCTGTACCTGGAAGTACAGCCCAACGGAGGCCGTTATTGGCGATTGAAGTACCGTTTTCTGGGAAAGGAAAAGCGCCTAGCGCTTGGCGTTTACCCCGAGGTCGGCTTGCAGGAAGCTCGACGAAAACGCGATGACGCTCGTGCCCAGCTTGCCGGCGGTCAAGACCCTTCACTGCAACGGCGTATTACCAAGGTGGTCAGCCAGCTCGACCACCAACACACCTTCGAATCGGTCGCGACGCAATGGCTCACTATTCGGGAGGGTTCTTGGGACCCGGAGTACACCCGCACGGTTAGGCAGCGCCTTGAACTCAATGCTTACCCTTGGCTGGGGAAACTTCCGATTAGCAGCATCAGCACCCCCATGCTGGTCGAAAATCTTCAACGTATCATCAAGCGCGGCGCATCAGAGACGGCGCGCCGTGTAGCGCAGATCTACAAACAGATTTTCGAATTTGCCGAGGCTGCAGGCATCACACCACCCAACCAGATTGGGAATCTGTCGCGCACGCTCCCAGCCAAGAGGGTAAAACACTTTTCAGCTGTGACCGATCCAGAAAAACTCGGCGAATTGCTAAAAGCCTTGGATAGCTACACAGGTACTTTGCCTGTTTGCTGTGCGCTAAAACTGGCACCTCTTCTATTCTGCAGACCTGGCGACCTACGACACATGGAATGGTCTGAACTCAACCTGGATGGCGGCGAATGGATCATTCCCGGGCATAAAATGAAAGGCCTCACGACCACCAGGCTGGATCGACCAGATCATCTGGTTCCACTCAGCCGGCAGGCGGTTTCCGTGCTACGCGAACTGCAACCACTGACTGGCAAGCACCGTTATGTTTTCCCATCAGCCCGGGGCGGTGATAGGCCGATGTCCAATAATGCAGTCCTCAGCGCCCTACGCCGTATGGACATCGGCAGCGACGAGATGACAGGGCATGGCTTTCGAGCGACAGCCAGAACCATCGGCGCAGAGGTGCTGGGGTTTCGCCCCGACCTTCTGGAGCACCAACTGGCACACACAGTCAAAAACCCGCTGGGACGAGCGTACGACCGAACCTCGTTTCTGCCTGAACGCCGCGACATGATGCAGCGTTGGTCGGACTACCTGGATGCAATAAAGGCCTGAATCGGCCTCGACCAGCGACAACGGTCTCCCAGGTTGGGGGTTGCACATCGCAGCATGATGATGCTATAAAAATCCCACGGGCGTTCATTGGACGTCACGGCATAAATACCGCATTAGGCGGTTAATTGAGTTCAATTAGCTCCCCCAGCAGTGGACTCCAAGATAGCGCAGGACATCCTAGGCATTGTTGCGCCTACATCCTGCTAACAGAGTTCTGCTCAGCCTCTCCGCAGGTGCGCCAGGCTCCCCCCGCGTCAGCTCATAGCTGAGCCGGATAAAAAATCCTCAAAATAGGTTCTCCTGAAAATTTTGCTGTTTTGCAGCCGGGAGGACACCTTCTACATCCCTAAAACATTGCGTATCGCAGCCCTGAGGACGCTGCGGCGCCACCGTTTGAGCACTGAAAAATGGCACAACGTACCGCACCAGAGGTTGAGGAACTCCGTTTTTTGCGTTTACCCGAAGTTGAAAAAGCTACCGGAAAAAAACGCTCCACCATTTATCGTGATATTGCCTCCGGCAAGTTCCCCGCCCCATATGATCTGGGCAGTAGCAGGTCAGTCGGCTGGCTCAGCACCGAGATATCTGCCTGGATCCTGAGTCGTCCGCGCGTACAGCTGCGTGGGGTGCATAACAATGACTGACGTACCATCCCCACTGCGCGCGCAGACCCAGTGGTTTCATTTGTTCAAAGCAATGGTCGATCACGGTGAGGTGGCCCGAATCGGCCCCCACGCGTTTACGGTTTATGCAGTGATTAAGGCACATGCCAATTATCACTCCGGCATAGCGTATCCGGGCATCAAACTGATCGCTGAAAAATCCGGCGTCAGCCCAGCACAGGTCAAACGTGCACTGGGAGTGCTCCAAGCAGCAGGCCTTATCACAAAGACAAGAAACGGCCGATCCAATCACTACACCCTATCTGTTCACTCGCAGCGGCTTGCAAGAAGCAACCTCCGGTTATGAGCTGACCCGCGTACTGCGCGCTTTGGACAGTGCTGGTGCCCTCATCAAGAAAGAGCCGGGCAAGAAGATGCACAGGAAACGCCTGCCAGGCGGCAGCACTCAAGGGCTGTACTGGATTGACCCGGCACGCCTGGAGGATCTCGGTTAGTCGCAGTGTTCCATTTTGCTGAGGGAGCACAGGGAACAGCGGGATCAGCCAGCATTTATACGGTTTCCAGCTGTTCCCTCACGCCGAATCCTCATAGGGATCGCAGGAAAATATGCCTGTTCCCTTTGTTCCCTGCCGGAACCTGCCGCAGTGAACCGCTGCAGCGCCCGCCAGATCAGCGCGGTCCCCGGGTTCCCTATGTTCCCTGCGGATATGCAAGGGGTTCTAGCTAAGCCTGAAGCGCGTCATACCAAGCGAATAGCAAAACTGGCTGCCGGAAGCCACTTAGGTCGACGAGGCCTGAAGCTCCTCTCCTGGATGGGATAGTTATTCCCTACCAGGGATGAGGACCTATGCCGGAGTCCGCAGGTACTCATAGAGGGTGGCCCGGCTGATACCGAACTCGCGCGCCAGGCCGGCTTTCGGCTCACGGTTTTCAATACGGCGCAGCAACTCTTCGATCCGACTTTCGCTCAGTGCTTTTTTTCTCCCCCGATAAACGCCGCGTTGTTTCGCCAAGGAAATACCCTCTCGCTGCCGCTCACGAATCAACGCTCGCTCGAATTCTGCGAAGGCCCCCATGACCGACAGCAACAAGTTAGCCATCGGCGAATCTTCCCCGGTGAAGGTCAGGGCTTCCTTCACGAACTCTATCCGCACTCCCCGCCCGGTGAGTTGCTGCACCATGCGCCGCAAGTCATCGAGATTACGAGCCAGGCGGTCCATGCTGTGTACGACCAGCGTGTCACCCTCGCGGACGTAACTGAGCAACGCTTCAAGCTGCGGGCGCTGCGTGTCCTTGCCGGAGGCTTTGTCGATGAACACCTTGCTCACCTGAACGCCCTCTAACTGCCGATCCGGATTCTGGTCGAGCGTACTAACCCGTATGTAGCCGATCCGTTGTCCGTGCATGCTGCCTCCCAGAGAAATGTGTATGGCTGGAATTTTAAAGGCAGTCGGACAGATGCCAAATTACTAGGGTCTGTTGCCGTTTCGCGCTAACCAATTGATTTATAAGAGCAAGCTCGTA
>ERZ1029870.114-NODE-114-length-11036-cov-4.647846_pt1 | contig 11036 bp, 7 predicted proteins | sample MGYA00519236_ERZ1029870 | MGnify/ENA primary metagenome ERZ1029870 (study PRJEB33666, sample SAMEA4610924) | skin metagenome | biome: Human-associated habitat; feature: Malodor aspect; material: skin | place: Philippines | collected 2015-08 ... | reverse complement strand
CACCCCGGCGATGTCGTTCTGGCTTTCGGGGCCAAGGCCCTATCAATCCTCCAAGAACAGAAGCTGGTGCCCAAGGGGCGCACCGTGACTTCCATGCGTGAGAAGGAGTTGCGTCTGAATGGCGTGTCGTTCTTCTGCACGTTCGACCCCGGTATCTGTTCCCGCGACTACGCCCGACTCCCTGAAATTCAGTGGGACGTGCAATTAGCTGCACGACTGGTCAAGACGGGAAGCACCAAGCCACCGTTGGGCACCTACCGCTGGGTGGAGTCGCTGCACGAAATTATTGAGGAGATTGAGGCTGAGTTCGCCAAGACCGGGAGGCCGGTTGACGTGGCTTCTGACACTGAGACCTTGGGCTTGGTTGAATACAACCCGGACGCTTGGATAATCTCTATGTCGTTCACCAACAAGGAAGGTCGCTCAGACGCTATCTACTTTGAAAAAGGGGAGACCCTTACCCCACCCCCTCCGGGTATGGATATGGACGACATGACCTACTGGGAGGGCCTGTGGACTCAGGTCAACTGGCTTTTGACCTCCGAGAAGGTCAGCCTTCGCGGGGCCAACTGGAAGTACGACTCCCGCTGGATCAAGCAGAAGTGGGGCATCCTCTGCACCAACTTCAAGTTCGACACCCTGTTGGTGGGTAGCTTGCTTGACGAGAACCGCTCCAATTCCCTCAAGCTACACGCCAAGATCATGACCCCCATGGGCGGATATGAAGACGACATGGACAAGTACGACATGGGCCGTCTGGACTTGGTGCCAAAGATGGAGCTGCTTCCGTACATGGGCGGTGACACCGACGCTACCTACCGGGTGGCCAAGGTAATGAAGAAGGAGCTGTTGGCGGACAAGCGCCTGTGCAATTTCTATATCAAGCTCACGCACCCGGCTTCTCAGGTGTTCGAGAAGGTGGAGCGCACGGGCATTCTGGTTGACCTACCCTACTACCAGAATTTGCAGTCCGAGCTGACAGCTGAGATTAACCGGCTGACAGGCAGTATGCTCGACTGCCTGCCATCCAAGCTCAGGATCAAGTACAAGGACTCCATTGCCGATGCTCTGGACGAGGGCAAGAACCCGTTCAGGAAGGCCCTGATGTCGGAGTTCCTGTTCACCTCAGCCGGCTTGAACCTCAAGCCCCAGATGTACACCGAGAAGACCAAGGAACCATCCACCTCGCTGGATCACCTCATGATGTTTGAGGACGATCCAGTTGCAGCTAAGTTCATTGGCCTGATGCGGGAACACGGGTCTGCCTCCAAGACGCTATCCACCTATGTCACAGGCTTCCTAAAGCACCTACGGCCAGATGGGCGCTTCCACCCCACCTACCTCCTATCCCGTATGGACTACAACGGTGAGGACGGGGGCGCTGTAACTGGGCGTTGTCTTACCGCAGAAGCCCGTATTCTTACAGATAAAGGGGAGATTCCGATCAAAGAACTGGTCGAACGAGGCGAACAAGGCGAGGCGTTCAAGGTGCTGACGCACAAGAACCGCTGGCTGCCGGTGACAGGATTCTGGCGCAATGGGCTGAAGCCCGTATGCACCGTGAAGGCCCAAGGGCGTAGCCTTACCTCGACGTACAACCACCCGTACATGAGCTTCCCAACTTGGACGCTGGCGGAGGACTTGAAGCTGGGGTCATGGCTTTACTCCGTGGTCGAGCCCCCAAAGGTTGAGGAATGGCGTCTGATCAAGGGTTGGCCCTTTGAAGTGTCCAACATGGGTCGTGTGCGCCGCGCCATTGACGGGCAGGGCGTGAAGGCCGGAGATATTTACAAGCAGCAAGCCAAGGGCAGGTGGGGTCATCTGAAGGTCACCCTCCGCACCTTCGGGGAGGGGGCTAAGAAGCAGGACTTCCCTGTTCATAAGCTGGTGGCTGATGCCTTTCTTACCAACAAGGGCGGCGTGGAGATTGCCCACCTCAACGGGGACGCCGCCTGCAATTGGAGCACCAACCTCAAGTGGGTTTCTGTCGAAGACAACAAGCTGCATTTCCGCTTGCATGGGAATGCACAGCATGACAACCAGAAGAAGCTGGACTGGGAAACGGTAGATGCCCTACGAGCAGGGGCATGGGGCAACAACCACCAAGCAGCAGAGACCCTTGGTTTGTCCCGCGAACTGGTGCGGGACGTTCGCCTCTTCAAGAGGTGGAATGGTCGCCGTGACTCGATGACAGGGTTCATGCCTATTCGGGTGGATTCAGTGCAAGATGCAGGGGTGCAGGAAACCTTCGACTTGACGGTAGATGAAGACCATTCCTTCGTGGCCAATGGTTTGGTGGTGCATAACACGTCCGCGAAAGATCCCGCCGTACAGTGCTTACCTCGCTGGGTACAAGTTTTGACAAGCGGGGGCTACAGGCCTATACTGGACATCGTGCAGGGGTACGAGGGCGGCCAAGCGTTCAAGGTGGTTACCCATGACGGTAGTTGGCGGGATGTCGTCGGTGTCTACCGTAACGGCGTTCAACCATTGTTCAAGATCACGTTGGCTTCTGGTCACGCTATCACCTGCACAGGAAATCACCCGGTATTGACCTCGCAAGGGTTTATTAGGGCCGACAAACTTTTGGTGGGGGATTTGGCTTATGTCATCCATAGTGGGGAAGAGGTTCGGGCGTTTGGTGGTGCTGAACCGAATGACCGCAACAGGGGCGCAGAATCATCGGTACGTGTGCCGATGCGATTGCGGGGTGACCTTGGACGTGCAGGCGTCGAACCTGTATTGCGGGGCGACGAAATCGTGCGGTTGCCTAAAGAAGGAGTTCAACCTGCAACACGGGCACACGACACACACGACGCAAAGCAGAACCTACACCTGCTGGAAGAACATTCGGAAGCGGTGTTACTCCCCGAATCACAACTCGTACAAGAATTACGGGGCGCTGGGGGTCAAAGTCTGCGAGAGGTGGCACACCTTCGAGAACTTTCTGGCCGACATGGGCGAGATGCCGGAGGGGCACTCTATCGAGAGGCTGAACCCAGCGAAGGACTACGAGCCGGGGAATTGCGAGTGGATTCCACGGGGAATGCAGAATCGAAACAAGAGGAACACTGTTCGTCTGACGTTCAACGGGAAGACTCAGGGCTTGGCGGATTGGTCGGACGAGACTGGGATTCCGCTGTCGGTTCTGATTTGGCGCAACAAGAACGGGTGGAGCCCGGAAGCGGTGCTCACCACGCCCAAGAAGCAGTACGTGCTGGCTACTTGACCTCTGCAATTACTTGCATCGAACAGGTAGAGTCTGAGGAGACCTTTGACCTGACTATCGAGGGAAGTCATTCATTCGTCGCCAATGGTGTGGTGGTTCACAACACCATACCCAAGCACACGAAATGGACTAAGAAGCTGCGCAGGGCCTTTATCCCCCCGAAAGGCTACACCATCCTCCAGCTCGACTACTCGCAAGGCGAGCTGCGTATCGCGGCGGTGGTGGCCAACGAGCCGACCATGATCAAGGCTTACCGGGACGGCCTCGACCTGCACGCCATCACGGCGGCTCAGCTCAATGGCTACGAGATGTCTGAGTTCCTTGCCCTGCCTGAGGACATCCGCGACGAACTTCGCTCCGGTGGGAAGGCTGGTAACTTCGGCCTGCTCTACGGTATGCAAGCCCCGGGGTTCAAGGAATACGCCTACACCTCCTACGGCGTGTCCATGACTGAGCAAGAGGCAGTGCAGAAGCGTGGAGCGTTCTTTGATCTGTACGGGCGATTGCTGGAGTGGCACGACGAGTCCAAACAGTTCGCCAAGCGCTGGGGCTATGTTCGCTCGCCGTTGGGTCGGGTTCGCCACCTGCCGCTGATCAACTCCAGCGACCGGGAGACCCGCTCTCAGTCTGAGCGTCAGGCTATCAACTCCCCCATTCAGTCTTGCCTGTCAGATATGATGCAGCTGGCCATGGTGCATATTGACCGGGAGTACGGACACTGTGACATCCACCCCTTCCTCATGACCCACGATTCCCTCGCGCTATACGTCCCAGAAGACGATGCGCTAGAATGGGCCAAGCGCTTGAAGCTGATCATGGAGAACCTCCCGCTTGAGCGAGATTTCCAGTGGGACTCGCCCTTGAAGTTCGTTGCTGACGCTGAGATGTCGGTGGCGGACGACCTCGGGGTGGTTAGCTTCGCAACCCTCAAGAAACTCAAGGGCCTCTAATCGGAGAACGCCAAGATGACGGAAACCACCAAGCCCGGGGCTACCCCGGGGACAGAGATGTCGGTCACCACTATTGGTGGCCACGCAGTCAAGGCAGACACCGCAGCCCTGATCACCAACGGTGCCGACTCGTTTCCAGAGGACACGTTCAACGGCTCCTACTGGACTGGCGGCACGGACGGTTCCGAGCAGGTGGCCATTCTCAAGCCCAACTACGCTCCGGGGACGCTAAAGGCTCTGACGGTGCAGAACAACATCCTGTCCCAGTGCGTCGAGGCCATGGAGGTCAACATCGACGGCACAGGCCATTCGATTGACTTGCGCCATGATGAAGACCGGGAGTCTGGGTTTGAAGACGCAGCGGAGAAGCAGATGCTGCAAGACTTCTTCGACGAGCCTTACCCCGGTAAGTCTATGATCGAGATTCGTCGGGCCATTCGTGTTGATCGGGAGGCTACTGGTAACGGCTACATGGAGGTGATCCGCAACGCAAAGGACGAGGTGATGATGCTGAACCACCTTGACGCCGACACCACCCGCTTGGTGGCCTACGACGACCCAGTTATAGTGCTCAGAACTATGATTCGTGGGGGCCGGGAAGTTAGCGTCCAAGTCCGCGCAAGGGAGCGTCGCTTCGTTCAGGAAGTCAACGGCAAGAAGGTGTTCTTCAAGGAGTTCGGTGCCAGCCGAGACCTTGACAGGGCAACAGGCAAGTGGGCCAAGAAGGGCGCTAGACTGCCGGTGCAGAGTCGGGCGTCGGAGGTCATCCACTTCCACGGGAAGAAAGAACCGAAGACTTCCTACGGCTCCCCTCGCTGGATCAACCAGCTACCATCGGCACTGGGCTCCCGCAAGGCCGAGGAGTTCAACCTTGAGTACTTCGACGGCGGCGGCATCCCACCTCTGTTGCTACTGGTTCAGGGTGGCTATTTGGGCGACCAGACCAAGGAGGCTCTGACAGCACACTTCTCGGCTAAGGGCAGCAAGCACCGTGCGGCTATCGTAGAGGCGGTATCGTCCTCTGGTTCTCTGGACAGCTCTGGCTCGGTTCAATTGCGGGTGGAGCGTTTTGGCTCTGAGCGCCAGTCGGATGCCATGTTTATGAGCTACGACAAGTCATGCGAAGAGCATGTACGTATTTCGTTCCGCTTACCCCCCCTGTTCCTTGGCAAGGCGCAGGACTACAACTTTGCCACGGCCTACACTGCTTACATGGTGGCCGAGGCTCAGGTGTTTTACCCGGAGCGCGACGAGTTCGACGCCAAGATCAACAACACGATTGTCCGAGCACTTGGGGCGGAGAAGTACATTTTTCGCTCGCTACCTCTGACTCTGGTAGATGTTGCCAACCAATTGAAGGCACTGGAGATGGCTTCCGGTAAGTTCATTTCAGGTGAAGAGGTGGTTTCTAAGCTCAACGAAATCACAGGCCTTTCCATGACCTACGATAAGCAGGAGGAGCCGGCCCCTCAGGTGCCATCGCAGGGACTACAGCCGCAGGGGGGCTCTGATGGGGGTGGTGAGGAGAAGCCAGAAAGCGAAGGCACCGCTGGGGCACCTGACAAGTCACCAGAGCCAACACGGAAGTCGTCTCACGACTTAGAGGTTCTAGCTAGTGACTGGGTGGCTATGCTGGGGATCAATGAGGGGGGCGTGCTTATGTCTCAGGGTGATCGTGAGCGTGTGATAAAGGAGACAGCCAGCCTAAGTCCGGGGGACTCCAAGGCCCTCCATCAGTTAGTAGCGTTCTCGGTGTTTGAGACGGCAGGCTCTGAAACCCTGACGGCTCTGGGTCTGGATTCCCTTTGCGGGTGCGCTGCTGAGCTGGCGGGGCCGGTATGACTGTGCAAGCAGAGGCGTTCCTCGCGCTAGAGTCTGCCCTCGCTAAGCGCCTGACTGATACGTTGCAGTCCTTGGTGGGGCCCGTGTATCTGAAGGTTCAGGGGGCTCTGGACTCGGGTGACTTTAGCGAGGCCGAGAGGCTAGTCAGGGCCATCAGCCTTGGCGACCTCTACGAGAAGAACAAGGCCTACGTCGCGTACATGACCAACTTGGCCATGCTGTTCGGGGCATCACGAGTCACCGCAAACCCGGGAACCACCGTGGTCGGCCTAGGGTTCGAGAAGAACACCTCGTTCAATATGGCTCAGGTTCTTAGTCAGTCCTTGGGTGTCAAGGCGGAGCAGTACCTGATAGATCAGGGATTGCAACTGATTGCACAGCACAAGGAGGCGCAACAGGCCACCAAGGCCGAAAAAACAGCAGACCCCACCAACCCCACCCCTCCAAAGCCTCAGCGTATCCTGCGCGACTTCCAGACGTTTATGCGGGAATCTGGGAAGGCCTACTTGGACGTCACTTCCTCACTGCACACTTCTCGGGTGTCTGCCTATGGATTCACCGCCGAGGCCTTGGCTTTGGGTATCGAGGAGTACCAGATCAACGAACAGCTGGATAACCGAATCTGTTCTGTCTGCGCTCAGATGCACGGGAAGCGGTTCAAGGTGCGGGACGCGAGGGCCTCGCTGGATGTGGTTACCCGGGTGTCAGACCCAGACCAGCTGAAGCTGCTACAGCCTTGGCCGAAGAAGAACAAGGCTACTCTGGAGGCCATAACGGCTATGACCCCCGAGGAGCTGGTGGGGAAGAACTGGCACATTCCGCCGTTTCACCCGAGGTGCCGTGGGATGCTGTCGCGGGTGGGCAAGGTGCCTGAGCTGACCCCGGAGAAGACCTTCAAGCCGGCCCCCGAGCCCTATGTAGCCACCGATGCAGACTTCACGGCTATGCTTCTCCCCAAGCCATCCAAGGTGGGGGTTCAGCACTGGAACGAAAAGGTAAAGGTGGCCCCTCTTGAGGTGGCATCGGTGATGACCGGGGACACGGCTGAGCGCATCATGACTGACGCCCTACTGAGGGAGATCAGACCAGCGCTCAAGGTAGTCTCCAGCGCCAAGCGTGTAACCGTAAGTGCTACGAGGGGGGTGGGTGCCGAGGTACTGGAGCACTCCCTTGCCTTCACTGGGGCCGAGGCTCTGGCGACCATCTACTCGATACCCAAGGCCTTTGGGTGGAAGAGTTACCTACTGGCCCTCTATGTTCTAGCGCAGGACAGTGGGGCCGGGAAGCTGGAAGTAGTAGCCCCGGGGGCCGAGCTGTCACACCTCGGCTTCAAGGTAGATGGTTCCAAGTGGGTGCTGGACTTCACGGACAAAGTGGCTATGGCGGCCTTCCTCGGGTGAACTTAATTGCACGGCCCTAGGGCCTATGATTCAATAGCCGGGACTGTTCCCGGCTTTCTTTTGTCCGCCTCGGAGGCCCAAATGTATAGACGCATCTTGAAGGGGGGGTCAGCTCAAGAAGCTACCCCTACCCCCCACTACGCACGCATATTGAAAGCCAACCCCTACCATGACGAACTTGGTCGTTTCTCCACCAAGGACAAAGCCAAGTTCGTTTCTACTGGCCCCAAGTTTGCCAAGTCTATGGAGCGTGCCAAGAAGCAGGTGGCTGCTGCGGAGAAGGCCCATGCGGAGGCCAAGTACCTGACGCCTGAGCAGAACAAGGAGGCTCTTCGCGCCCTTGACCGCAGGATGGTGGAGGCCACTCAAAAAGACTGGGAGTCCCTGTCCAGCGCTCATTACGATGAAGTGCGGAACTACACGGCGGGCTCCAGCATTGACATGAACATGGCGATTTCCTCAGAAGGCGCTCCCGGTCTGGTCGAGCGTGGCCTTAGTGCCAGCTACATTGAGCGACTGAGGTCTAAGTGCTCCACCCTAGACGAGGTGATGAACCGTAGCGAGCTACCAGAGAACTTAGTCCTTTTTCGGGCCATGAACGTGAACAGGTTGGCTGGGTTCGATAAGGTGAAGTTCGGGGCTAGCTCCACTAAGGAAGAGCTTTCGGCTCTGGTTGGCTCAGTGTTTGTGGACACTGGGTATGGATCATCCTCTACCGACTTAGCAGTGGCTTCGTCCTTCTCGGACTCAGGCCGCCCCATCTTCTCAGTGAAGGCTCCGAAGGGCACCAAGGGCGTATGGGTCGGCTCAGACCACCTGAACTCCCTTGAGTCAAATAGGGCAGAGGCCCGCAGAACGTCCACCCCTGACGAGCATGAGTTCACATTTTCTAGGAACATGGCTTACAAAGTTACTGGGGTGGGTGAGATGCGTGACCGGGTTGGGCGCACTCGGGTAGTGGTTAACGCAGAGCTCCTTAACCCGAACCATCTGGTGGAGCCGGGCCGTCCCGGGGTTCATTGACAAATTTAGTAATTATGCTATTATGTACACGTAACCCCACAGAACTGGAGTGAGTCATGGGTAAAGAACGATTTTCGGGGGAGTACATCGCTACGGTGGAGTCTCTGTGTGACAAGTGCGCCCATCGGTCTGAGAAAGCGCCGGGCATCTGCCTTGCGTATCCGAAGGGAATCCCCAACGAGTTTCTCCTAGGTTTGAAGGAGCACCGCAAGCCTGTGGATGGTGATAGCGGCATCTTCTTCAAGTCTAAGTCTAAGGCCTCTGCATGATAACCATCAGGGACTTGCTACTCTCCGTGGCGGTGGCGGACGGAGTAGGTAACCCGCTTGAGTTCATCAACCCTGTTACGGAGGGTAAGTTTTTTGATTCTGTGGAGTCGCCTGTGCTGTACCCATCAGACGATACCCAGATGACCATGTTTCTGGTGGAGGCCTTGGCGCACGGGGAGGCCCCGGACTGGGCTTACCGGAGGTGGTACCTGACCCAGATTTCCGACCCAGCCCTTGGTAACCACCGGGGGTCGCTGCTAGACTTTCCAGAGCTCTACCGTGTAGAGGCCCCGGGGAACACCTGCATGTCGGCGGCTAAGGCTCTGATCAATGGGCTCAAGGTGTTCAACAATTCCAAGGGGAACGGAACCGCTATGCGCTGCTCACCTCTAGCTCTGCACTACAAGCGTAAGGGCTGGAGCAAGAGTGACGCACTACTGGCCTCCATTGAGGACGCACAGGCCACGCACAAGCACCCGTCAGCGGCTGAGTCTTCACTGTTCCTAACCGCCTTACACTGGGCACTACTTCAAGGCCTTAGCCCTTTCAGGGCAGTCCAGTCAGCCTTGACAGACCTCAGGGCCATACCCCCGGGTGAGTTGTACGCGCTGGGGACGCCTACCACCTATGAGGAGTTTGCAGATGCCGCAGCTTCCATGGGTGGCTGGGTGGCCGAGGAGGCGGTGTACCTCGCGGTCGGGGCTTGGCTGTTTGGTGGCAGTTATATGGGGTCGGTGAGACTCGCCAGCACCATCAACGGGGACAGTGATACCGTGGCGGCGATCACGGGGGCGCTCTGCGCTTATTCAGGAGCCCTACCCCCACCCCAGCTGGTGTCCAAGCTGAATCTGCTACCAGCCATCGACTGGTTGTCCGAGTTATACGAGGGTCACGTACCCCTGCCTTGCAGCTAACTGCACTGAACCTCTACAATGAAGCCGGGGCAAGTTTCCCCGGCTTTTCTTTGTGGAGTACTTATGGCTACCCAGTCCACCGTGTTTAAGGCCGCCGACGCAGAGCAGCGTATCGTGTGGGCCGAGGTTTACGCCCCCAACCGGCCTGACTCCGATGGGGAGTTCATGGACGCAGAAGGCATCCGCAAGATGGCCTATGAGTTCATGTCTCGCATGACTCTTGACCAGATCGACTCCCACCACAACAACGACCTCGTAGACGGCTGCCGGGTGGTGGAGTCCTTCATTGCCCGCAAGGACGATCCCGACTTCATTGAAGGCTCTTGGGTGGTGGGGGTTCATATCCCTGACGACGATATGTGGGCCAAGGTCAAGAAGGGTGAAATCAACGGCTTCTCGATGGAGGCCATGGTTCAGAAGGAGGTGGTGGAGGTCACCCTCGAAGTTCCCCCGGTCATACAGGGGCGAACCATGAAAGCCGAGGATGGCCATACACACACCTTCCACGTTGCTTACGACGAGAACGGGAAGTTCCTTGGTGGGCGCACAGACACGGTTGACGGCCACTACCACACCATCAAGAGAGGCACTGTCACCGAGGAAGTTGACGGGCACCGCCACAAGTTCGACCACATAGAAGACGTGATTATCAAGGAGTAGCCATGTACGCAAAAATCCTGAAAGGCTCCTACGCCACACCATGCGAGGCCTGCGGGGAGGTGCATAACAGCGCTTGCGAGGCCGAGGCGAAGCACGTAGCGAAAGGCAACCCCAACCACGGCCCTGACGGTCGTTTCGTATCTAAGCCAGTCGAGGCCAAGAAGTCGGTGCCGGACTACTGGAAACAGAACTTAGGCTTCTGATGCAATCAACTGCACAGAACGGTTTGCACGTTCAAACCGTTCTGATACAGTTAGCCCAAATTGCAGGAGGGGCACCGATGCCTAGCGTGAAGATGACTGCAACCAAGATGTCGGATGCCCACGTATCCTTCATCTCCCTAGTGGAGCGCGGTGCCAACCGTATTCCGTTCAAAATCATGAAACAGGAGAATCAGGCTATGGCCGGTGCATTCAAAGGTCTTGACCTCGGTGCCCTCTTCGCTACTCGCAAGTCGGAAGAGCCGAAAGTGGAGCTGGTTGGCGTCGTCACCATGAAGGGTGAGGGCTACGAGTCGGTGGTAGGTCAAATCGAGGAGGCGGGCTTCGACGTCGATGCCGCTGTCGATATGGAAGACGGCTCTGTCATCCTCAAGCAGGACGGCGAGCCTGAGGGCGACGGCGAGGTGATCCGCATGGGTGACAGCGCCCTGCTGATCACTAAGGGCTTCCGTCCGTATTCCATGGAAGTGGAGAACGATGGGGTGTCCTTTGCCGAAATGGTGAAGGCTCAGGGCTTCTACCCGGGTG
>ERZ1029870.113-NODE-113-length-11061-cov-11.808559_pt1 | contig 11061 bp, 7 predicted proteins | sample MGYA00519236_ERZ1029870 | MGnify/ENA primary metagenome ERZ1029870 (study PRJEB33666, sample SAMEA4610924) | skin metagenome | biome: Human-associated habitat; feature: Malodor aspect; material: skin | place: Philippines | collected 2015-08 ... | reverse complement strand
GGCGGGGCTCCTACGAAAGACCGCTTTGGCAAGCTTATCTGATCGGCATTGGCCGTGAGGCGCCTTGATCGCAAGCTTGAGCTTAGCAGCGGTTGCTCCGTTCGGAACGACCGCAAGTCGCCTGACAGACGACTCAGTGGTGGTGACCACCTTCGCCATGAATGTGACCATGAGCCACTTCTTCTTCGCTGGCGTCACGCACACCTACGACCTTGACCTTGAAGTTCAGGCGCTGGCCGGCCAGCGGGTGGTTGCCGTCGACGGTCACGTCGTCGCCATCGATATCGCGGATGGTGACGATCTGCATGCTGCCGTCCGGGCCGGAAGCGTGGAACTGCATACCCACTTCCAGAGTATCGACACCTTCGAACATGGCGCGGCTCAGGGTGGCGACCAGCTCGGCGCTGTATTCGCCGTAGGCTTCTTCCGGCTCGACGGAAACGTCCAGCTCATCGCCGGCTTGCTTGCCGACCAGAGCCTTCTCGAGACCGGCGATGATGTTGCCGGCGCCATGCAGGTACACCAGCGGCGCGCCGCCAGCGGAGCTGTCGATCACCTCACCGGCATCGTTGGTCAGGGTATAGTCGATGGAGACGGCCTTGTTGGCGGCGATCAGCATGGGGAGACCTTTTGCAAAAGAGAAATGAACGGTCAAGTTTAACCAAGGCCGCCCACGATTGCGACCCGAGCCCGGACAAACGGGCTGTGCGTATCCTTGATTTTCGTCAGGACGAGCACGGCGACTGGGTGGCAGTCTTGTCTTGTGGCCATACTCAGCATGTGCGCCACCGACCACCCTGGCAGAATCGGCCCTGGGTACTCGACCCCGAACAGCGCCAGGCCAGACTGGGTAGCCCCTTCGTCTGCGGCTGGTGTGGCGGGGAGCGGTCGCACGATGAATTCAAGGAAATCTAAATGCCTGCACGCAACATTCTGGTGATCAACTGCGGCAGTTCGTCGATCAAGTTCGCCTTGGTCAACGAAGCCCAGGAGCACTTCCCCCTCAGTGGCCTGGCCGAACGCCTGGGCAGCCCCGAAGCCATCCTGCACTGGCAGCAGGGTGATGAGCGCGACAGCCTGGTGATTGCCGGCGCCGACCATCGCCTGGCGCTGTCGCACCTGCTGCCTATCGTGCAGCGCGTCGCCGCTGGCGAACTGCATGGCATCGGCCATCGCGTGGTACACGGCGGCGAGTATTTCTCCGGGGCCACGCGCCTGGACACTATCAGCCTGCAGGCCATCCGCCAGGTCGCGCCGCTGGCGCCCCTGCACAACCCCGCCAACCTGCTGGGCATCGAAGCGGCGATGAAGCTGTTTCCCGGCCTGATGCAGGTTGCCGTGTTCGATACCGCCTTCCACCAGAGTCTGCCCGAACACGCCTATCGCTACGCCGTACCGGCCGCGCTGTACCGTGAGCATGGCGTGCGCCGCTACGGCTTTCATGGCACCAGCCATCGCTACGTCAGCCGGCAAGCGGCACAGATGACCGGTCTGCCGCCAGAGGCCAGCAGTTGGCTGGTGGCCCACCTGGGCAATGGCTGCTCGACCTGCGCCGTGGAGAATGGCCACAGCCGCGACACCAGCATGGGCCTGACCCCCCTGGAAGGCCTGGTGATGGGCACGCGTAGCGGTGACGTCGACCCCAACCTGCACAGCCACCTGGCGCGCACCCTGGGCTGGAGCCTGGAGCAGATCGACGCCATGCTCAACAAGGACAGCGGCCTGCTCGGCCTGTCCGGTCTGTCCAACGACATGCGCACCCTGGAACAGGCCCGCGAACAGGGCCACGCCGGCGCCACGCTGGCCATCGAGGTGTTCTGCTACCGCCTGGCCAAGTCGCTGGCAGCGATGAGTTGTGCGCTGCGCCGGCTCGACGGCCTGATCTTCACCGGCGGTATCGGCGAGAACTCGGCGCTGATCCGCAGCAAGACGCTCGACCACCTCGGCCTGCTCGGCTTTACACTCGACCCTGCGGCCAATGCGCGCTGCATTCGTGGCGTCGGTGGGCCGATCCAGGCAGCGCACGGCCCACGGATACTGGTGGTGCCAACCAACGAAGAGCGGCAGATCGCCCTCGATACCCTTGCCCTGCTCGACTGAGGCCTTTACATGCATACCTTCTTCATCGCCCCCACCGGTTTCGGTGTCGGTCTTACCTCCATCAGCCTCGGTCTGGTCGGTGCGCTGGAGCGCAGCGGTCTCAAGGTCGGCTTCTTCAAGCCCATCGCTCAGCCGCATGCCGGTGACCTCGGCCCGGAGCGCTCCAGCGAACTGATCGCCCGCACCCACGGTCTGCACTCGCCCAAGCCGCTGCCGCTGAGCCATGTCGAGCGCATGCTCGGCGACGGCCAACTAGATGAATTGCTGGAAGAGATCATCAGCCTCTATCAGCAGGCCGCCGTCGACAAGGACGTGGTCATCGTCGAAGGCATGGTACCAACGCGCCACGCCAGCTACGCCGCGCGGGTCAACTTCCACCTGGCCAAGAGCCTGGATGCCGACGTGATTCTGGTCAGCGCACCGGAGGATGAGAGCCTCACCGAGCTGTCGGATCGTATCGAGATCCAGGCGCAGCTGTTCGGCGGCCCGAAGGATCCCAAGGTACTCGGCGTGATCCTCAACAAGGTGCGCAGCGAAGACGGCATCGAGGCCTTCGCCGAACGCCTGCAGGAGTTCTCACCCTTGCTCAAGACCGAGGACTTCCGTCTGCTCGGCTGCATTCCCTGGCAGGACGAGCTGAACGCACCGCGCACCAAAGACATTGCCGAGCTGCTCGGCGCACGCATCCTCAATGCCGGCGACTACGAACAGCGGCGCATGCTGAAGATCGTGCTCTGTGCCCGCGCCGTGGCCAACAGCGTGCAGTTGCTCAAGCCCGGCACCCTGGTGGTGACACCCGGGGACCGCGACGACATCATTCTCTCCGCCAGCCTGGCGGCGATGAATGGCGTGTCGCTGGCCGGTCTGCTGCTGTGCAGCGATTTCGCCCCGGATCCGCGCATCATGGAGCTCTGCCAGGGTGCCCTGGCCAGCGGCCTGCCGGTGATGACCGTCAGTACCGGCTCCTACGACACCGCCACTCACCTCAACCGCCTGAACAAGGAAATCCCGCTGGATGACCGTGAACGCGCGGAAAAGGTTGCCGACTTCGTCGCCGGGCATATCGATCACGACTGGCTGACCACCCGCTGCGGCACGCCCCGCGAGCTGCGCATGTCGCCGCCGGCGTTCCGTTACCAACTGGTGCAACGGGCCAAGGCAGCGGCCAAGCGCATTGTCCTGCCCGAGGGCAGCGAACCGCGCACCGTACAGGCGGCCGCCATCTGCCAGGCACGTGGCATCGCCCGCTGCGTGCTGCTGGCCAAGCCGGAAGAGGTACAGGCAGTCGCCCGCGCGCAAGGTATCGAGCTGCCGGAAGGTCTGGAAATTCTCGACCCGGACCTGATTCGCAGTCGCTATATCGAGCCGATGGTCGAGCTGCGCAAGGGCAAGGGCCTCAACGCGCCGATGGCCGAGGCGCAACTGGAAGACACCGTGGTGCTCGGCACCATGATGCTGGCACTGGACGAGGTGGACGGCCTGGTGTCTGGCGCCATTCACACCACCGCCAACACCATTCGCCCGGCGCTGCAGCTGATCAAGACTGCGCCGGGTTACAACCTGGTGTCCTCGGTGTTCTTCATGCTGTTGCCGGATCAAGTGCTGGTCTATGGCGACTGCGCGGTGAACCCGGACCCGAACGCCGAGCAACTGGCGGAGATCGCCCTGCAAAGCGCTGACTCGGCGCAGGCCTTCGGCATTCCGCCGCGGGTGGCCATGATCAGCTACTCCACCGGCGACTCCGGCAGCGGTGAGGAGGTGGAAAAGGTACGGGCCGCGACCCGCCTGGCTCGCGAGAAACGCCCGGACCTGCTGCTCGACGGCCCACTGCAGTACGACGCCGCGGCCATCGAGAGCGTCGGCCGGCAGAAGGCACCCAACAGCCCGGTGGCCGGCCGCGCCACGGTGTTCGTGTTCCCCGACCTGAACACCGGCAACACCACCTACAAGGCGGTGCAGCGCAGCGCCGACTGCATCAGCGTCGGGCCGATGCTGCAGGGGCTGCGCAAGCCGGTAAACGACCTGTCGCGCGGTGCGCTGGTCGACGACATCGTCTACACCATCGCACTGACGGCGATTCAGGCGGCCAATCTGCCGAACTGAAGCGCCTGCCGGGCGCGCCGTGGCGCACAGGCGTTGCCTGCGGCGCGCTCGGCGCCCCACACCATGGCACCCACTGGTCATGAATGGCACTTGCAGGTCAGTGCACATTCGTTAACCTTGGCGCCGAACCCGCTCGCTGCACGGAACGCCGCAGCTTTTTCGACAGATACGGGGCGCAGAGAACGCCCCATTCTCAGGCTGCCCAACGGGCGTATAGCCTGCTTACGGAGGCATTAGCCCGATGCTGCACTTTCTTCCCGCGCCGCTGCGCGGCCTGATCGCGAGCCTGCTGCTGGCACTGAACACCCTGTTCTGGTGCTGGCCGCTGTTTTTCGTCGCCCTGCTTAAACTGCTATTGCCCTTCGCGCCGATACAACGGGCGCTGCGCTTCGTCATGCATGGCATCGCCGAAAGCTGGATCGACCTCAACAAATTCTGGATGCGCCTGGTGGGTCGTATCGACTGGCAGGTCCAGGGGCTTGAGCGCTTCGATACCCGCCACTCCTACCTGGTCACCAGCAACCACCAGAGCTGGGTGGACATTCTGGTGCTGCAGTACCTGCTCAACCGGCGCATGCCACTGCTGAAATTCTTCCTCAAGCAGGAGTTGATCTGGGTACCGGTGATCGGTCTGTGCTGGTGGGCGCTGGAATTTCCCTTCATGAAGCGCTTCAGCAAGGAGTACCTGGCCAAGCACCCGGAAAAACGCGGCCAGGATCTGGCCACCACACGCAAGGCCTGTGCACGCTACAAGAGCAATCCGGTGGCGGTGTTCAACTTCCTCGAAGGCACGCGCCTGACGCCGGTCAAACATGCCCAGCAACAGTCGCCGTTCAAGCATTTGCTCAAACCCAAGGCTGGCGGTATCGCCTTCGTGCTCGACGCCATGGGTGAACAGCTGCACGCCATCGTCAACGTCACCATCCACTACCCCCATGGCGTACCCGGTTTCTGGGATCTGCTCTGTGGGCGCCTGGATGCCGTGCAGGTGAACTTCAGGCAGGTCGATATCCCCCGCGAGTTCATCGGCCGCAACTACGACCAGGACGATGACTACCGCCTGGCTTTCCAGCAGTGGGTCAACCGTCTGTGGGAAGAGAAGGACGCCGAACTCACGGCTTTGCATCAGCAAGCCTAAAGCGCCTGCGGCGCTTCAGGGGCTGCGCGGCAGGGGCAACGTATTCCAATCCAGTTGCGCCGGCATCTGCATGGCCGTGCTGGCGGGCACCCCTGGCGCTACCAGAAAGCCCTGCATGATGTTGCAGTGATGGCGCGTCAACCACTCGCGCTGCGCCTGGGTTTCAACGCCTTCGGCGATAACCTCCAGGCCCAGATGACGCCCGAGATCGATGATGGTGCTGACCACCGCCGCGTCGCGCGGTGAGTCGAGCATGTTAGCAATGAACAGGCGGTCGATCTTCAGCGTATCCAGCTCGAAATGACGCAGATACACCAGTGACGAGTAGCCAGTGCCGAAGTCGTCAATGGCGATCTTCACCCCCAGCTCGCGCAGATGACGCAACTGCGCCTGGGTCAGCTCCAGATCCTGCATCAGCGCACTCTCGGTCACCTCCACCTCCAACTGACTGGGCTGAAGGCCGTGGGCGTCGAGTACGCGCTGCAGATCGGCGACCAACTGCGGCATGCCGAACTGCACCGGGCTGACATTGATGCTGAGCACCATGTCTGCGCCGAACTGCTGCCGGAACGCGGCCAGCTGCATGGCTCCCTCGCGGAAAATCCAGCCAGCGAGGCGGTTGATCAGGCGGGTTTCTTCGAGCAACGGAATGAACACGTTCGGCGCGACGATGCCGGCAACGCGGTGCTGCCAGCGCAGCAGTACCTCGAAACCACGCAGGCGCCCCGTGCCCAGGTGGAACTGCGGTTGGTAGACCAGCACGAAGTCATCGTTCTCGATGGCATGGCGCAGGCTTTCTTCGAGCATCAGCCTCGAGCGCGCACGGCCGTTCATCTCTTGCGAGAAGAAACGGTATTGCTGGCGACCGGCGCGCTTGGCTTCATACATCGCCATGTCGGCGGCACGCAGCAAGCCTTCGACGCTTTGCCCGCACTCGGGAAAGCAGGCAATACCCACACTGGTACCGAGGGTAAAATCCACGCCATCGAGGGTGTGGCGTACCGAGACCAGTTCGATCAGTTTTTCCGCAACCTTGGCGGCATCCTCGGGATGGTTGAGATTGTCCAGCAGCGCGGTGAACTCATCGCCGCCGATGCGTGCCAGGCTGTCATAGGGGCGCAGGCAGGCCTTGAGCTGTTCGCCGACGCGGCGCAGCAACTGATCGCCGACATCATGGCCGAGCGAGTCGTTGATGCGTTTGAAGCCATCGAGATCCAGATACAGCACCGCCACGCGCTGACCGCTGCGTTCGATGCGCGCCAGTGACGACTCCAGAGCGCGATGAAAGCCTCGACGATTGAGCAGGCCGGTCAGCGCATCGGTAACGGCTTGCGACTCCAGTTGCGCGTGCAGGTTGCGCACCACCGACATGTCCAGGGCGATCACCACCATGGCGTGCTGTTGTCGCGGCAGCGGCGAGCAGGACAGCGCTATCGGCAGACAGCCGCCCTTGAGGGTACGCATCATCGCCTCATGTACGCGATAGGTCGCGCCGCGCCTGAAGTGTAGGTAGAACTCGGAGTGCAGCCAACCGTCTGCGCAAAGAGGATTGTCGAGAAACGCGAGCAGCTCGGCGCCCTCCATATCGCTCACGTCACCCTCGAGCATCTGCGCCATGGCGGGTTGGCGTACTGGATACGCCCGTCCTCGCCCACCACCAGAATGCCCTCGGCAGCGTTGGCCAACACCGAGGCGTTGAAGGCTCTGGCACTTTCCAGCTGCAAGGTCAGCGCCTGCAGTTCAGAGCGATTGTGCTCGTGCTCCAGCAGGCTTTGAATCTTGTGCCGCAGCACGCTGGGATCGAAGGGTTTGAGTACGAAATCCACAGCCCCGGTGCTGTAACCGCGCAGCACCGCATCGTGGGTCTGGGCGATGGCGGACACGAAGATGATCGGCGTCAGCCGCGTGCGCGGGTTGCCACGCATCAGCCGGGCGACCTCGAAGCCATCCATGCCCGGCATCTGTACATCGAGCAACACCAGCCCGACATCCTCCTCGAGCAGGCAGCGCAGGGCCTGCTCGCCGGAACTCGCGCACCGCAGTTGCCACTCGCCATCCTCGAGCAACGCCTGCATAGCCTCGAGGTTTTCCATACGATCATCGACCACCAACAGCACCTGCTTGGCGGATACGGCGGCGGTCTTGCTCTGCGCCTGGGCCATCGTCATTCCCCTGTCCATCTGCCCTTGCCTCAGTTACACCTGCGTTGAAGTTAGTCCATTACCCGACGAAGGTACGGACGGCATGCTCAACCAGCGTTCCAGCAGCGCCAGCAGCTCATCACGCTTGATCGGCTTGGCCATGTAATCATCGGCACCAGCGGTGATGCACTTCTCGCGGTCACCCTTCATCGCATGCGCGGTAAGCGCGATGATCGGGATCGTGCAGCCATGCTCCTGCTTGAGCAGGCGCGTGGCCGTGTAGCCATCCATGTTGGGCATGGCCATGTCCATCAGGATCAGGTCGAAGGGGTCGCGCTGGTAGCTGGCAATGGCTTCGAGGCCATCACCGGCAGCGCTGATGCACAGCCCCACTTCATCGAGCAGTGCCGTCAGCGCATAGACGTTACGCACATCGTCATCCACCAGCAGAATACGTTTACCCTCAAACGGGCCGGATAACCCTCGAGCCGCCTGCGGCGCCCGCACATCAACAAGAAAGCCCTGCACCGCCTGGCACAACGCATCGGTATCGTCGCCATGCTTGCGCACCACCACGGCGCTGTAGCGCCGCAGCCGCTGCAGGGTCTGCTGGGTAACGTCAATACCGGTATTGATCACCACACGCACCCCCTGCAGCGAACGCAACTGATTGAGGCTGTCGAGCAGGGCAAAACCGTCCTGATCCGGCAGGTCGAGATCGATCACCAGCGCGCAGAACCGGCCCTGCGCATAGGCTGCGCGTGCCTGCTCGCCATCGGCGCAGGCGACCACCTGAAAGCCCAGCGCGGCAAGTTGCGCGCGGTAGTGTTCACGCTCCACCTCGACATCTTCGACCAGCAACACGGCCTGCTCCTGCTGCGTGCCATGCTGCAGCTCGAAGAACACCTGCTCCAGCTCATCGCGACCGATGGGTTTGACCAGATAGCGCGTGCCGTCATCGTTCCAGCCTGCCGGCTGCGGCACGCAGGAAATGATGTGCACCGGCGTATGCCGATGCGCTGGCTGGGCACGCAAACGGCGAAACAGCTGCCAACCGCTGAGGTCAGGCAAGAGGATGTCGAGAATCACCGCATGGAACGACTCCTGTTGCAGCAGCCCCAATGCCTGCTGCCCGGTACGACAATGCACGCTGGAGAAACCATGGGCGTGGGCCTCCTCGGCGATCACGGTCGCGAAATTGGCGTCATCCTCGATGATCAGCAACGGCGGCCCCTCGCCAGCCCGCTGCGGCCCTTCGGCAGGCGTCTCGAGACTGAGCGAGGCGATCTGCACCGGTAACCTGACCGTAAAGGTCGAGCCCTGCCCTGGCGCGCTTTGCAAGCTGATGTCACCCTCCAAAGCCAGCACCAGTTGCCGGGTGATGGCCAGCCCCAGCCCGGTACCGCCAAACCGCCGGCTGGTGGAGCCGTCGATCCGCTGAAAGGCGTGAAAGACCTGTTCGTGCTGCGCCGGGTCGATACCGATACCGCTGTCGCGCACGCTGAAACAGAGCAGTTCGCGCCCATCCACCTGCGCCCCCTGACTGCTGACCGTGAGAGTGACTTCGCCCCGGTCGGTAAACTTCAGCGCGTTGGACAACAGGTTGCGCAGGATCTGATGCAGACGCACGCGATCGCTGTGGATGACGCGCGGCACCCCCGCCTCCAGCTCGGTATGCAGGCGCAGCCCCTTGAGCTCGGCCATCGGCCGCAGGCTGGCATCGAGCTCCACCAGCACATCCTGCATGTTGATCGGTTCGAGCTTGAGCTGCATTCGCCCGGATTCGACCTTGGCCAGGTCGAGCACATCGTTGATCAGTTGCAGCAGATCACCACCGGCGCGGTGCACGATATCGGCATGCTTGGCCTGTTTCTCGGTGAGATTGCCGGCCAGATTCTGGCGCAGCTGATCGCTGAGGATCAGGATGCTGTTGAGCGGCGTGCGCAGCTCATGGGACATATTGGCGAGGAATTCGGACTTGTAACGGTTGGCCAGCAGCAGTTGCTCGGCCTGTTCGCGCAGCTTGTGCTCAGCGGCCCTGCGCTCGCTGATGTCGATGATCACCGCCTGCACCAGCGTCTCGCTGCCTGTGCGTATCGGCGACAGCTCCACTTCCAGGGGAATCATGTGGCCTTCGCGGTGCTGCCCGAACAACTCGCGATTACCGCCCATGCGCCGCGGCTCCGGGAGCGCCTGGTAACCGCGACGCAGCCACACGTGACCGCCGCGCAGCGCTGCGGGCAGGAGCATTTCTACCGGCTCACCGAGCAGTATCTGCCGCTCGTAGCCGAAGAGCAGCTCGGTCTGCCGGTTGACCATGGCAATGCGTCCCTGACCATCGACCAGCACGATGGCATTGGGCGAAGCCTCGACCACCAGGCGGAAACGCTCCTCGGCCACCTTGCGGGCACGCAGGTCGACCAGGTTGATCAGGTAACTGCTGCCTTCGTGCAGCGGGTTGAGACTGATACTGACCGGAATCGACTCGCCGCGCAGCGTACGCACGGTACGCTCGTCACCTTCAGCCAGTTGCGCCTGCAGCTCATGCGGCGACGCGATGTCTGGCAGCACACGCTGCACGGTTTCCCCTGGCAAGGCATTGAGCGGACAGTCGAACAGTTCGGCGGCACTGCGGTTGGCCATCTCGATACGGCCCCTGGCATCACACAGCACGGTGGCAACCGGCAGACGCTCGACCAGCAGGCGAAAGCGCTCTTCACGCTCGCTCAAGGCGGCAGCGGCACGCTTTGTGAGCTGTAACTTGCGCTCGCGCTGGTAAAGGAAGCCACCGACCAGCATCGACAGCAAAAGCGTCGCGAGCAGACCGGCCCAGAGCCCGAATAAACCGGTGCGATCAACCAGATTGCGCTCGTATTCGGGCGTCCCGATGACCTCGAGCGTCCAACTGCGCCCATACAGCGACAAGGTCTGCTGGCTGCGAAAACGCGGACGCCAACCATTGGCCAGTGCCTTACCGCTGAGCAGTTGCAGATCACTTGCCTGCATGTCCTGCAGGATGATGTCGAACAGCCGCGTCTTCGCACCGAGAATGTCATCCATCAGATCCTGGCTGCGGAATGCGCCGTGCACCATCCCCAATAGCGCCGCCTGGCGCTGCTCGAGGGTGTTGATGGGCAGCCCCGGGCGGAACACGGGCAAGTACAGCAGCACGCCTGACTGCACGTTAACGTCCACCTCCTGGCGTAACACCAACGGCCTGCTCAAACTGGCGTCACCGGTTTCCAGGCTGCGCTCGATGGCAGCGCGCCGTACCGTATCACTGAGCATGTCGAAGCCGAGCACGCGCCGGTTGCGCCAGTCCAGCGGGCTGACGTAATCGACGGGCAGATAATGCTCTCGCTCGCCGGGCGGGAAAATCTGGTAATCGAGCCGCCCCTCGGCCTTGACCTCAGCCGCGAAGCCGGCGAGCTGTTCCGGCTGCAGGTAACGCGACCAGGCAACAGCCTGAATGCCCGGGTAACGATGCTGCAACTGCAACTGGTCGAGCGCACGGCTCCATTCATCTTGCGAAACCTGGTCACTGCCAATCATCAGGCCGGATACGCCGCCCCATTTCAT
>ERZ1029870.109-NODE-109-length-11177-cov-15.832584_pt1 | contig 11177 bp, 10 predicted proteins | sample MGYA00519236_ERZ1029870 | MGnify/ENA primary metagenome ERZ1029870 (study PRJEB33666, sample SAMEA4610924) | skin metagenome | biome: Human-associated habitat; feature: Malodor aspect; material: skin | place: Philippines | collected 2015-08 ... | reverse complement strand
AGGTCATCGCCAACCACCACAACGCGCTGTCGATCTTCAGCGACGACTCCGGGCGAGATGCACAGCTCAAGACGCTACTGGGCATCCTGAAGATGGCTGAGCATATCTGCGAGACTCACCGCGTGCTGGGTGCCCAGGCCGTCGACATGGAGTGGCAATACATCGCCCAGCCGATTCTGGAGTATGTGGGGCTCTCGGAATATGACTTCGAGAACCTGCGCGAGAGCATCCGCGACCTGGCCGTGCTCTGAGGCCTGGTGCGCCGCTTACGCGCGGGCGTGCGCTACCGTTTTCTGCGCCGCTCCTGCTAAGGTGGCGCACCGCCGTTTTCCTGCCGTAGCGCCATGCCTGAATTACCTGAAGTCGAAACTACCCGCCGGGGCATCGCCCCCTATCTGGAAGGTCAGCGCGTCAGCCGCGTGATCGTGCGTGAGCGCCGCCTGCGCTGGCCGATTCCCGAAGATCTGGACATTCGCCTGTCCGGTCAGCGTATCGAGCGCGTCGAACGGCGTGCCAAGTACCTGCTGATCAAGGCCGAGGCAGGCAGCCTGATCAGCCACCTGGGCATGTCCGGCAGCCTGCGCCTGGTCGCGTGCGGCCTGGCTGCGGCCAAGCACGAGCATGTGGATATCGAACTGGAATCGGGGCTGGCGCTGCGCTACACCGATCCGCGGCGCTTCGGCGCGCTGCTCTGGAGCGAAGACCCGCTGCGCCATGAGTTGCTCAGCAAGCTTGGCCCGGAGCCGCTGGGTGGCGCCTTCGATGGTGAGCGCCTGTTCCAGTTGTCACGCGGGCGCAGCATGGCGGTCAAGCCGTTCATCATGGACAACGCCGTGGTGGTGGGGGTGGGCAATATCTACGCCAGCGAAGCGCTGTTCGCCGCCGGTATCGACCCGCGCCGCGAGGCCGGCTCAATCTCCCGGGTGCGTTATTTGAAGCTGGCCGATGAAATCAAGCGCATCCTCGCTTATGCCATCGAGCGCGGCGGCACCACGCTGCGCGATTTTGTCGGCGGTGATGGTCAGCCGGGCTATTTCCAGCAGGAGCTGTTCGTCTACGGCCGAGGCGGCGAGTTCTGCAAGGCCTGTGGCGGTACCCTGCGAGAGGTCAAACTGGGCCAGCGAGCCAGCGTCTACTGCCCACGTTGCCAGCGTTGAAACGCCTGATACGAATAAAAAATCCGAGGTACTGATGTCCGGCAACTATCTGCCCCCCAATCCTTTCGCCGAACGGCTGGGCCGCACGGTGTTGAAGCTGATGGGCTGGCGTATCGAGGGGCATTTGCTGAAGCTCGATAAGTTCGTCGCCATCGGTGCCCACCATACGTCCAACTGGGACTTCGTGATTTTCATCGCGCTGAAGTTCGTGCTGCGCCTCAATGCCCGCTGGTTCGGCAAGCACAGCATCTTTCGCTGGCCTTTTGGCGGTCTGATGCGCAGCTGGGGCGGTGTCCCGATTCGCCGGGACCGCACGCTCAACACCGTCGAGCAGGCGGTGCAGGCCTTTCGCGAGCATGATCAGTTCATCCTGGTGCTGTCGCCCGAAGGCACGCGCAAGAAGGTCGAGCGCTGGCGGATGGGCTTCTACCATATCGCCCTGGGCGCCGGTGTCCCCATTGTGCTCGGCGCGCTGGACTATCAGAACCGGCGGGTGGTGATCGGCCCTGTTTTCCAGCCTACTGGGGATGAGCGCGCCGATCTGGCGGCGATGCTGGCGTTCTTTCGTCCTTACGTGCCGAAAAAGCCGGAGTATGCCTTTCACGGCGATTGACGTCCGTCACGCTGACAATTGCCAATGCGCTGTTATAGTTAACTGGCAGTTGAAAAACTACCTGCGTTGCCATTGCTGCGTTTAAAACAGGCTCGTGCGCGAGTCCGATCAAAATGCTCATTTACAACGCGTAAACTCCGTTTTTTCGCCTATTTTTGCCTTGCACTGGCTGTCTCGCCTACGTTTTTCAACAGCCTGTTAATGTCAGTTTCCCGAATAACCTGAAGGATCGATCCATGAAAGCGTTCCGCACTTCCGCCGTTGTCCTGGCGCTGACCTCTGGCCTGCTGGCGCTCTCGGCGCAGGCGGAAGTGGTTCAGCAGAACGTCAGCGGCGACCCGCTGTACACCGTCGAAGCGCCCAAGGGTTTCGCCATGGTTGGTGATCTGGTTGTCGCCCGCCCGCTGCTGATCGGCGCAACCCTGGTCGGCACTGCAGCCTTCATTGTCAGCCTGCCGTTCACTGCGCTGGGGGGCAACGTCGGTGAAGCCGCGCAAGCACTGGTGGTCGAGCCGGGGCGTGAAGCATTCGTACGTTGCCTGGGCTGCACCAGCAGCGGCTACAAGCAAAACTGATTCGCTGTAACCTGTTTATCGCGGCCCCACGCCTCCTGGTCGAGGTGTGGGGCCGCGTGCATGTGTATGCCGAAAAAGGAAAGCACGGTGATCATGAAGTACCTGCGTGCGGTGATGTTGCTGCTGGTGGTGGCGGGGTTGGCTGCCTCGTTCTGGTTCAGCCAGGGCTGGCTGCAGCTTTGCGCCGGGCTGGCGATCTTCCTGTTCGGCATGCAATGCCTGGAAGAGGGCTTGCGCCAGCTGGCCGGCAGCAAGCTGGAACAGATACTCGGACGTAGCACCTCCACGCCCTTCAAGAGCCTGTTGTTCGGCGTTGGCGGCACCTTGTTGCTGCAGTCCAGCACCCTGGTGTCGCTGCTGACCATCGCGTTCATCAGCACCGGGCTGATTCAACTGGCCGGCGGCATCGCCATTCTGTTTGGCGCCAACCTGGGCGCCACCAGCGGCATCTGGCTGCTGGCGATGGCCGGGCAGAACCTCAGCCTGAGTCCGCTGGCGCTGCCCCTGCTGGTGTTCGGTGTACTGGCGGGCTTCTTCGGGCCCAAGAGCAAGGCGGCCGGGCGCATCGTGCTGGGCATCGCTTTTATCTTTCTTGGCATCGATCAGATCAAGGAGGGCTTTGCCAGTTTCGGCGATGGCCTGGACATGACCGCCTATCACGAGAGCGGGTTGCGTGGGGCGCTGCTGTTCACGGCCATTGGCATGGCCGTTACTGTGGTGCTGCAGTCCAGCCACGCCACGTTGATGCTGACTCTTGCCGCGCTGGCCAGCGGCCAACTGGAGCTGGGGCAGAGCCTGGCCATCGCTATCGGTTCCAACGTCGGCAGCAGCGTGACCACCGCCTTCGTCGGCTCATTGGGTGGCAATCGCAGCGGTCAGCGGCTGGCCCTGGCGCATGCGTTGTTCAACATCACCACAGGGGTGATCGCGTTCATCCTGCTCGGCCCGCTGACCTGGCTGGTGCAGGCGCTGGCCGAACCACTTGGGCTGGGCGGCAATAGTCTGATTCAACTGGCGATGTTCCATACCCTGTTCAATGCAATGGGCGTGGCGCTGTTCTGGCCGTTACAGGCGCATCTGGCGCAGTGGTTGATTCGCTGGCTGCCGGAGCGTGTCGAACCGTCGGTGCTGATCACCAAGTTGCTGCCGGAGCAGATGGCCGAACCCGAGCTTACCCGTGCCCGTTACCTCAATGAGCGGGCGCTGGACTCGGTGGATGCGGCCTCCGGCGCGGTGGTGCAGGAGTTGGGGCACCTGGGTCGCCTGAGTCTGGAAGTGATCTGCCATGCGCTCTACCTGCCGGTGGATCAACTGGCGCGTGTGCGCGGCGATGAGCATTTGCTGCAGGCCAAGCCCGCCCATGGTGGGTTCGAGGCCGATCACCTGTATCGCGTACATATCAAGGGCGTGTATGGCGATCTGCTGAGTTTCATGGGCCGCATGGAGCTGCCCATGGATGAAGCGCACCAGCAGTTCTGGGTCAGCTGCCAGTTGGCAGCGCTGCAACTGGTGGATGCGGTCAAGGATGCCAAGCACTTGCAGAAGAACCTCGGCCATTATCTCGACGCGCCGCCCTCGGCCGTGCGTGACGCCTATGTGGAGCTGCGTCGCCATTTGCTCGCCACCCTGCATGAGGTGCGCGAGCTGGCGCGTACCGACCTGCCGGAGGAGGCCTGGCAGTCACGCCTGCGCTGGCTCGACGAGCAGGCGGCCAATTTCGATGCCGCATTCCGCCAGCGGCTGTTTGCCCAGGTACGCGAGGGGCGTCTGGATGGCCTGCAGACCAGTTCCCTGATGAATGATCTGGGCTATGCCAGCCGTATTTTCCAGAGCCTGCGCAACGTGCTGATGCTGGGCAGCGAGCAGGCGCTGTTCCGTGAACTGCGCAAGTTCGGTGAGGCGCAGGAGAGCCTGATACGGCTCTCCTGACACAAGGCGTAGCCCGGATGAAATCCGGCAGCGGTTGTGCAATTTCCCCGGATTGCATCCGGGCTACGGTCATATGCGGTCGGTGCGTATCAGGGCGTCGCCTCGCCAATCCCGCGCGGATCGCTGGCCGCCTGCACCTCGCCGCTGGCCTTGTCCCACAGCAGCACCTGCTGGTTGCCGTACTGCCGCTCCAGAGGTTTGAGTGCATGGCCGCGCTTTTGCAGCGCGGCGATCTGCTCAGCGCTGAAGGTATCCGGCTCATGCTCGATCACGTCGGGCAGGAACTGGTGGTGGTAGCGTGCCACCGCCGGCCAGCGCCCGATGGGCTGATCGTCCAGGTATTCGAGCATCGACAGCAGCACCATGCTGGGGATACGGCTGCCACCCGGTGTGCCGAAGGCGGCGAACTCATCCACACTTTCGATGAAGCTCGGGCTCATCGATGACAGTGGGCGTTTACCGCCGGCGATGCTGTTGGCCTGGCTGCCGGCCAGACCATAGGCGTTGGCGCCCTGTACGTCGGCGGCGAAATCGTCCATCTCGTCGTTGAGCAGCACACCGGTGCCGGGCACAGTGAAGGCGGCGCCGAACGGCAGGTTGATCGACAGCGTTGCAGCCACCGCGTTGCCTTCGGTATCGAGCACGGCAAAATGCGTGGTGTGGTCGCCTTCATGCCAGGTGCCGGCTGGCGGCAGGCTGGCGCTGGGGGTGGCCTGCGCGGGGTCGATGCTGCCGGCCAGTACCGCCAGGTGTCCGGGCGAGAGCAATTGCTCCACCGGGTTGTTGACGAAGTCCGGGTCGCCCAGCAGGCCTCGATCCCGGTAGGCGCGGCGCAGCGCTTCGACCACGTAATGCACCCGTTGCACCGGCTCTGCGTCGCGCCAGGGCAGTTGGCCGAGTATCGCCAGGCTCTGCGCCAGGGCGATGCCGCCAGCCGAGGGTGGCGGTGCGCTGATCAGCTCGCGGCCATCCGCCAAAGCGAAACGTAGCGGTGCGCGGCGGACGATGCGGTACTCGTGCAGGTCATCCAGCGTCCAGATGCCGCCGGCATGGCGCACACCGGTCACCAGGCGTTCGGCCACGGGGCCGGCATAGAAACCGGCCCGGCCCTGTTCAGCCAGCGCCTGCAGGGTGTCGCCCAGCTCCGCTTGGCGCAGCAGGAAACCTTCTGCCGGCACCTCGCCCTGATCGAGAAACAGTCTGGCGCTTTCGGCATCATCGCGCAGCGCTGCCAGACGCCAGGTGGCGCGTTCGCGGTAGACGCGGTCGACCGCGAAACCCTCGTTGGCCAGGCGAATGGCCGGCTCCAGGCTGGTTTTCAGGGGCAGACGGCCGTGTTTTTCGGCCAGTTCGACCAGCGCGGCCGGCAAGCCGGGAATGGCCGCTGCCAGTGCGCCATTGAGCGACAGCTCGCGCTGTACCTTGCCGTCACGCACGTAGAGATCCGCCTTGGCCTCCAGCGGCGCGCGTTCGCGGGCATCGAGGAAGTCGTAGGTCGGCGTCTCGCCGCCACTGCGCAGGAGGAAGAAACCGCCGCCGCCAATACCCGAGCCGTAAGGCTCGACCACGGCCAGTGCCGCGCTGGCGGCTACGGCGGCATCGAAGGCATTGCCACCGGCGTCGAGCATCTGCTGTGCGGCGGCTGTGGCGGCGGGGTGGGCGGTGGCAATGGCGGGTTGCTGTGGCGCGGCCTGGGCCAGCAGGCTGGCGCCGAGCAGCAGGGTCGATAGCAGGAGAGTGCGCAACATGCGATCTACCAGGGGTGGCTGAGTGAAGCGCGAAGCTTAACAGCCTGGCCGCGGCGATAGGGCACAACCCACGCGGAGAAGCAGGAGGCCGCTGGCCTCCCGGCACTATCAGGCTTTGCCGGTGATGATGCGGTACTTGTGCATCAATTCATCCTTGCTCTCGACGTTGTTTTCGTCGAGCGGGATGCAGTCCACCGGGCACACCTGCTGGCATTGCGGTTCATCGTAGTGACCGACGCATTCGGTGCACAGGTTGGGGTCGATCACGTAGATCTCCTCACCCTGGGAGATGGCGCCGTTGGGGCACTCGGGTTCGCAGACGTCGCAGTTGATGCAGTCGTCGGTGATGATCAGGGACATGGAACAACTCCTGTCGCAGCGCAGGCTTCGACATTGGCGGACAACGATGGCGCGAATTGTGCCGTATTGGCGTGCCTTGTGCCATTGGCCTGGTCAGTCAGGCGTCGCTACCTGTAGGAGCGGCGCCTCGCCGCGAATGTGCAGGCGCCTGAATGATTCGCTCCGGAGCGGGGCACCTACCGGGCTGGCGGGATGCTTGAATCAGCGGGGCATGAGGGCGAACATCGCTACCATGCGTGTAGGAGCGGCGCCTCGCCGCGAATCTGGGCCCGCCAGACACGCTTCGCCCCGGGGCGGGGCTCCTACTAAAAGCCGATATTGCTTAGCTTTTACGAAACCGCGCGTTCAGGGCGTCGGCCACGGCGGGGTGAACGAACTTGGAAATATCGCCACCCAGGGCCGCGATCTCGCGTACCAGGGTCGAGGAGATGAAGGAATACTTCTCCGACGGCGTGAGGAACAGGCTTTCGACGTCCGGCGCCAGTTGGCGGTTCATGTTGGCCAACTGAAATTCGTACTCGAAGTCCGACACCGCGCGCAGGCCGCGCAGGAACACATTGGCGTTCTGTTCCTTGACGAACTGCGCCAGCAGCGAGGAGAAACCCACCACTTCGACGTTGGGCAGGTGCTTGGTCACCTCGCGGGCCAGTTCGACACGTTGCTCCAGCGGGAAAAGCGGGTTCTTCTTGGGGCTGGCGGCGACGGCGATGATGACGTGATCGAACAGGCGCGCAGCGCGTTCGACCAGATCACCGTGGCCCTTGGTGATGGGGTCGAAGGTGCCGGGGTATAACACTCGATTCATCGGGACGTCCTGGCAGGTCGAAAAGGAGTCGGATGGTAGCGCAGCGCATGCCAGCGGCCAAGCCACGGCCGCCGCCGGGTTTTTCAAGGTTGTAACGCCCGCGTCTAGCCCGGATTTTTCAGGCGCTCTGCCAGTAACGTGGCGAGCTTCGAGGTCAGCCCGTAGATCGACAGCTGTGGGTTGGCGCCGATGCTGGTGGGGAACAGCGAGCCGTCATGAACCGACAGGTTGGCCAACTGATGATGCCGGCCCAGGCTGTCGACCACCGCCTGCTGTGGGTCTTCGCCCATGGCGCAGCCGCCCATGACATGGGCGCTGCCCAGACGCGTGCGATAGAGCACCAGATCGAGCTGCTCGATCAGTGTCCTGGCTTGCTGCCAGCTCTTCACGTAACCGGCATCGGCGTGCAGTGGCATCACCGCCTTGGCACCGGCGGCGAACTGGATTTCGGCCATGCTCAGGAAGGCGCGGCGCACGCCCTCCCAGGTGTAATCGGTCATCTGGTAGTCGAGCACCGGGCTGCCGTCGCCACGCAGCTCCACGCGGCCTTCGGCGCTGTCCGGATGGAAGCCGTCGCGCAGCAGGGCGAGCATCACGTTGGTGTGCGGCAGTTGCGCCATACGCTGGGCATTCTCGCGGCCGAAGTCGCCGAGCAGGGTGGCGGTCAGTGCCGGTTGCAGCGGCGGTACCTCCAGTTTGTAGGAAAGGCGCCCGGTGGTGCCGTCGTCCCACTGGAAATGATCGGAATAGACCGACTGCGGCGCGCCGTAGAAGGGGTTGATGACCTGCTCGAACTGCGCTGCGGAGAAGTTCACCAGGTGCAGATAGGTGCGCCGGCCAACCCGCTGGTGCGGGTCGGGCGCATTGGAGCGCAGCAGGATGCCGGGCGTGTTGATGCCGCCGCCGGCCAGCACGTAATGCCGCGCCTTGACCCGGATGAGCTTGCCATTGGGCGCCACGCAGCGCTCGTCCATGCCCAGGCAGTCGATGCCGACCACCTTGTCGCCTTCGATCAGCAGCTTGTCGGCGCGCGCCAGGTAAAGGAGCTCGCCGCCCGCCTCGAGGGTGGCGGGGATGGTGGTGACCAGCATCGACTGCTTGGCGTTGGTCGGGCAGCCCATGCCGCAATAGCCGAGGTTCCAGCAGCCGCGCACGTTGCGCGGGATCGGCGCCCAGTGATAGCCGAGTTTTTCGCAGCCGCTGCGGATCACCTCGTTGTTGGCATTCGGTGGTACCGCCCAGGGCGCCACGCCCAGGCGCTGTTCCATCTGCTCGAACCAGGGTGCCATGGACTCGACGTCATGGCCCTTCACGCCGTGGACCTCGGCCCAATGCGCCAGGGTCTGTGGCGGCGTGCGGAAGCTGCTGGTCCAGTTGATCAGGGTGGTGCCACCGACCGCGCGGCCCTGGAGGATGGTGATGGCGCCGTCCTTGCTCATGCGACCGATACCCTCCTGGTAGAGGGTTGGGTAGGCCTCGGCTTCCTGCATCTTGAAGTCGTCGCTGGTCTTCAGCGGGCCTTCCTCGATCAGCAGCACCTTGTAGCCGGCAGCGCTGAGGATTTCCGCTGTGGTGCCGCCACCGGCGCCGCTGCCGACGATGGCGACGTCGGCCTCCAGCGTCAGGTCATTTTCCAGGCGTGAACCGTCGTGGGTCTTCCAACCCCTGGCCAGGCCTTGTTTGAACAAATCAGGTACGGGCATTTGACTTTCTCTTCTTGTAGCAGGGCCGTCTGTAGTCACGAGTTTGGTGCTCGCCTGGATCGCGGATAAATCCGCTCCTACACAAGCGGCTCACATCCTGTGGGAGCAGCTGTAGGGTGGGCTTCAGCCCACCAAGGCCGGTCGCTGTTGGTGGGCTGAAGCTAGCCGCTATACGGTGGGCGGCCCGGGATAGCCGCAATGGGCCCAGGCCTCCTGGCGGCTGTACCAGGCCATCATCACCAGCTGCAGCAGCGAGGCGTGGCCCATGCGCAGCAAGCTCAGGCTGCTGTTCTGCCAGCGCGTGAGGAAGTTGCGCACGTCGTCGGCGCTGGCGTTGTCCCAACTGCCCCATACCCCGGTCAGCGGGCCACGGCTGATGGGCAGGGCCAGCACATCGAACAGTTGCACGGTCAGTTTCAGCATCGCCGGCGACAGGTGCGCCAGGCTGGTGTCGAGGCTCTTGAGTGTGCCGTCGATGGCCTGCGGCATCTGCTCGGCGCTGACGGCGCCGTCGAGCATCACCGGGATCAGCGCGCGCAGAAATGGCAGGTCGCTGCTGCGCAGGATCAGGTAGCCGCTGGCCGGCGTGCTGGCCGAGCAGCCGCTTAAGGTAGCGGTCAGCCCGGCAGTGCCGAGCAGCGCCGTGCCCAGCAGGCCGACCTTGAGCAGATTGCGCCGCGAAAGCTGCGGCGTGTTCAGGGGGGTGTCGTTCATTGTTGTTGTCACCAGGCGTAAAACGGGCGCTGCCCGCGTTGTTCAGCGTACGAACAGCTTGTAGACCAGCTTCTGGATCGCCTTGCCATAGGGCGGGTAGATCAGCCGCGCGGCGTTGAAGCGCTGCTTGATAAACACGCCCTTGGCCTTGCTGAAGGTCAGGAAGCCTTCGTGACCGTGGTAATGGCCCATGCCGGAGGGGCCGATGCCGCCGAACGGCATGTCGTCCTGGGCCACGTGCAGCAGGGTGTCGTTCAGGCACACGCCGCCGGAATGGGTCTCGTGCAGCACGCGCTGCTGCTCGCGCCTGTCGTAGCCGAAGTAGTACAGCGCCAGCGGCCGTGGCCGCGCGTTGACGTAGGCGAAGGCGTCTTCGATACGGTCGTAGGGCACCACGGGCAGCAGCGGACCGAAGATCTCGTCCTGCATCAGCTTCATGTCGTCGCTGACGTCCAGCACCAGGCTCTGCGGCAGGCGCCGGCCCTGGGTCTCGGGGTAGATAGGGACGATACGCGCGCCCTTGGCCTGGGCGTCCTGCAGATAGCCGTTGAGGCGCGCCAGCTGGCGCTCGTTGATGATCGCGGTGTAGTCGGGGTTGTCCTTGAGCTGCGGGTAGAAGCGCTGCACGACGTCGCGGTAGGCGGCGACGAAGCCCTCCACCCGATCCCTCGGCACCAGCACATAGTCCGGCGCCACGCAGGTCTGCCCGGCATTGAGGGTCTTGCCGAAGGCGATGCGCTCGGCAGCGTCGGCCAGTGGTACGTCGGCGCTGACGATGGCGGGTGACTTGCCGCCCAGTTCGAGGGTCACTGGAGTCAGGTTTTCGGCGGCAGCGCGCATCACGTGCTTGCCGATGCTGGTGGCGCCGGTGAACAGCAGGTGGTCGAACGGCAGTTTGGAGAAGGCTATGCCGACTTCCGCTTCACCCAGGGCGACGCTGACCAGATCCTCGGGGAAAATGCGCGCCAGCAGATCCTTGACCAGTTGCGAGGTGGCCGGGGTGGACTCGCTCATCTTGATCATCACCCGGTTGCCGGCGGCCAGCGCCCCGGTCAGCGGGCCGATGGCGAGAAACAGCGGGTAGTTCCACGGCACGATGATGCCGACCACGCCCAGCGGCTGGTAGATGACCTTGGCCGACGCCGGCATGAATTGCAGGCCGACGCTGCGCCGCGAGGGTTTCATCCACTTCTTGAGGCGTTTGGAGGCGTAGTGGATGCCGTGCAGGCTGGGCATCAGTTCGGCGAGCAGGGTTTCGTCTGCCGAGCGGTTGCTGAAGTCCCGGGAAATGGCCGAGATCAGGGTGTCCTGTTGCTCGGTCAGCAGTTCGCTGAGGGATTTGAGCCACTGCAGGCGCTGTTCGGCCGATGGCATCGGATTGGCGGCAAAGGCGGCGCGTTGCAGGGCAAAGGTGCTCTCCAGCTGGTTGATCTGCTGCTGGCTGTGCTGCAGGTAGGCGATGTCGGCGACCATAGGTTTCTCCTCGACGTTCCAGCGGGCAGGCTGTTGAAAAACTATCTGCGTTGTCATCGCTGCGTTAAAAACAGGCTCGTGCGCGAGTCCGATCAAAATG
>ERZ1029870.106-NODE-106-length-11349-cov-4.800779_pt1 | contig 11349 bp, 16 predicted proteins | sample MGYA00519236_ERZ1029870 | MGnify/ENA primary metagenome ERZ1029870 (study PRJEB33666, sample SAMEA4610924) | skin metagenome | biome: Human-associated habitat; feature: Malodor aspect; material: skin | place: Philippines | collected 2015-08 ... | reverse complement strand
CTGTAGGTAGGCTAAAGGAAGTCCCCAATTTTCAACAAAATATCCGTAACCTGACTGTTGTCAGCATGGACACATGGTTAAAGTGATTATGAAAAACGCCATCCTGTTTAACTCCTACGAAAACCCTGCACTGTCGGCATTGTTCCCATTTCCATTTTTCCACAAGGATGTTCTGTGGAAATCCATTGAGCACTTTTACCAGTATCATAAGCTAGCGAAAACTGAGACTGAGTTGCGTCAAAAGATCATTTTGTCTTTTGATCCGTACAAGGCTAAACACTTTGGTTCAAAGAAGGCCGGAGGCAAACCACGCGCCGACTACGAACAAGTTCGTTTGCAAATCATGCGAAAGGCGATCAAGCTGAGTTACGATCAAAATCCCTTACGTCAAAGAATTCTCAAGGCTACGAAGACGGCGAACCTAGTGCATCTTGCGCAGTGGGATGACTTTTGGGGTTGGTACGACGGCAAAGGGCAAAATCAGTTTGGAATTCTTTTGATGCAGTATCGAGATACATTAAAATGAATCTAACACCACCACGTATATCACTAGAGCAGATTCGTACACTTATGCTTTCTTGGTGGGGTGATCCCAAGGCTTTTGGAAATGCAATAAGTGCAATCACTGCGTACACCTTCGATGCCGCGCCTACTGCGGTTATAGATTTACTCTGTGCTGCCAAACACTACCCGCCTAGAGCGCAAGTGGTTGTGTTACGTGCATGTAATGTTTATAAAAGTATACCTGACGTGTATCCGCACTGGCGCTCGTTGTGTTTGCATGCGTACTATGAATTAGAGAACGAACCGAAGCGTAAGCGCATTATGGTGGGCTTGATAAATCACGAAACTGCTGAGCCTAACCAAACGTTTGACGTAGGCCGTACCAAACCAAAGGCACTGATTGGTGATTAATTATGAACGAACCTGTTTTCGGTAAATTTACATTCGATTTCAATTTTGATTCGTTAGACTGAGGACTGACCCATGGAACTTAAATTTCCGGCTTTATATTTGATGGTAGGTTATGCCCCAGGTGGGTATATGGTTACGGAACGTTACACAGGCAACACCATTCACGGAGTCGATAAACGTGCATGGTGCGGCAAAGAATATGCAGATACCATGATTGCCCACTACGTCGATTCCGTGGTTTCTGAGTACCGTTTTATCAAAATGCGTAATGGATTACCGCCGGCAGCAACGACAGAACTAGAAGAACTGGTAGAACTTGAAAGCACTCAGGAATCGATGGATTTAAAAGACCCATTGTTTGAATTCGTTGTGTCTGATCGTGTGCGTAATGTATGTGACTATGTGCGCTACAATGAGGAAAATTGATCATGGGCAACACTTGGACTATTTCAATCTGGCAACCAGCGATTGACGGAAGCGGTTATGAGTATGTTTGTTTCTGGCGAGGCGAATCAAAAATTAAAGCTCTCTTTATGTTTTGGCGAGCACGTCGCTATGCTGCATCCAAAGACTTCCATTGCGTCCGGTTTGAGTGGCGCGGGTAACTGTAAAGTAATCTTGCTACGCCTGCTCGGGTACAATCCATTTAGTTCTTGTTTAGAGCTGAAGTATCGACACTGCATTACTATCGCAGACCCAAGGCCATTTGACTATTTGTGTGATGCGGCAGGCGAACTAACAACAATACGCTTGGAGACAATTACGGATGATCCCTCAATTACTGAAGGCGTTCGACTATGAAACGCAGCCGAAAGCCGCAATCATTCGTGCTAAGCGTGAAGAGTCCAAGGTGCGTGATTTTGTAAATAGCACTTACACTTTCTTCACAGGTAAGGACATAGATTTTTATGCCGCTGTGGTTAATCGGCAAACGGTGAGCTTCTCTGGTGGAGCACATGCACTGATTGGTGTATTGAAAGCGCGTCGTGTAAAAAGTGCGTTGGAATTTTCTGAGTGGCGTAAAGAAAATAAAGCCGCAGTAAAGAAGGCGCACCTATCATGATCGATTGGCATAAATATCCAGAAGAAACGCCTGCTGCCTACACTGAGTGCGTCTGTACTGACGGCACACTGCTGGAAATGGACTTATACTTGAACGTGATGTTTCATAAAGAGTCCCACGGTGTACGGAAGTGGACTCACTGGCTATCCAAAAATGAATTGCTTACCTATCTAGGCGCAACGTCCGACCGACAAGTTCTGAAAGAAAACCTACCCGCATAGGAATATGGAAATGAACCAAACCGCTAGCGTATGGGATTCACTGATCGATGACAAAGACAAAGCGTCTGAGCTGAAAATGCGCTCGGAAATGCTCATTGAAATTCAAGAGTATGTACGCACCAATTTCGAAACAAACGCGGCTGCTGCCAAATTCTTCGGAATTTCGTACCCGAGAATGTCAGACCTAGTTAATGGCAAGCTGCATCAATTCGGTTTCTCCAGCCTACTGGCGATGACAAATAAATTCAGCCCTAAGCGGTTGGTTGACCAAATCACAGTCGAAGAACTACGTGTAAAACTGAATACCGCAATTGATTTACTTGGTACGGTTGATTGTGAAACTGGATATGGGGAGAGTGGTCGCCACGCTGTACTCCCGGCAATCAAACACTTGCAAGACGCGCTTGCTGAACTCTCCAACATTAAAGGATAACCCATGTTTGAAGGTATCTCGCTGTCTGACCTGCATTTTACTGGCTTAGACAAACACTTCGTTGACGCAGATGATCGTATTTTTGCGGAAATGGAAAAGATTTACCAGTATGCCGTAAAGCGAGCTATCAAGTACGTGGTCATGCCGGGCGATCTATCTGACCGCCCGCATATCCCAACAGATACGTATATCAAGCTGTTTTTGTTCCTTAAGAAATACGATGATTTGGTAACGACGATCTACATTGCAGGCAACCACGACTTTGACGATATCGAGCATACGTCAATGAATTTCTTGGAAGTCCTGTCGCGAGAAAAGGCTCTCAAAAATACCAAAATATACCTCAAGCCTGCACGCACCGAAATTGAAGGTGTACCTGTAAACTTCCTCCCGTATCCGTGCCTGAAATCTCTTTCTACCAATTCAGGTTCATTGAATTTCGCGCACGTCGAATACACAGGTGCAATTGGGGATAATGGTCGCAAACTCAAAACCAAAAAGGAATTGGAAACTCACCCCGATGACTTCACCATTTCAGGCCATATTCACCAGTATCAGTACCTGAAAGAAAAGCGTGCCATTTATGTAGGAAATCCATTCCAGAAAAACTTTGGTGAAAAACTCCCTAAAGGATTTATTCACTTCAAGGCCTACGTCAAGAAAGGCCGCGTAATGGTTGAACATGAGTTTATCGAGAATAAACCCAACTTCACCCTGGTTAACCTTCAGATTAATGACGTATCGGATTTCAAGAAGATTAAAAACGACGATTCTATCCGATATAAACTACACATTGATCCTGAAGTAGCTATTCCGCCTGATTTGCTGATTAAATACCCCAATATCACAGGCGGTTTATTTACTAATCTAGGCAAGCGTGCAGCAAGCGATGACGTTGATGAAGAAACGTCCGTAAAACCCAAGTCGAAAGTAAATATATATACAGGATTAAAGAACTTCCTGGTATCCAATGGTGTAAAGAACCTAAAAGAAATGAAAAATGAAGTGGATATTGCATGTAATAAACTAGGAATTCAAAAATAATAACGGGTATTTTGCCTCGGAATATATATTTTTATTCTTCCTAATTTATTTTTAGTTGGAAAACGTGGCGCTGCGTTTATGGTGGCTACGGCCACCTTAACCCCAACTAAAAACCCATATTCCGAGGAATGAAACCATGGCAACTGTTAAAGCTGTGCGGAAAGACAATTCCGCAGAAGCCCGGCAGACCCGTAAAAAGTCTCGTCAGGTTTACAAAGGTAAAAAAGCAAAAATCCTTCAGAAAGCCCGTCAGTCGTACAAGCTGCTGACTCCGAAGGAAAAAATCATCCACCGTGCTCACTCCCTTATGCTGGAAGCTATGCGCCACGGCGCTACCGAAGCTGAAGCTAAGAAAATCGAACGCGAATACCTTAAGCGCGCTCGCAATAAAGGTGCTCTGCACGCCAAGCACGGCAAACTGACGGAACGTCGCAAACAAGCTGCTGAAGCTCAACGTGACGTTCGCGCTAAGCTGAAGGCTGAAGCCGAAGCCGAGCGTACCCGTCACAGTAAAGCTTTGGAAAAAATTTCCAAGCTGAAGAAAAAGCCAGAAGAAAAAGCCAGGCTGAAGCAAGCTGAAAAGCAAGAACACGCTAAGGCAATTGCAACCCTGGCAACGCATCGTAAACAAGCTACCACTTCCCATCGTAAACTGATGGAAAACCTGAAGAAAGTTGGCGCCAAGCTGCGTAAGCCTTCCTTCAAAGACCACATTTCCAACTACAAAGAACGTCCTATCAGCAAAACTGGTAAGCGTTTGGTAACTGAGAAAGCTGGTGGTGCTGCGAATAAAGCCGAAAAGCCTCGCGTAACTTCTAAGCAACTTAATGAAGCCGCAGAAGCCCCGGTGAAAAAACGCGGTCGTCCGGCTGGTTCCAAAAACAAACCGAAAGCTGAAGCTGCTGAAGCTGCTCCTGCAAAAGCCGCTAAAACTGGCGGGTCTGTAAAGAAAGAATCCGCACGTGGCCGCCAACACGCGCCGCACGGCCTTAAAGCTGATGGCACCCCGGCCAAGAAACCGGGCCGCAAACCGAAAGCTGAAGCTGCTCCTGCCGAAGCTCCAGTGAAAAAACGTGGTCGTCCGGCTGGTTCCAAAAACAAACCGAAAGCTGAAGCCGCTGAAGCTCCGGTGAAAAAACGTGGTCGTCCGGCTGGTTCCAAAAACAAACCGAAAGCTGAAGCTGCTGAAGCTCCGGTGAAAAAACCGGCTGCAAAAGCTGCTCAAGGCGGCGCCACTAAAAAGAAACCACTTGCCTTTAATGGCTAAGTAGTACTTAAACGAACCCACCTAGTCGAAAGATTGGGTGGGTTTTTTCTTGCCTATACCACTAATTTAAGTCTACGAGTGGTATAATGGACTTATATTTATGCAAATTCAAAGTAAGAACATCGAGGATCGTCCAAACATCCTCGATTTAAAACGCGCACGTAATGCTAATGAGTGCGTTATTGTTCTTTCTCGCATTAATACGGCATTTAGTGTTATTCAAACCCGGTTTTCCAAGCAAAAGTTAGGCAATGCCACAGTTAAAGACGGTATTGGGGCTTTAGGCTTTTGCGCAGACGCTTTAATTGAGTTGCGTTGCGCCCGTGCTGTTGCACAAGAATTCAATGACAAGAAGCGCGAGCGTTGCTTTCATATGATCGATGCGCTTCACAGCAATATTCGAGACTTTCAGAAGTTTATGATTGATCGAATAGACAAGGTATGTAGCCCCAAATTGGATAAACATCTAGAGTATCTGTCATCGTTAACCTATAAAATACTGGCCAAGATTAGCGACACCACTCAGTTGCATGTCGTCCTTCCCGACGAACAGATGGTTTGTTTTAGAACCAGTCAGGGAATAGCCGATAAAAATGGGTACGTGTCCGGGCCTATCACCGTTAAGCTTACTCGCCGGAACGGAAACTATTTCATTTCTCTTCCTGATTCACCTTTCGTTACCAGCGAAGAGACTCCGTTAACTGGTAATGGGGATGTTGCCGTATTCCTGCGAAATAACATCGCAGATTTTGAATACGTAGGCAGACCAGAGCCTCGCGATGACACAATTCTTTCGTGGCCGTCAGTGCAAGACGTGGTTTTGCATGACGATAAACTTGAGATTATCCTCAAACCATCTGCGTCTCCTGCTGACATAAACAAAATCCTCACTTATGTGCTGCCGTATTTACGCAAGGCCGTAACGCTGGATAATACTGAAGTAATCCATAGGGTCACTCAGTTCGGGCCAAACAGGACAATCACCCTGTTGCTTGCAAAGAGAAAACTGGCGGATTTAAAGAGCTTAAATCGGCTGGCGAAAATCCTAAACGTTAACAAAACCAATCTTAATCGGGTGATAGAATGAATTTTTCCAAAATGGATGATAAACAACTGATTTCGTATTTCCATGATAATCAGTCTGCGTGGCGCAAAATGCTTACCCGATTTGCTGGTTTTTTGCGCATGATGTACAGCAGCGTTCACTCTGCATTTGCTTCTGGTGTTACTAGCCTCGACATGAGCGGTATGGATGGTAGTGTAGATACCGCATCCGGCAAAGAAATTACATTCCAGTCCTTCGATGGCCCCACCAAAGCCAAAGCTGAAAAGTTTATCGAAGAACTGGATATGCACAATGACCTGCATAACCTGACAGAGTATGTTCAACATTTGCAGAAACTTTCTGAAAAGAGCCCTGAGCTAGAGAAAGTTTTCCGTGAAGCTGTCCGCCTGCACTCGATGGCTACCAAAGCTTACCATCGCAGTCTGCGTGGTGCACAAGAAATGGCACGTGACACTATTCCCGATAAAGTCGGTGAATATTTTGATTACGTCCAAAAGCACTTGAAAAGTTTCGGTTCGTTCCCATCTTACGGCATTGTCGGTGTTAAGGGTAATGTAGTTGATTTTGTACAGACTACCGATATCTCGGAAATGCCGCGTGAAGACGATCATTCCACCCACTTAGTTATCGTTATCACGTGCCGCCTTGAGCCTACAGAAAACGAATTTAGTTTGCGCGTTTTTGTGAACGTGTTGGATCGCTTGGCACTGCCCTTCAAGTACAATTTAGGCACTGAAGTAACCAGCCCGCTGAACGCTTTCAAAACGAAAATTGGTAAGTATATTAAACGTGAACTTGCCATGCACCACGTAGTTTCTTTTGCTGCGCCGGAACCTCTCAAACTGGATGCTGTAGAAGTAGACAGTGCGTTGTCCGCTATCGACGGCGTTGAAAGTGTTTCTTTCGAAGACAACGCAATTTCGTTTGCTGTTCCCAGCCGCGACCGTGGTGTTGTTGGCCAGGTTATTCGCAAGCTGCGAACTTTCAAAGAAATTTCTAAAATGGAAAAGAACGGCCACCATGTGAACGTTACTGATCCTGCCAGTGATGGACTTTTCCGATTTACCATGGTTCGGAAGTTAGGCTAATGAAACACACGCCCATGCCGTTAGATTTCCGCCTTGCGGCGTGGCCGTATGGTGGTGCTTATGTAACAACCTTCAGTGACGAGCGCTACAATTTTGATTTGCGGCCTATCTTTGAATATATCAAGGATCAACTGAAGCATTTGTCTGTAGCCTTTGTGAATAAAACACAATTCACCTTGGTTAACTTGTATAGCAGCTACACGCAGCAAAGCGTTGGGTTATCGGTCGCGCCTGATAAGGAAGTCATGCGCGGCCCTGTAGTTTTTACTTTCTCAATGTCAGCCGCCAATTCAGTAGGCATTCCTACGAAGAAATTCTGGCAAGAACGTACCTGCGTTTGGGGTACAGTTGGTAGAAGTATGTCGGATTTTATTTCGATTTCTCTCCCTCCTGATATTGCAGCACGCGCGCGTATGTACAACATGATGGAATATGATCAGCGTGGTTTGTACAACGTCGTAGGCGGTTTGACAAAAGCCCTCATTCGATCTAAGCCTGTAACTAATTCCGAGATATTCCATGCAAGCATTCCTCACGCAATGTGGAAGTATGCAATATCCGATTGGCAGTACGTTTTTGATTTCTGGCGACGTATGCCAGATTTGCTGGAGCTGAACATCGATCAGGAATTTCTAGCTTATTGGCATGATCGAATCGCACCAATCTACACGCCGCCGACAGAATACATGGAACAGATCGTTGAAGGATATAGGTCATTTCTTCTACGGTATAAATCAAATACACTGCTGAAGGCTGATAGCCAACTTTTGTATTTGATCGGAACTGAAAACTTAACGGAAATTGAAACCGTGGCCGCAGGATTAGCGAGGGGAATTAAATGATCGCCTATGAAGGGGAAACGTGTTCCGTTTACGAACAGTTTCTAGATGATTGGGATGAACCTATTCTCCCTGATGGTAAACCCCCTGCTGTTCGCCTCTATGATTCAGATAAATCAGTTCTTTGCGAAGTAACCGCAATGCCTGATGGAAAGGAACCTGGGCTTTGGCGGGCAGATTTACCGATTCCTCACATGAATTTGCGGAATCCTATTAATCTATATGCTCGTTGGAGAATGGTAACAAGTGAAGGGACTTTTACAGGCAAAACGCCAGTTGAAGTTAAGCCAGCAACAGAAGGTCGTGACACTGATATCGTTGTTGTTTGCGGGCACGATACTCGAATGCAGTTGGTTCTACCATTTGCTTACAAAGTAGGTGCTGCTGCAATTCCAGGGTCTGCTGGCAAACCTGCTACCCCTGCAATCCCTGGCGATTCCCTCACATTTTCGTTGTATTTTAATAACAAGGCAGTTTTTGAAAACTTCAATGCCAACGACAAAACTGTAAAAGTAAAGGATATAGGCGGACGTACAGAAGTAGACATGCCGGCGGTTGTCGGACAGGCTGCGATGGCGCCGCTTTCTTTGCTTGTGCGGCATAGACCTGCCGGTTTAATTACCGATATGGTTTATACGTATAAGGTTTGGGCTGTAACCCCACAAATACTTTTGGCAGAACGTGAACTAAACGACTTTATCGATAAAGCGCGTATTGCGAATATAATTCCAGAGTTGGAATACAATACGCCTGAATTGCTAGAGTGGTTAAGTCGCGGCCTTTCGTATTTCAATGGCCTTCAGCCTACCCTTACAAATTTCACAGGCACCAATATGCAAGGGCACTTGCTGGATGCTTGGCTTACCTGTTCCGCCTATTACGCATTGCGTTCTCAAATCCAAGCTGAAGGTGCGCTGGGGTTTGATTTTGGTGGGCAGACTGTAAGCCTTAACGTGGACAGGACACCTACAATTGAAGGTGAAATTGGAAGGCTGGAATCACAAATTGAAAACTCTGTGAAACCGCTGAAAAAATTGCTGGCTAAAGCAGGCGTAATTGCCGGTGATGGATCAGCAGGTGGTCAATTTATCGATGGAAGTCGGGCACTCGGCTTGCTGAGTCTGACAAATTCTCCAACAACCCGAGTCGCACCCGGTCGTGGTGGCAGGCACGGCGGCTGGTTCAGAAACTATTTCTAACGAGAGGAAATCTCATGTTTGACTTTAAAAAAGCTGCATCTTCTGTTAGCGCTGTAAACACTGCTGCCCGCGTAAACATCATGCATGCATTCAGCATTAATGATCGTTTTGCTCGCATCGTGGCTACCGCTGCTGCTGGCTCTAAACCTGAGCAAATTCAGGCAGGCATTCGTGCCCAATTCCACAACGTTGTACCGATTGCAGGTAGTTTTGTTAGCCTTGCTTCTGATCCTGCGAAACAAGTTTTCGAAGGTATCGTCGGCGTTGTTGATCAGCGCATTGTGCTTACCGAAGAAAATAAGGGCGATTACAAAGCCGTGGCATCCAATATGTTCATGGATGCCGACGAAAATCTTTGGTCGCTGAAAGATACTGCAACCGGTCAAATTCTTGTTAAAGCACTCGCTGCTGATGACTTTGCCGTAATGCAGCAACTGATGGCCTGCGCCTCGGTTGATCACAATGATTTCTCGATTCGTGATATCGAAGTTCCAAGCGCAATTACTCGCGCCTCTGTTGAAGGTGGTGATTTGCTGTCTTATGTAAGTCCTAACTCGGCTACTGTAGAAATGGCAATTGCTGTGGCAGCTCTCGACAACGAAGACGGCTCCAGCACTCACCAACTTTCTGTTGTTCGTCCTAACGGCCAATCTGAAATTATTCATCGTGAGCTTATCGTTGCTGTAGCTGCGCATGAAATTGAAGAATCGCCAGAGGATCAAGAATTGGCTACCGCAGCAAATCTTGATTGGAACATGATTTCCAATTATTACGCTCGCATGTTTGCCCGTCGTCCGGCATACTACGAAGCATTTATGCAGCGTTTCCGTGCACACGCATTCATGTAAGGGTATGTAATGAAAAAGTCTTCCGGTGGTATTTCTAAAATTGATTTGTCGGGGATGCCACCGGAGGATGAAGGTGCACCAAAAGCAATAAAGAAGAGAAAGAAATTGAAGCGGCGGGAGGCACATGTTCCAGTCGAAGTAGAGGACAATAAATTCCGTCTCGACGGTGAGCAGAAGAAGAAAAAGAAGAAGAAACCTGAACAGGCAGTGGCTCTGATTCCCGCAAGCAAGAAACAGTTAGAAAAGGTAAGCAAAGGCAAACAAGAAGTTATTCGTGCTGTAGAAGAGTACGTAGCGCTTCCAGAATCCAATGACCCTTACGACATAGAGTTGCGTCGTATATTCGAAAAGCTGGTCGATTTGGCGCAGCGACTAGAAGAGCAAATGGAAGAACGCATTTACAACCGGGATGTTTACGCACTCAATACAATTTACAGTCAAATCCGAGAAACCATGGCGGATTTGAGAGCAACCCGCGATATTTCGTCGCAGATTGGCGAAATTATGGATGTAGTTGTACGTCCGTATCACCGGGCTGCCGGACAGGCACTTATGAACGTGCTTTTCCAAATGTCGCACAGTATTAGTGAGCACGTGAAAGACGTAGATCGGCGGAGAGAACTGCTGAATAAATTGAACAGCACTAGCCAAGATAACGCAGCCGAGCTGCAAGCAGAGTACAATAAGTTACCTGATAGAATTCAGCAGGTACTGACATGAGAAAACGTGTAGCCCCAACTAAGGTAAAGCGTATTTCTACAGGCCCGAAAAAGACTGCCGTGGTAGCTAAGGTACGCCGTACGAAAGAAAAGGCCTACGGCGATAGACAAACATGGACAGATATATGCGCGAAGGTTAAAAAACGTGACGGGTATAAATGCCGAAAGTGTGGGCGAACTGAACACTTGCAGGTGGATCATATTAGGCCGGTTGCCCGAGGCGGTTTAACTGTTATGCATAATCTGTGGACACTGTGTGCTTGGTGCCACTCTTTACGGCCTGGACACAAAGCAGCTAAACATTTGATTCTTCATAAGGTGAAAACATGATCCCGTCTGGAGTTCCAAAAGATTTTGCGGAGTCCTGGGATGCATTCCGTGAGGTGTTTCCGGCAGTTGGAATCCTTAGAGACGAAGCTTTTCGTCTTCTTGTTAAACAGGCGGGGGGCCGAACCAAGACTAAATACAAAGCCTCAAAATTCTGCAAGCTCAAGCCACATTACGAAAAGTTCCTAAAGCAAATTTACCTTATGTACCTGCTTTATCATCTAATCCCACAAAGGCATTCTTACAAGGTAGAGTTTAATGAAGATAAACTTTTGAATGTTACAAAAGGGTTTAGCGTAGTTGGGCAGATGGTGCTTAAG
>ERZ1029870.105-NODE-105-length-11378-cov-1923.132562_pt1 | contig 11378 bp, 13 predicted proteins | sample MGYA00519236_ERZ1029870 | MGnify/ENA primary metagenome ERZ1029870 (study PRJEB33666, sample SAMEA4610924) | skin metagenome | biome: Human-associated habitat; feature: Malodor aspect; material: skin | place: Philippines | collected 2015-08 ... | reverse complement strand
GTTCTGTTGCAAAGTTGAATTTATAATATAATTTTAACAAAAAGGAGTCTTCTGTGTGAACTATTTCAGATATAAACAATTTAACAAGGATGTTATCACTGTAGCCGTTGGCTAATATCTAAGATATGCATTGAGTTATCGTGATATATCTGAAATATTATGTGAACATGGCGTAACCGTTCATCATTCAACAATCTACCTTTGGGTTCAAGAATATACATCTATTTTGTATCAAATTTGGAAGAAAAAGCATAAAAAAGGACACTACAAATGGCGTATTGATGAGACGTACATCAAAATAAAAGGAAAAAGAGTTATTTATATCGTGCCATTGATGCAGAGGATCACACATTATATATTTGGTTAAGTAAGCAACGTAATCACCATTCAGCATATGCATTTATAAAACGTTTCTTTAAACAATTTGGTAAGCTTCAAATTGTGATTACAGATAAGGCACCTTCAACGAAGGTAGTGATGGCTAAAGTAATTAAAAGGTTTAAACTGCATTCTAACCGTCATTGTTCATCGAAAAGCAAGATTACAGGCATATTAAAGTGAGAAAGACAAGATCAAAGTATCAATACGGCAAAGAATACTTTAAAAGGCATTGAATGTATTTACGGTTTGGTCTATATATAAAGAACCGCAGGTCTCTTCAGATCTACAGATTTTCACCATGCCACGAAATTAGCATCATGCTAGCAAGTTAAGCGAACACTGACATGATACATTAGTGATTAGCTATATTTTTTAACTTTGCAACAGAACCGGAAGTAATATAAGGAAGTAGGTATGTTTAAAAAATCTACTTCCTAAAATGTTTTTCGAAGTGAAAAATTTATTTAATGCTGTACAGTAAAGTGAATGGTCCTGACAATTCTTTAATCTTGTTATTTTTTATACCAATCAATTCTAATTCATTAACAACTCTTTGTATTGAATACATCTGACCATCACCTATTAAATACGAATGAATATTAAAAAGAGAACCAAACAAACCATTACCTTCTTTTGAAAATAAGTCGTTTATTAGTAATATTCCTCCTGGTTTTAATGCTTTATAACATTTTTTTATCACATTCCTAATAGTATCCATATTATAACCGTGTATAATATTACTCAATAAAATGGCATCATACTTTTCTTCACCATAGTCTATATTCAAAAAGTTCCCTTCAATAAGCTTAATTTTCTTACCTATTTTTTCATCAAATTCCACATTCTCTATAACATTTTTTTGGTCTATACATACAGATTCCATATTTTCAATATTGTTCAAAATCAATTTACTATAAACACCACTACCGCATCCTAAATCTAATATCACTCCGTCATTTTTATTTTCATACACCAAAACTTTGGCAATTTCATTTGCGCAAATTTTAGCTATTGAATCTAAATAAGGAATTATATCATTCCATAATTCATTTTTATCGTATTGAAAAATCTTATTAATTGGGGTCCCGTTTTTTATGGAAAAAGTTAGATATTTCCATGTTTCCCAATTTAATCTTTCATACATTTTCCACATATGACCTATATAGTATTCACTATTTGTTAATACAAACTGTTTATACTCTTTATTAATATAATAGTAATTATTTTTTTTATACAAAATATTCATATTTTCTAATGCGTTCAATAAAAACTGTATTCCATCTTCATTACATTCAAGATATTCTGCAATTTGCTTTGAGTTATTAACATTCTTTTCTAATGCATCATACAATTGTAGTTCAAAACTAGTCATTATAACTCGTGTTTTTGCGAATCCCCAAGAATGTTCATGTAGATTATCAAAAGCTTTTAAATCACTATTTTTTTTCATTTTTATTTTCCTCTCACTGATTCATATGCTCTAATATAATGCGCCCAATAACCTACATAATTTCCATAAGAATTTGCTATTTCTTCACTTTTTATATCACAATTTTTATAGAGGTCATTCACCTTATTTTTTAAAACTTTTTCCTTTGTAGGATTATCTTCCATAAATCCAAGACTTCTAAGCAAAATAAACGAAGCGCTCCATTCTCCAATTCCTTTTATGTCTAAAAGTTTCTTTTTTACTTCGTCATAGTTTTCTTTTTCCAAGTATTGGTTATCGTCTTGAGCAAAAAAATCTATAACATTTTTTAAATATTCTCCTTTTTTTCTATTACCCACAACTTCAATTACTTCTTCTTCACTAATTTCTTTTATATTCTTAGCATCTGGAAATGATAAATAAAATTCATTATTGTATTGTAAATAAGCTCCATATTTTTCTGAAAAATCCTTTTTCATCTTTTTGGCTAAGTTCATAGGTGTCCTCGTTGACATAACTGCCCAACAAGCATTTTCGAAAGCAGAAAAAAACTTAACTTGATGATATCCATATAAATTTTCAATGATGGGTTCAAAATATTTATCTTCTTCACCTATATTATAAAATTCGGTTAAATCATCATCCGTACTCAAGTAAAATCCTATCTTTTCCTCTACATTTTTTTGAACTTTTTTTCCAAAATATTTATTAGAACATAATTCGTATTTTAATTTAGGTTTTTCCACACTTCCTATAGAAAAAATAGAAAACACAAAATTTTGATTACCAACCTGAACACCTTTAACAAGTAAATTTTCTTTTACTTGTTGCTCATTTTTTCCTGGTGTAAATGAATCTAAAAATCTCAAACTTTTACTAAAATCAAAGGGTTTTTTAGGATACAAATATCCGACTGCTGAATACGACATTAAATCACCTCTTATATTTTTTAGTTTGCCACCAAATTATATATCTATTTAATTACTACCGTCAAATTATTTTAAATTAGATTAATAACTTTAATTTCTATATCTTTATCTTTTAATTTGAATATTAATATATTACTATGCTATTCTTTAAATGTAATTTGGTTGCGAATTATATACATTCAAATTATATGTATGCTTACTAAAATAAGAAAGGGATGGTTTTAGTTTATGGAAGCTAATTACGATATTGCCATAATTGGTGGTGGGCCAGCTGGTTCAACCATTGCAACTCTCTTAGCCAAGAAAGGTCGTAACGTTATTTTATTCGAAAAAGAAAAATTCCCTAGATACCACATCGGCGAATCTTTAGTAACTGGGGTAATGCCTATTTTAAAAGAATTAGGTATTGACTCTAAAATGAAAAAAGAAGACTTTATAAAAAAATACGGAATTACGTTAGTATGGGGAAATCACAGTAAGCCTTGGAAAATTAGCTTTGAAGAAGCTGACCCAAATAACGATGCAGAATTTAAATATACTTTCGAAGTCGAAAGAGATAAATTTGATTACATCTTACTCCAACACGCTAAAGACAGTGGAGTTAAAGTAATGGAAAATACTTTAGTAAAAAAAGTGAATTATGAAAATGGTCGATGTACTGGTCTTAGTTATAGAAATAATAATGACGAAGAATTAATTGACATTAATTCTAATTTCGTTATAGATGCTTCTGGACAATCTGCTTTAATTAGTAAAAAGAATAAACTCATCAATTATGATGAAGAATTAAAAAATCTTGCAGTCTGGTCTTATTTTAAAGATGGAAAAAGATACGAAGATACAGAATATGGAAATATTATTATTGAAAATATTAAAGATGGTTGGCTCTGGTACATACCACAAAGAAACAACATAACTAGTGTTGGTTATGTTGCTCCAACAGTTAGATTTAAAAAACAGAATATTAAAAATTTATTAACTGAATCAATCAATAAATCTTCTGAAGTTAAAAATATGTTAGAAAACGCAACGGAAATATCACAAAGACGCACCATCAAAGATTGGTCTTATCATTCAGAAAAATTTGCTGGGCCTGGATACTTATTAACTGGTGATGCCGCTGGCTTTGTCGATCCATTATTTTCAACAGGCGTATTTTTAGCAATGAATTCTGCTAGTTTAGGAGCCAGAATTATTAACGATATTTTGGATTCACCAGATAATGAAGAACAACTTTTAATGGAATACGAAGAAAAATACAAATCTTTCTTATCTAAAGTTACCGATTTTGTTCATTATTTTTATGACGCAAGTAAAGTAAAAGACGAATATTTCAAGAAAGCAGATGAACTAGTGACGCCAATAGATGCAATGACCTCAAGACAAGAATTTGTATACTTAATATCAGGACTAGCTGGTAGTCATACTCTAGAATACGAAAATACTAAGGAGGAATATTAATGCAAAATTTTACAGTCAATGACTTTAAAAATATTCTAGAAGAGATAGATATTGAAATCCCTGAAAATTTTTCTCAAAATTCAATCATTGATGATGATTTATATATAGACTCTCAAGAAATCGTTGAATTGGTTTGTGAAATTGAAGATAAGTACAATATATCTATTGAACCAGGAACTATTCAAAGAACAGACGATGTAAAAACAGTTATCACCAAAATCAATAACATTTTCAAGGAGACTAATCATGAGTATTAAAAATAACTATTCTTACTCAAGACAAGATTCCATAAAAATCAATACCCCAATCGAAACTATGATTCGTTCTATTTGGGATTTAGATTGTTGGGAAGAAAAATTAGAACACATAAAAAATATAGAAATTTTATATGATGATGGATATAATCAGGAATTTTTAATGGGTGTAAAAACCGAAAATAACTCAAACATTGTTAACGTTCGTTCAATAAGAAGAAAAAACGATGATAACAGTATTGAATTCTTCCAACCAGAGCCCCCCGAATATTTATTACATCATGCCGGACTTTGGTCATTTTCTCCTATCAACAAAGATAGCGTTGAAGTTTTCTTAGAACATAATTGGAACTTAGATAATGATACTGTAAAAAAATTATATCCAAATTTAAACTTTAGCTCTATTGAGGAAAAAATAGAAAATGATTTATTCGACCATGCTCAAGCTTCTTTAAATCTGTGGAAAACTATTTTAGAAAAGGAGTAAAACATGATTTCTCAACAGATTATTATTAATGCACCTATTAATAAAGTTTTTGACGCTTATAAAGATATTAATAACTGGAAATACGCACTTTCTGATGTACTCAACATTGATATATTGTACGACGATAATATACATCAAGAATTCAAAATGACAGTCGAACGTAATTTTCAACCAGAAACAGTTAGAACTATAAGATTTTGTAAAGACTTTGGAAATGAGAAAGAAATAACTTTATTTCAACCTGTTCCACCTCCTCAATTTAAAAGTATGACAGGTAAATGGAATTTTAAAAAAATTGATGATAACAGAACTCTTTTACAAGCTTATAGAAATTTTAAAATCAAAGAAAACTCACTAATAAATGAGTCAGATGTAATTAATAATTTAAATAATTCCTTAAAGCGTAATTTAGAATTTTTTAAATTACAAAGTGAAGGAATAGGTAAAATAAGTGTTTCTCGATTAGTTAAAACTGATTACAAAAGTGCCTTAAACCGATTTTGGGATATCAAACACTGGAGCGACATTTGGCCACCGGTTGATTCAGTTCAGATCAATTATGATGACAATATAAACCAAGATTTTTCCATGTTAGTTTGGCGCAACAATTTAAAAGAAGAGGTGAGAACGGTTAGACATAGAATTAATGACAAAGTTATCGACTTTAATAGCATCATCCCTCCTCCAAAATTATTAATACATGATGGTAAGTGGGTATTTGAAGAACATGAAGAAGGAACAATAGTAACATCAGAAAGAACGTTCTTTATGGACGAACTTCAACTAAACGATGACTATGATATCGAGTTAAAAAATTATAAATACAATCTTCAAAACCGTCTTATTCAAATTTTAGAAGCCTTTCAAAAATATTTCGACAATTATTAAAAGTGAGTGATTAATACAAATTGAGATTCGTAGATTTAAGTTTGACAATAGAAAATGTCCCTAGTGAACCCGAACCTGCAGATATAAAATATATTTCACACGAAGAAGGTGCCAAAATTTTAGGTGAAGATATTGGACTTTCTAAAAATGACTTTCCTGACGGTATGGCTATAAATTTAGAAAGAATTTCTTTAACTTCTCATACAGGAACACATTTAGATGCTCCTTTTCATTATGGACCTTTCAGTGAAAATAAAATAGCAAAAACAATTGAAGATATTCCATTATCTTGGTGCTATGGAAATGGTTTGCTTATCGATTTATCTAACAATTCTTTTTCTGAACCAGTATCTGAAAACGAAATTTTAAACTTCCTAAACGAAAATAATTGTTCAATAAAAAAAGGAGATATTGTTTTAATAAATACCGGAGCTTCTAAATTATGGGGAACTAAAGAATATTTTACTTCTTTCAGAGGTATTTCTCCAGAAGCTACTGACTATATCTTAAGTAAAGACGTTAAAATAATTGGAGTAGATAGTTTTGGTTTCGATCCGCCCTTTCATAAAATGCTAACTACCTATAAAGAAAATAATTCTCAACAATCTCTTTGGCCTGCTCATATTTTAGGTAGAAAAAAGGAATATTGTCAGATAGAACGTTTAACAAATCTTGAAAACATAGGAAAATATACAAATTTTACTGTTTCTTGTTTTCCAATAAAAATAAAAGAAAGTGGCGCTGGCTGGTCAAGAGTTGTAGCAATAATAGACGAGGAGAATATTAATGAATAAAGAACGAGTAGTTATAACAGGTTTTTCAGCTGTAACACCTATAGGCTCTAATATAAATGATTTTTGGGAAAATAATATAAATGGCGTATCAGGTATTCAAAATATTTCTTCTTTTGATATTCCTAATGAAATGAGTAAAGTTGCAGGAATAGTAAATAAAATAGATATAGATAAATTACATTTAACTAATGAAGAAAAATCTAACTATGACCGGTCTTGCTTATTTGCACTATCTGCTTCATATGAAGCTTTAACAATGGCTAACATTGAAATACATAATGACAATAATTTCAATGTTCATATCGCCTCTGCCATATCAAATATAACTAAAATGGAAGAAACTCTAAAAAAATGGTCTGATAATGGCAAACATTCTATACCACATATAAATGAGAACAATAGTTACTTAAATGAATGGTTTAAATTTAATACTGTAAGTAAAATTCTATCAGATTACTATAAATTCAATGGTGAAAACTCAGTTATAGCAACAGGCTGTACTGGTGGAGTAGATGCAATAGGTTATTCATTCAGACAAATACAAAATAAGGAAACTGATTTAGTATTAACTGGTGCTACTGAAGCGCCGATAACTCCATTAGTTGTGTCTTCATTCAGTAAAATTAATGCTACAACTAATGATTTTAACGATAGACCATTTGAAGCGTCTAGACCTTTCGACATTGATAGAAGTGGTTTTGTTCTATCTGAAGGTTGCGGTATCCTTATTTTAGAATCTTTAACTCACGCCTTAGAAAGAAATGCTACTATCTATGGAGAAATATTAGGATTTTCTAGCACCAATAATGCTGAACATATGACTGACATTCCAGAGAATGGAAACTCTATTTCTATACCTTTAAAAAAAGCTATATCAGAATCGAACATAAGTATTGATAATATTGATTATATCAACTTACATGGTTCTTCTACTCCACAAAACGATATTGCAGAATCCAACGCATTACAAAGTATTTTTAAGGATAAAGCAAGTAAAATACCAGTAACATCAATAAAATCTCAAATTGGTCACGCTTTATCTGCTTCTAACGCTATAGAAATAGTTAGTGCTATAAAGAGTCTGGAAACAGGCGTTATACCTCCCACAATAAATGTTGAAAATCAAGACCCTCGTTGTAATTTAAATGTTATTACAAAATCAAATATGCCTTCTATAAACATAAGAAACATAGCAAAAATAAGTAGTGGCTTTTCAGGCATACATTCATCTTTGGTTTTTGGTAAATACGAGGAGGGTTCAAAAAATGACTAATAATATTGTAATAACTGAAATAGAAGCATTATTACCTTTCGAACCGAAAATATCTAACAATAACTATCACGTAAAAAATATGAATGAAGTAAAAATAAGTTTTGAAAACTCAAACAAAAACAGTTTAGGCATTGATAATAGAGAAATTACTCAAAACTTTAGTAAAAGGGAAATAAAGAAACAAGATAGATACTCTTTATTAGGACAATTAATTATAAATAGATTATTAACCAAAAGACAAATAAACATTGATGAAAGCAATTGTTATGATATAGGCATTATAGTAGGTAATAATCTTGGTGGTTGGACATATGTAGAACAGCAACTTATAGATATGTATAGAGAAGGTTTAAATAAAATCAAACCTTATGTAGCTACATCTTGGTTTCCAACTGCACTTCAAGGCGAAGTTTCTATAAATCGTAATATAAAAGGTTACAGCAAAACTATATGTGCTGACAAATTAAGTTCAGGATTAGCTCTAAAACACAGTGTTCAAATGATTAAAGACAATACATGTTCTCACATTATAACTGGGGCAGTTGAATCTCCTAATACTCCCTTAGTCTTTAATAGCATTTCTAACCCTGGTAAATACTTATGCGAAAGTGGTATTTTTATGGTCGTAGAAGATATGAATAATTCTGAAAAACCTATTGCTGAAATAATAGACTATAAATGCGGAAATAACATCGAATCTATTATTAAAAATCTATCTAATAAAGAACATATTGACTATCTTATAAATTACAATCTTGATGATGAGACAAATAAAAAGATGAAATCTGTATCAAATTCAAATATAACTCAATTTAATTTTAATGACGACTTAGACTTATGCTCAGTTTCAAGTATATATGCAATATATCTTTCATTAAAATACTTCGAACAAACAGAGTCTAAAGTTTTATTAATTAATACAACCGATGACAATGGTCAATACTTTAGTATAATTTTAAAAACTATATAAGGGTGATAAATTGATTATAGAAACAGTTTTTATCAAAGTTAAAGATATATATTCTTCAAAAAAATGGTATCAAAATACTTTAGATTTATCCTTAAAATGGGAAGATTTAGAAAAAAAAGTAGTTGCTTTTGACTGTGGAGAAACTGACCTAACTATTGTCCAAGAAAAAAATTATGTTCCTTATAATGATGCTACTTTCAACATATTAGTAGATGACATAGAGTCTTTTCATAATAATCTTATTAATAAAAATGTACCTCTTTCAAAAGTACAACAATGGAATGACATATATTACTTTGATATCCAAGACTTAGACGGCAACTATTTACAAATAGTATCTAAAATTATTTGACAAAAGTAATTAGGAGGCTTATTATATGGTTACGAAATGAAAGAGGTAATATATTATGTCGGATTTTAATTTAAAAGATTTGCCGGATGATAGCACATTATTAAAATACGAAGAACAATTCGAAAGTGCTGATTTAACATCTATAGAATTATGCTTGCAATTATTAACAACTGCTAAAAAGGTTACTGAATCTTACAATCATTTTTTCTTTAAACATGGTTTGTCTTTAAGTAAATTTAATCTTTTAATGCTTTTATATAGAGACCCTGATAAGGATATTTCCCCCTCAGAATTAGCTACAAAAGCCGGTATCTCTAGAGGCACTGTAACAGGATTGTTAGATAGCCTTGAAAAAAGCGATTATATTAAGCGAATTTATAATTCTGATGATAGACGCAAAGTAACTATTTCTTTAACAAATAAGGGTACTAATGATCTAGTTAATTTATTGCCTACTCATTATCAAAAAACTACTAATTTATTTAGTAATGTCAAAAAAAAAGATAAAAATAATTTAAAAACCATGTTAAATGAAATTTATGATAATACTTCTATATTTTACGAGGAGGAGAATTAATATGGCACAAAATGCTAATGAATTTTTTGAAGAAAAAGTTAATTCAACTTTCAGTCCGATGGATTATCTAAATGAATCTAAACAAAATGAAGGTAAATATTTTCTTGTAGATGTTAGAAATGGACCACCACATTTACGTGACAAAAAAATAAAAGGCGCATATGAATTACCACAAGCCGAACTAGAAAATAGATATACGGAACTCCCTAAAGATAAAACTTTAGTTTTATATTGTTGGGATGTTTGGTGCAATACTGCAGCAAAATCCGCTTTATTCTTAATTGATAAAGGTTACGATGTAAAAGAGTTAGCTGGTGGTATTGCCGCTTGGGAAAAAATGGAATTTGAAACTGAACAAGTTTCACAATAATTTTTTCTTAAACCCGACTTATTCGTCGGGTTTTTTATATACCTTATGAAGAAAAAAAGTTATTAAAAACTCTATTCCACATATAAACTATGACAGTGCAATCATAAAGGCAATTATTGATATTATAATATCAATAATAAAAATTTCTACTTTTAACAACATAAATAGTAGAGGATAGAGGACTTTTTAATACGCTGTGAGAAACTCTCATTTGCATCAAAAAAGGTTTATTAAATCAAAATAAATTATCATGTTTAATTCTATAAACAGTCTGTCGTGTTATGTTTACTTCTTTCGCAATCCTACTAATTGCTTGGCCTCTTTCTAACATTTCGACAACGCGATGATAAATAACACGTTTTTGAGGATCTTTTGCATTTGGTGAATAAAGTAAAGGACGCCCTTTATATACGCCTTTTTCCTTCGCAATTTGAATCCCTTGTGCTTGTCGACGTTTACTTTCATTTCGCTCTTGTTCTGAAACCATTGCTAAGATTTGAACGATTAAATCTTTCATAAATTTATCTAATAGTGGATTACCAATCACTTCATTCATCATAGGTAAACTTGTAATCATTAACTGTACGTCTTTTTCCTTTAAATAACTTACAGTTTCAATAATTTCATCATAGTTACGTCCCAAACGATCAATAGACTCTACAAGAAATCGATCTCCCATTCTTACAAAATTAAGGGCTTCTTGAAATACAGGTCTATTTCCAACTGATTTGCCTGATTGTTTCTCAGTAAATATTTTTTCAACACCAAACGTTTTTAAATTTTCTAGTTGTCTTTCTAAATTTTGATCAATCGATGATACTCTCGCATAACCAACAATCATTGATTTCACCTCACAATTAATATACACCCTAATCATACGTTTTAGTCACTATAAATTCAATAACTTATTTTGTATGATTAGGGTGTACCCTAAATTTATTATTTGTTTAACTTCTCCACTTTTTTATAACATCAGTCATGCTTATTTCTTCAGTCACATCTAAAGTTTTCCATTTCTCACTCCATATTTCATGAACCCTTACATTAGATGACTTAGGTTTCGGGGTTCTGTTGCAAAGTTAAATTAATATACAAAGTTATGCAAAAGCAGTAAATTGTATACTATTATATCAACAGATTATTCGGTTGGATTTTATTATTTTTCATTTCTTTGTATCTATATTATATGATTTTCAAGTTTGCAACAGAACCA
>ERZ1029870.103-NODE-103-length-11468-cov-15.322527_pt1 | contig 11468 bp, 9 predicted proteins | sample MGYA00519236_ERZ1029870 | MGnify/ENA primary metagenome ERZ1029870 (study PRJEB33666, sample SAMEA4610924) | skin metagenome | biome: Human-associated habitat; feature: Malodor aspect; material: skin | place: Philippines | collected 2015-08 ... | reverse complement strand
TGTGCGCGGCATCCAGCTCGCCACTGAGCAGGCGGTCACGCAGGCCGGCCCAGGATGACTGGCGATGCAGTCTGATGCTGAGCCCATACTTCTCGGCAAAGCCCTGCGTGGCGGCGACGATCACCGAGGCGGAGTCGCTCAGGGCCATGAAACCGATGTTCAGCACGCTCTTCTCTGGCGCGGTGCTGCCCCATACCCAGCTCAGGGCGTCGTCGCGAGTGCTGTCATGTTCGCTCATGCTGCTTTCCTTAACGTCACGCAAAACGCTGGCTGGGCGTTACTGACCCATAAAAAAGTCGCACTGATCCGGGGCTGACGAATCGAGTGCGACGCCGTTGTCGCCGTGGCCGGTTCTGTTATTGCAAAGGCCGTTTGACGGTGATGAAGCAAGTCATATGCCACAAGGCAGTCGATGGCCTGAGTCTTTCGATGAACCATAAAAAGCCCCGCACTGGGCGGGGCTCCTTCAACGACGCTGGGATCAGGCCTGAACGACCGGGATCTTGGCGTTGGCCGCAGCTTCACGGAAGTCGGCGATCTGGTCGAAGCTCAGGTAGCGGTAGATGTCGCCAGCCATGCTGTCGATATCCTTCGCGTAAGCCATGTACTCCTCGACGGTCGGCAGCTTGCCGAGAATCGAGGCGACCGCTGCCAGTTCGGCAGAGGCCAGGTACACGTTGGCGCCATCGCCCAGACGGTTCGGGAAGTTACGGGTGGAGGTCGAGACCACGGTGGAGTTGGCAGCCACACGTGCCTGGTTACCCATGCACAGGGAGCAGCCCGGCATCTCCATGCGTGCACCGGCCTTGCCGTAGATGCCGTAGTAGCCTTCCTCGGTCAGCTGGTGAGCATCCATCTTGGTCGGCGGCGACAGCCACAGACGAGTCGGGATGCCGCCCTTGACCTTGTCCAGCAGCTTGCCGGCAGCGCGGAAGTGACCGATGTTGGTCATGCACGAACCGATGAACACTTCGTCGATCTTGTCGCCGGCCACGGTGGACAGCAGACGGGCGTCGTCCGGGTCATTCGGGGCGCACAGCACCGGCTCCTTGAGCTCGGCCAGGTCGATTTCGATGACTTCGGCGTACTCGGCGTCCTTGTCGGCTTCCATCAGCACCGGGTTGGCCAGCCATGCTTCCATGGCCTGGGCACGACGCTCCAGGGTGCGGGCATCGCCGTAGCCTTCGCTGATCATCCAGCGCAGCAGGGTGATGTTGGACTTCAGGTACTCGGCGATGGCCGATTCCGGCAGTTTGATGGTGCAGCCGGCAGCCGAACGCTCGGCGGAGGCGTCGGACAGCTCGAATGCCTGCTCGACGGTCAGGTTGTCCAGACCTTCGATCTCGAGGATGCGGCCGGAGAAGATGTTCTTCTTGCCTTTCTTCTCGACGGTCAGCAGGCCTTTCTGGATGGCGTAGTAGGGGATGGCATGAACCAGGTCACGCAGGGTGATACCCGGTTGCATCTTGCCCTTGAAACGCACCAGAACCGATTCCGGCATGTCCAGCGGCATGACGCCGGTGGCGGCGGCGAAGGCCACCAGGCCGGAACCGGCCGGGAAGGAAATGCCGATCGGGAAGCGGGTGTGCGAGTCGCCACCGGTGCCGACGGTATCCGGCAGCAGCATGCGGTTCAGCCAGCTGTGGATGATGCCGTCGCCCGGGCGCAGGGACACGCCGCCACGGGTGCGGATGAAATCCGGCAGGGTGTGGTGGGTGGTGACGTCGATCGGCTTCGGATAGGCAGCGGTGTGGCAGAAGGACTGCATCACCAGGTCGGCGGAGAAGCCCAGGCAAGCCAGGTCTTTCAGCTCGTCGCGGGTCATCGGGCCGGTGGTGTCCTGGGAGCCGACGGTGGTCATCTTCGGTTCGCAGTAGGTGCCCGGGCGCACGCCTTCGACGCCGCAGGCCTTGCCGACCATCTTCTGCGCCAGGGTGAAGCCCTTGCCGCTGTCAGCCGGCTGCTCCGGCTTCTTGAACAGGTCGGAGGAGCCCAGGCCCAGTTCGGCACGCGCCTTCTCGGTCAGGCCGCGGCCGACGATCAGCGGGATACGGCCGCCAGCGCGAACTTCGTCGAGCAGCACCGGGGTCTTCAGTTCGAAGGTGGTGATGACTTCGTCGGTGCCGTGCTTGCAGACCTTGCCGGCGTACGGGTAAACGTCGATCACGTCGCCCATGTTGATGTTCGACACGTCGAACTCGATCGGCAGGGCACCGGCGTCTTCCATGGTGTTGTAGAAGATCGGGGCGATCTTGGTGCCGAAGCAGAAGCCGCCAGCGCGCTTGTTCGGAACGTACGGAATGTCGTTACCGAAGAACCACAGCACCGAGTTGGTGGCTGACTTACGCGAAGAACCGGTACCGACCACGTCACCGACGTAGGCGACCGGGAAGCCCTTGGCCTTGATCTCTTCGATCTGCTTCAGCGGGCCGATGACGCCTTGCTGATCAGGGACGATGCCGTCGCGGGCCATTTTCAGCATGGCCAGGGCGTGCAGCGGGATGTCAGGGCGCGACCAGGCGTCCGGGGCTGGGGACAGGTCGTCGGTGTTGGTTTCGCCAGGCACCTTGAACACAGCCAGGCTGTATTTCTCGGCGATGGCTGGCTTGGCGGTGAACCACTCGCCGTCGGCCCAGGACTGCAGCACGGCCTTGGCGTTGGCATTGCCGGCCTTGGCTTTCTCGGCGACATCGTGGAAGGCGTCGAACATCAGCAGGGTGTGCTTGAGTTGCTCGGCGGCAACGGCGCCCAAGGTGGCGTCGTCCAGCAGTTCGACCAGGGTGGCGATGTTGTAGCCGCCCTGCATGGTGCCCAGCAGCTCGACGGCGCGTTGCTTGCTGATCAGCGGGGAAGTGGCTTCGCCCTTGGCAACGGCAGAGAGAAAACCGGCCTTGACGTAGGCAGCTTCGTCAACACCTGGCGGTACGCGGTTGGTGATCAGATCCAGCAGGAATTCTTCTTCGCCAGCCGGCGGGTTTTTCAGCAGCTCGACCAGGCCTGCGGTTTGTTCGGCGTTCAGCGGCTGGGGCACGATACCCTGAGCGGCACGCTCTGCTACGTGTTTGCGATAGGCTTCAAGCACAGTTATTACCCTCATCAGTGGTCCCAAAGGGTTGTCCGGGACGCGATCCAGATACCCATGAACCAGGCGCTTTCCGACTTTATGAGCCGATCAGCCGAGGTTTCACGAGTCTCTTGTAGAAGCTGCTTTCAAAGTTTTACGCCGGCAGGACGGTTTCTGATGAGGGCGGGCGCAGTCGCTCGGGGGGACTCCAATTGGCTGCGCCGCCATCGTACCTGCAGGATCGACTGTGCTCGTGACGCTTTGAAAACAGCTTCCAACGGACATTGGTGCCTTTACAAGGCGGGCCGATTCTAATGGAAAGTGCGCACAAAGTTAAGCCGATGTCCCCGCATTGACAGGCCGTTGAAAAACCTAGACGAGGTAGGCCAGACAAAGCAAAGCGGCCGAAAAAAGCGGAGATTACCTGCTGTAAATGAGCATTTTGAGGCCGTTTTTAACGCAGTATTGCCAATGCAGGCAGTTTTTCTGCGGCCTGTTGGCGGGGGTGATCTGAATTAGACAAAGGGCTAAGATGCTAGGCCTTTCAGTAGTCCTTATTGCCTTGTCATGTCCAATCAGCGCATCAAGACGCCTTGTGTGGGGCTTTGTTCGACCGTCTATGGTGATGTCGTGTGCCGCGGTTGCAAGCGCTTTCATCATGAGGTGATCAACTGGAACGGCTACAACGACGATGAAAAGCGTGCGGTCTGGACGCGCCTGGAAGTGCTGTTGGTGCAGGTGATGACGGCCAAGGTGGAGGTGTTCGATGAGCTGCGTCTGCGTAGCCAGCTGGAACAGCGTCAGATTCGCTTCGTGCCGCAGCAGTCGCCTTATTGTTGGGCCTATCAGCTGATTGCGCGTGGCGCACGGATGATCAACCAGCTCGATGCCTACGGCATGGTGTTGCTGCCCGAGTTCCGTAATTGGACGTTGCCCGAGTTGCGTGACGCCATTGATCGCGAGTTCTTTCTGCTCTCCGAAGCGCACTACGAGCGCTACATCGCGCCGAAATTTCTGCGTGAAGGCCTGGAGTTGCGGGTCTAGTCCGGTTTTCAGGAGAGCATGCCGCTCGCTGAAAAGCGGCATGTTCGTCCCGGCAACTGCGCCCTAGCGCTGGGCGACGAGTTCTTCAAGGTGGTCGATGACATCGTCCGGTTTGAGCACCAACACGTCGCTTTCCAGAGAGTCCAGCACGATTTCTGCGGTATTGCCGATCAGCGCACCGGAGAGTCCGGTGCGGGCCACGGTGCCAATCACCGTGACAGCGGCGTTGAGCTGGCTGGCGACCTGTGGAATCACTACGTCGGCAGGGCCTTCGAGCACATGCAGGCGCTCGTCACTGATGTCGTATTCGCTCTGGAAGCTGCGGCATTGCTCGCGGTAGCGCGCTTCGATGGTTTCCTTGAGCTGAAAGGTCGGGTCGGCGGCCGACAGCATTGGCGTCGGATGCGCAGTGACCACGTGCAACGTACCTTTGGCCAGGCCGGCGATATCGTAGCCGTGGCTGACGATGCCGGCATGCAGGGTGCGGTGTTCGCCATCGGCGTTGCCGACGTCCACTGCGGCGAGGATGTTGCCGCCGGTCCAGGGGCGTTCGGTCTTGACCATCAGCACCGGCGCCGGGCAGTAGCGCAGCAACTTCCAGTCTTCCGGGGTGAGAATGGCTTTTTTCAGCGGGTTGTCGGGGACATGCTGCTTGATGACCAGTCCACAGCCCTCGGCTTGCTGTGCAGCGATTACGGTCTGATGCGGGTTGTCATGCCAGGACTGCTGCGACGAAACGCTGAAGCCTTCCTTGCCCAGTTCGCTGCTGAGGTCATTGAGCCAGGCGCTGTGGTCGCCTTTCTTGTCGCAGACTAGCAGGTGCAGGTGTGATTGGGTTACCCCTGCTATCAGTTTGGCCCGTTTCAGTGCGAGGGCTTCTGGGTGTTGGGGATCCATCACCACCAGAATGCTGCGGATCGCTTGCATGGTCATCTCCCTGAGCGTGAATGGCAGTTATCTAACTATAGGCGGGTCGTTATCAGCGGCATGTTGACCTGTATCAACGGCATGCTGGTCGTCCGGCCTGCCACTCGTATAATGGCCCGCCATTTCCAACCTCGCCAGCACCGAGAGCGCTTCAAATATGATGTCAATTACCAAGCATGTTCCGAGTAATGGCGAGGAACCTGTAACGATCCTGCAGGAAATTCTCGAGTTTCTCGGTGGCGTCGCTACCCCTGGCGCCTGGCTGGACGAGGCCCTGCGCCAGCAGGAGATCCTCCTGCTCGATCACCGCAACCTGGAATACAAAGCGGCGCAAACGGCCCTGAGCCTGATGGGACGCTACCTGACCAAGGCCGAATTGACCGCGAGAATGTCGCGTTTGGCCCGTGAGGAGCTGGTGCACTTCGAGCAGGTGAGCAAGATCATCCGTGGTCGTGGCATTGAGGTTCGCCATGTGTCTGCCTCGCGCTACGCCGCTGGCCTGCGCGCGCTGCTGCGTGGTGGCGAAGTGGAAAGGCTGGTGGACGTGCTGGTGGTGGGCGCGTTCATCGAGGCACGCTCGTGCGAGCGCTTCGCCGCGCTGGTGCCGCGTCTGGATGCCGAGCTGGCCAAGTTCTACGCCGGCTTGCTGGAGAGTGAAGGGCGCCACTATCGGGGGTATCTCAAGCTCGCCTATCTGTATGGCGACGCGGCGGACGTGGATGCGCGTATTGAGGTGGTGCGGGCTGTGGAGCGGGAGCTGATCACCTCGCCGGATGAGCAGTTCCGCTTTCACAGCGGTGTGCCTACGTAAAACAGCCGCTAGTAGGTTTTGCAATAGCTGTAGGAGCGGCTTCAGCCGCGAACTCGGAGATAGTGGCCTTCGCAGCTGAAACGGAATGCCGCCCAGCCGCTCCTAACTACAAAGTCAGGTCGAGTCGAACAGAGTGCGGCTTTCGTAGCCCGGATGAAATCCGGGGAGCAATTTCGAAGATCGCCCCGGATTTCATCTGGGCTACGGTCAGGCTGGGGTCAGTTCGAACGGTGCCTGGTTGAAGCCCTCGTCATCGATCTGCAACGCCCAGCCCTGGCGATCCCAGTCGCCCAGCACGATGCGCCGCGCCGCTTGGCCGTTAACGATCAGCTCATGCACCGCCGGCCTGTGGGTATGGCCATGGATCAGCGTACGCACGCCGTACTCGGCCATTACCCTGACCACTTCCTCGGGCGTGACATCGACTATCTCGTTGGCCTTCATCCGCGTCTGTGCGCGGCTTTCGTTGCGCAGCTTGCGTGCCAGCTTTTGCCGGGTAGAGAGCGGCAGGTTGCGCAGGATCAGCAGCGACAGCGGGTTGCGCAGCCAGCGGCGCAGCTTCATGTAGCCGACATCGAGGGTGCACAGGCTGTCGCCGTGCATCAGCAGCACGGGTTCGCCATTCATCTGTACCTTGTGCGGATCGCTCAGCAAAGTGCAGCCCGCCTCGCGGCAGAAACGCTGGCCGATGAGAAAGTCGCGATTGCCGTGCATCAGGTAGATGCGCGTGCCGGCTTCGCTCAGTTCGCGCAGCGCGTCAGCGATTTCGTGCTGGAAGGGCGTCATGCCGTCGTCGCCGATCCAGACTTCGAAGAAGTCACCGAGGATGTACAGCGCCTCGGCCTGGCGCGCGCGCGTGGCGAGAAAAAGCAGAAACGCCCGGGTGATATCCGGGCGTTTCTCTTCGAGGTGCAGATCGGAGATCAGCAGGATCATCGACTTACTCGGCTACGATTTCGGCCTTCTCGATGATCACGTCGTCGACCGGTACATCCTGGTGGCCAGCTTTCATGGTGGTGGCGACGCCCTTGATCTTCTCGACCACGTCCATGCCTTCGACCACTTCACCGAACACGGCGTAGCCCCAGCCCTGAACGGTCGGTGCGCTGTGGTTGAGGAAGCTGTTGTCGGCGACGTTGATGAAGAACTGCGCGCTGGCCGAGTGCGGCTCCATGGTGCGGGCCATGGCGATGGTGCCGACCTTGTTGGCGACGCCGTTGTTGGCTTCGTTCTTGATCGGCGCGCGGGTCGGCTTCTGCTTCATGCCTGGCTCGAAACCGCCGCCCTGGATCATGAAGTTGCCGATTACGCGGTGGAAGATGGTGCCGTCGTAATGGCCTTCCTTCACGTATTGCTCGAAGTTGGCCACGGTTTCCGGGGCCTTGTCGGCGAACAGCTTCAGGGTGATGACGCCGTGGTTGGTGTGCAGTTTGATCATGATCGTATCCGTGATGAGGCAGATTCGAGCCGTTGGCTCGTGGGTGACCAGCCCTAGCAGGCCGTTGAAAAACCTAGGCGAGGCAGGCAAGACAAGGCGAAAACAGCCGAAAAAGCGCAGTTTACGTGCTGTAAATGAGCATTTTGAGGCTGTTTTTAACGCAGTATTGCCAACGCAGGTAGTTTTTCAACAGCCTGCTAACAGGGTGGCATGCACCCTGTCAGGGGCTTGACAGGTTGGTTATGATACGGACTTTGCCCGAAGCGGCCTACCCGTGCCGCGCCAGTATTGTTAAGGACACCATGAGCAAGCCCACCGTCGAAAAAGCTGCCAACTTCCTGCGCACCATCGTCCAGGCCGATCTGGACAGCGGCAAATACGCCAAGATCGTGACCCGCTTTCCGCCGGAGCCCAACGGCTACCTGCACATTGGCCACGCCAAGAGCATCTGCCTGAACTTCGGCCTGGCCGAAGAGTTCGGTGGCCAGTGCAACCTGCGTTTCGACGACACCAACCCGGCCAAGGAAGACCAGGAATACATCGACGCGATCAAGGCGGACGTCGAGTGGCTGGGCTTCAAGTGGGCCGGTGAGGAGCGCTACGCCTCCAACTATTTCGACCAGTTGCACGCCTGGGCCGTCGAGCTGATCGAGGCCGGCAAGGCCTTCGTCTGCGACCTGAATGCCGAGCAAATGCGCGAGTATCGCGGCAGCCTGACCGAGCCGGGCAAGAACAGCCCGTTCCGCGAGCGCTCCGTCGAGGAAAACCTCGACCTGTTCGCCCGCATGAAGGCCGGCGAGTTCCCCGATGGCGCGCGTTCGCTGCGCGCCAAGATCGACATGGCCTCGCCGAACATCAACCTGCGCGACCCGATTCTCTATCGTATCCGCCACGCCCACCATCACCAGACCGGTGACAAGTGGTGCATCTACCCGAGCTACGACTTCACCCATGGCCAGTCGGACGCCATCGAGGGCATCACTCATTCCATCTGCACCCTGGAGTTCGAGGATCATCGCCCGCTGTACGAATGGTTCCTGGCGAACCTGTCGGTGCCGGCGCAGCCGCGCCAGTACGAATTCGCCCGGCTGAACCTGAACTACACCATCACCAGCAAGCGCAAGCTCAAGCAACTGGTCGATGAAGGTCACGTCAATGGCTGGGACGACCCGCGCATGTCGACGCTGTCCGGCTATCGTCGTCGCGGCTACACGCCGGCGTCGATCCGCGCCTTCTGCGACATGATCGGCGTCAACCGCGCCGGTGGCCTGGTGGATATCGGCATGCTGGAGTTCGCCATCCGCGAGGACCTGGATGCCAATGCCTCGCGCGCCATGTGTGTGCTCAAGCCGCTCAAGGTGGTGATCACCAACTACCCCGAGGGCAAGGTCGAGAATCTCGAGTTGCCGCGCCATCCCAAGCAGGACATGGGTACCCGCGTGCTGCCGTTCTCCCGCGAGATCTACATCGACGCCAGCGACTTCGAGGAAACCCCGCCGGATGGCTTCAAGCGCCTGATCCCGGGCGGCGAAGTGCGCCTGCGCGGCAGCTACGTGATTCGCGCCGACGAGGCTGTCAAGGACGCTGCCGGCAATATCGTCGAGCTGCGCTGCTCCTATGACGAGAACACCCTGGGCAAGAACCCGGAAGGGCGCAAGGTCAAGGGCGTGATCCATTGGGTGCCGGCCGCCGAAAGCGTCGCGTGCGAGGTGCGCCTGTACGACCGTCTGTTCAAGTCGCCCAATCCAGAGAAGAGCGAAGAGGGCGGCAGCTTCCTCGACAACATCAACCCCGAATCGCTGGTGGTGCTCACCGGTTGCCGCGCCGAGCCGTCGCTGGCCAAGGCCGCGGCCGATGACCGCTTCCAGTTCGAGCGTGAAGGTTACTTCTGCCTCGACAAGGATTCGACCACCGACGCCCTTGTGTTTAATCGCACCGTCACCCTGCGCGATTCGTGGGGGCAGTAATGGCACTGTCGATCTACAACACGCTCAGCAAGGTCAAGGAGCCGTTCAAGCCGCTGGAAGGCAACAGTGTGCGCATGTATGTCTGCGGCATGACCGTCTATGACTTCTGCCACATTGGTCACGCCCGGGTGATGGTCGCCTTCGACGTGGTTACCCGCTGGCTGCGTCAGCGCGGCTATGACGTGACCTACGTGCGCAATATCACCGACATCGATGACAAGATCATCAAGCGTGCCAACGAAAACGGCGAGCCGTTCGAGGCGCTGGTCGAGCGCATGATCGCGGCGATGCACGAGGACGAAGGTCGTCTGAACGTGCTGCGCCCGGACATCGAGCCGCGTGCCACCGGCCATATCGCCGGCATGCACCAGATGATTCAGACCCTGATCGACAAGGGCTTTGCCTACGCGCCGGGCAATGGCGACGTGTACTACCGCGTCGGCAAGTTCGTTGGCTACGGCAAGCTGTCGCGCCGCAAGATCGACGAGTTGAAGATCGGCGCGCGCATCGAAGTCGACGAGATCAAGGAAGACCCGCTGGACTTCGTGCTGTGGAAAGGCGCCAAGCCGGGCGAGCCGAGCTGGGATTCGCCCTGGGGCAAGGGGCGGCCGGGATGGCATATCGAGTGCTCGGTGATGTCCACCTGCTGCCTGGGCGAGACCTTCGACATTCATGGCGGCGGCCCGGACCTGGTGTTCCCGCATCACGAGAACGAGATCGCGCAGAGCGAGGCGGCCACCGGCAAGCAGTACGCCAATGCCTGGATGCACGCTGGCGCTGTGCGTGTGGACGGCGAGAAGATGTCCAAGAGCCTGGGCAATTTCTTCACTATTCGCGAGGTGCTGGAAAAGTACCATCCGGAGGTGGTGCGCTACCTGCTGGTGTCTAGCCACTACCGCAGCCCGATCAACTACTCGGAAGACAGCCTCAAGGAAGCCAAGGGTGCCCTGGAGCGCTTCTACAACGGCCTCAAAGGTTTGCCGGAAGCGGCGCCTGCTGGCGGCGAGGCGTTCGTCGAGCGCTTCGGCGCGGCGATGGACGATGACTTCAACTCGCCGGAAGCCTGCGCGGTACTGTTCGAGATGATTCGTGAGGTTAACCGCCTGCGTGAGTCGGACGTGCAGGCCGCTGCTGGTCTGGCGGCGCAGCTCAAGCACCTGGCCGGCGTGCTCGGCGTGTTGCAACTGGAGCCGGAAGCCTTTCTTCAGGCGGGTGCTGCCGGCAAAGTCGATGCTGCCGAGGTCGAGGCGCTGATCGCTGCGCGCCTGCAAGCTCGCGCCGACAAGAACTGGGCAGAAAGCGACCGCATCCGCGACCAGCTCACGGCCATGGGCGTGGTGCTGGAAGACGGCAAGGGCGGCACCACCTGGCGTCTGGCCGAATAAGCCTCATGCTCAACGACGAAGGCCGCTAGAAAGCGGCCTTTGTCGTTCCTGCGGAGCTGTATCCCAGGTGTAGGGTGCGCTGTGCGCACCCGTATCCGCCGGCATGGTTCCCGGATTTCATCCGGGCTACGGGGCGGTGGTGCGTACAGCGCACCCTACGGCTCGATCGCGTCCAGCAATTGCAAGGCCAGGCGCGCGCGTTCGGCATTGGGGTAATTGCGGTTGGCGAGTATCACCAGCCCGGTATCACGCGCGGGTAGCAGCAGGATGTAGGCGCCGAAGCCGTTGGTCGAGCCGGTCTTGTTCAGCAGCAGGTCACCTTCGGCAGGCTTGGGCGCAGCGAAACGCGCCACGGGCTGCGCTTGCAGCGCCATTTCTGCTAAGTTGCCAGCCTGCAGCTTTTCCAAGCTGGCGGGGTAGGCGTAGCGCTCCCAGCCCAGCGCCTGAGTCATATCGCCGACCTGGTAGTAGCCACGATGTGTTGCGCTGATCGCCTGGCGCAGTGGTGCGGGCAGTTGATCCGGGTGCAGACAGATTGGCGTCGATCAAGCGCAGCATGTCGGTGGCGCTGGATTTAAGCTCGTAGGCTTCTGCATTCAGTGCGCCGGGAGTCACGCGCACCGCCTTGTTGTCGCGGTAGCGCCAGGCGTAGTGCTCCATCTGCTCGGTCGGTATGCGAACGTAGCTTTCCTGCATGCCCAACTGCGGCAGCAAATCCTTCTCCATTAACTGCTGAAACGGCTCGGCCAGACTGGCGGCCGCCAGGTGGCCGAACAGGCCGATACTGGGGTTGGAATACAGCCGCTGTGTGCCCGGCGGATACACCGCCTGC
>ERZ1029870.100-NODE-100-length-11901-cov-68.712139_pt1 | contig 11901 bp, 10 predicted proteins | sample MGYA00519236_ERZ1029870 | MGnify/ENA primary metagenome ERZ1029870 (study PRJEB33666, sample SAMEA4610924) | skin metagenome | biome: Human-associated habitat; feature: Malodor aspect; material: skin | place: Philippines | collected 2015-08 ... | reverse complement strand
AATCCTATTTTCATTTGTGACATTTATCACAAAGTTAAATTTAGGCATAAAAAAAGACCCCCAATCTTTTTTCAAAGATTGAGGGATAAGACTTTCGTCAATTTTATACCTTACGAGTTTCACTTGTTTATCTTTCGTAATTTCAATTGAATCAATTAACATTTTCATAAGTTGATTTTTAGCTTCGGGTGTAGCCTTTCTTAAGTACACACTGAATCGTGTTATCATCAAAGTGAGTCGTGCTTTTAACTTATCAAAATTGGGTATATCATCCTGTGATTGATTTGCTTGTTTTGCTTCTTTAATTTGTTGGTCTAATACTTCTAACTGTTGATTCATTTCACTTTGTTTAGCTTTTAACATTTCGCTATCCATTTCATCATCTAAGAACAATTCCAATAATCGTTCTTGTTGTGTTTTAACTTTTGCTTTTTGTTTTTCTAGACTATCAATATCATATTTTATTTCTGTTTGGTTACTATGCTTTTGTTTCAGTTTTTCGATCACATTTGACGCAATCTGCTTGATAATATCTGGTTGAGACAGAATACGATTCAAATGAACATTGATTACGCGTTCGACGACTTCAGCATTGATGGAATTACTGTGACATGCAGAACTCCCTGAACGATTGAATAAGGAACAAATGTAATAACGCTTGATTGTCCGTTCTTTCGACTTTTTCGTTTTATAATACGTCCGTCGACATACCATATTATTTCCGCATTCTGGGCATTTAATAAGGCCACGTAAGTAGAAATCTCCACCAATAGGTCGACCCGGTTTAAAACTTTTAGAAGCTAGTTTCTCATGAACTTGATCAAATACATCTTCACTTATAATGGCTTCATGCTTACCTTTGACCAATATCACATCATTTTTATCACTTTTACCACTTCTTCGCTGAACAGCCCAATTTTGATGGTTATTGAATCTGACATAGCCTTTATAGACTGGATTATTCAAAATATATTTAACACCATACACTGAAAATGGTTTTTGATTAATAGTACGATACCCCTTTTGATTAAGTATGGTTGTAATGGCTTTGAGGCCTTTATTATGATTCAAATATAAATCGAAAATTTCACGTACAATATGAGCTTCATTTTCATCGATAACCAAATCATTTTTCTGTGTAAGTGGATTGAGCTTCAACTTGAATCCAAGCAATCTGCCGGTTATTGCCTCTCCACTCCTTGCCTTAGCATTCATAGAAAGTTTCACATTTGAAATTAAAGTCTGGCGTTCTATAGATCCTATTAACCCAAACATTGTAACGAGTACTTCTCCAGAAGCATTGGATGTATCAATATTCTCAGAAATCGATTTATACCCTACGTCATGTTCTTTGAATTCATGAATAATATTAAACACGTCTCTCATTGAGCGAGAAATACGATTCAATTTCCAACTTAATACCATTTCGATTTTATTATCCTTAACATCTTGTAATAGACGTTTCATTGCCGGACGACCTTCAATATTTTTACCTGAAATGCCTGAGTCAGTATATGTCTCATAGTCATAACCTGGGAAATTTTTCACAACTTCTTTGATGAGTACTTGTTCCTGCTCATGGATTGAGTACCCATGCTCCGACTGCTCTGACGTACTAACGCGTGAATAAAGTGCAATTTTACCCTTCATATTATACCGCTCCTTTTATTAGATTATTGCTACAGACTATCGGTCTTGTAACAACATATAGATAATATATATTTATAATTTCGTTTCATTTCATTTTTATCACTTTTACCACTTAATCATATGAGTACTACAGGCAGTTGCCTGTAGTACGTAATTAGATTACTTACCTTTATTGATACGTTCTTCTATGATAGGTACAAGCACTTCTACAAATGCTTCAATTTGTTCATTATTCATCTTCAAATTCCTCCCAATCAAAGTCCAAATTCTCTTCATCTAATGCCTCATCGTCTGTTATATTTTCATTTTTATCTAATGAAATAATATTATCTTTTTCCGAAATATCATGAATCTCTTTTTTATTGGCTTCTTTCCAACCTAAATCAATCCAATAATCGTAGCCATTGTATAGTTTGGTTTGAGTATCAAAGTTTGCTTGAATTAACTGATTAATAACCTGAGAACTCACCTTTATTTCTTCATTAATAACTTTATTTAACTTGGATACTTTGATTCGTGATCCTGATTTGATTTCTATAAGTTTTCTGAGTAAATTAATACACGCTTTCTGATGTGCAATACTTGCTGATTTACTAGAAACAAATTCATATCCAAAATTTAACCAATCATGAGAAATTTCAGTAACACGATCATTTTGGAGGTACTCGATATCATTTTTTACAATTTGCTTATACACATACATCAAGTAAAGAAAGATTTCTTTCTTTTCATCCTGTAACTTTTCAATTAAGTCAGGGTCAGCTTTTTCAACATAATATTCACATGGAATAACAGCAATTCTACGCTCTAATGCTTTTGCATGTGATGATGGAAAATTGAGTATAGCATTCGTATTAAAAATGAGTTTTAAATCTAACGTAACTTCTACTTGCGTTCTTCCTTTACGGTCAGCATGAATTGGTTCAACAGATAGTAATTTTTTGAAATCATTTACAGTTGCTTCATCAACATTAGCTTTCCCCACTTCATCACTTGCCATAATTCGTTTACCTATTAGGCTTTCCTTATCGAAACGCCCGCCAAGTTCATTAAGTGTTTTAGATACGATATCATTACTATAAAAGAATGACTTAACTAATTTGATATAGACCGATTTCCCATTTTTTGCAGTTCCATACAAAATAAGTCCACGACGTAGTTTAGTATCTGCAGTGAGTAACACCGCTGTATGTTGGAAAAGAAAGTATTGTAAATCAGAATCGAAATTAACAAGTTCTAGCATATATTGTTTGAAATGTGAAGGTACTTTATCTGTTATGATATCGCTTTTGTCTAACATCAGATTTAAACGTGTTTTAGGGAAGATTTTTATATCGTTTTCAACCACTTTAAATGTCTTTAAACTAAACATGTTTCTCCCACAACCAATATAATTTTTATCCTCATTAAGTTCTTCTATATCTGACGATTTCTGTAGACCTTCAACCACATTTTTCAGTACACTTTGCGTAGGTGTATAACCGATTAACAGTACTTGTATCATTTTTGATACAAATCCTTGCAATTCGTCTTCATTTAGCTTTTGCCAACCATTAATTTTGAATATATACAGTTCTGAATTAAAGCGTTTGATATGAAAAATTTTTATCATCATATCTATTAATATTGTGTCACTTGGTTTCTTCTTAATACCAAAATAGCTATAGATGTTAGGTCGATAATCCGTATCTTTTGGGATATTAAGTTGTAACTTATCGATAAGTTCGTTATACACTGTTTCACCTTGTGCCGTTTCTTCTATTTCATCATCATTGCCAATACTAATGGTTAGGATAGCAGTCAGACCTTGACGGTCGATTGCCTCCTTAGCTTCACTTAATAGCTTAGATAACAATTGTAATATATGGTTCATTATAATATGCCTCCAAACGCATCTAACGATGCTACATCTTGTACATAATAGTTACCGCTATATTGACCTAATAGAATTAAATGTTTCTGATCAATATAAGGCTCATAGTTTTCATGATTTGCGCTATAGTTACTATGACGTTCGAGCCAGTCATTAATTGATAATTGTTGATGTGTCGCATTGACCACAACACTACGGTTCACATAGAATATTTGTTGATCTATCTCTATTTCATACGTAAATTGATGTTTTATGTCGCCTGAGTAATCTGTCTCAGTCACAGAATATAATGTAGCAACGTATATAGATCCTTCTTTTAACAATGTACTTTGGGGAATTTGAAGACTTTTTCCTCTATCATTATTCATTGTCTATACCTCCTAAAGCTTCCACTGTCACATGTGCAAATTCACCATTAAACAGTTGATTAGCTGTATCTTTCATGAGCTGTGCTACACTTTGTGCAATCTCCTTATCATTACATTCAATCATAATCGCATCGTGTATCGGCACTATAATCTTGAACGTTTTTTGTTCGCACTGTGCTTTGTACACTTCCAACAAAATGTGCTTGAAAATATAGCTCGCTACCGTTTGTACGTAAATTGCCATGATACTGCTACCTTGAAATGCGCTCATATCATGTTCAATGCCGTAAGGCGTAGGCATTGTTTTATATTTTTCGACTTGCTCCTTAAATTCAATGACCTTCTTGAATTTGCTCATTACTTGTAGCCAGTTAATTTCACTAACCTCTTGATTGATTTTGAATTTAGAGCTACTATAACGACCGCCAAAAAGAAATGACCCTATAAATGCACGTTTCACACTCACGCGCTTCTCTTTTGACAAAGATAAGTCTCTCAGTAATGCATCGTATAACCCTTCTTCATGATTCAAGTAGTCAATCAGTTGTTCGTCTTGTGTCATATACGCAGCAACTGATGGTTCGAATGATTTAAAATCTATTGTATAAACCTTTTTAAATTGCGAAGGTAAAATCGTTTGTTGGACTAATTTAGGTAAGCCTTGAACATTAAATCTTTTCGTTGTGATCCGATGTGTTCGTGTGCCAATCAACGATAATTGCGTATATAATCGATTCGTACCATTTAATGACTGATCTAATCTATCAAATAGGTGTTCGATTTTATCAGAATGTTCATCGTTCTTAGCCTTTTCAAGCATTGTCGCTTTGATATCAGGTAATTTATCGATATCAAGGTTAATAGATTCTGATTCAATCTCTTTCTTTAATGGTTCTAAATTATGGTGTACTTCCACATATTGGTCTAGCTTAGCTTTTTCATTAGACAAAAGCTCATTATATTGTTGATCTAGCTGTTGGCTAATTTGTCTTTGTAGCTGCTGAACTTTATCTTGATTTGAAAATTTGTTCATTAAAAAGTGTTCTGTTTTATTGCTTTGAGGCAATTTTGTAATTAAATCACGTATATTTGCTTGATACATGGTGATTTGCTCCTTCTATAAGTTATTACACAACAATCTCCCGGGCTGATTATCGTGTGAACATCACAACGTTGTATCTATAATATATATGACTCAAATTAATTACTTAATGGCTTCCATAACATTGATTCCTGTAATGGAAGCGTAAAATTACAACAAAAGAGCCAACTCATTTTTGAGTTGGCTCATTATAATTATTGCTTTTTGTATTTGGACTAATATCATACAAATTATTCCTAATTTTAACTGACAATAAATTATCGATATAATCACTTATTTTATTCTTTAATTTGTAGTCAATATCGCTTTTATCATCAAAAGCATGATATATTTCTTCTTTATTTTTTCTTCTCTCATCTTTATCATCAACAGCATCATCAGTATAATGTTGCTCTCTTCCGCTAGACTTACTTATTTCAAGAGAAAATGGCGTTAATTTACTTTTTATTCTACTAAGTTCCTTTAAAAACGATCTATAATATCTTGCATTTTCATCATTCGAATTTATACCATTATTTAGTAAGTAAATACCTAATCTGTCTATTGAATTTTCAACATCATTGAAAAGTTGTTTGAATAAATCTGAATCATCTTTTTCATACTTAAATTTGCTTGTTGCTACTAATTTTTCAATGGTACTACTTCTATCGTATCTTTCTTTTTCAAACATTGTTTGCATATTGTAGTTAATACTTTCCTGATCTATTTCTTGATTCAAATAATTGATTAATAATTGATCCAAAAATGGTGTCTTTATTTTATATTTATCTATAAAAAACAAGATATAATTTTTACTTTCATTATCTTTTGCTTTTACTATGTTATTACTAAACTCAAAGCAATGATATAAATAAACAAAGTTTAGTTTCTGATTTTGATTTGTATTCTTGGACTGTATCTTATTATATTCATGTTGGATATCGTTAATAACTTTACCATTAAATTCAGTAATTTTCTCGCTAATTTGCTCCCAATTCTTCACCCCACCGTCTGTCAAAAAATAATCTTTAAAATAATTGAAATGAACCTTATCTTCATCAGCCTCATTGATTGTTTCTTCAATTGCATGAGACAACATTCTATATAATTTGTTACCCTCATAATAATTGCTCTCCAAAACTTTATGCATAAAACTTTCAAGTTGCAATTTTAATTTTTTATTTTCAGAGTACCATCTACATTGGGATTGATATGTAAAATCAGTCAATAATTTTTCCTGTAAGGGAGAATTATCCATATTCATAATTTCTTTCATTATATCTTCAAAATACTCATAAAAATTATGGGAATCATCTCTTAATATTGCTTTTTCAATAGTAGGAGTATGTTTATAATTATTATCTGACTTTGGTAATGGATGCTTATCGAGAACTTTCGTTAAAATTTCTATAACTTGATATTGAAGTCTATTAAACTCATAGTTGGATCTTTGAGAAATGTATCTTTCACCAAATTGACCTCTTTCATATTCAGGATTATTAGAATTATAAAATGGCTGATATTTTGCAACATCTACACCATACATTTTGTTCAATAATTTTAATTTGTTCGTGAAAGTTGTACCCTTGATCCCTTGTTTCTCTTGTAAATGTCTTTTTTTATAAATTATTTTAGGATTTTCTTTTACAAGATAGAAATAACTAGATGCTTGATACTTATATTCAGATTTTTCTTTATTGTAGAGATAAATATCAATATGAACCTTAAACACCTCTTGAAAAGCTTGCTTTTTATTTTTAGAATCATTCATGAGTTGTTTTAAAGCATTATACAGTTGATTTTTATCCTCTTCTAATGTTCGATTTGAAAATTTGCATAAATACCATTCTTTAGTCACATCAATGTCATTTGTTCGCTTATTTAAATAACAATGTTCTTGAATGCCTCGTTGAATACTGCTTAATGATTCACTTTCAAACTGTATTTTTATGCCTTGACTATCCAATATTACTTTACCAAAATTAATCATAAACTGCTCATATGTACTAATAAAAACTTGTACCTCTCCTGCATATTCTGGTTGTAACAACGGTGATAGTGGAATTTTATCTTCCATAGGCAAAATTTTAAACTTTTTGGTACACTCTTTTATATTATTTATAATTTGATCATCGATATGAACCGTATACTGCATATATGTAGTCTTTTCAGTAGATTTTAGAGCTGTAATATTTTTATTCACTTAATTCACCTTCATTGACCCATCTTTATTTAATTATAACTATTTATGTATGCTGTAGCACTACCACTACCAAATTTTAAATTTGGTAATGCTTTTTTGTATAAATTTAAATTGTTTAATGTTGTATCACGTTCTGAAAGCCCAATAAACGCATACCTCATTCTACCATTATTTGTTTCGATACTTTCCGCTTGTTCAAATGATACTTCATAAGCTGAGACAACTGCAATATTAGCACCAGTATTGATACCAATAATATATTTTATGTATTTTATCTTTTTCTATTATCCAATTACCTAATGTTCGTGACTTCAAGTTATTTCTATCACATTTACTTTCATTAATAGGATACTCTTTACTTTCATCCTTATCTAATAGAAATGCATCTCTGATTTTGACTGCTAAAATTAATTCATTCGTATTTATGTTTTCAAGATTAATTGAATCGTAGCCAAATTCATTTTCTAAATCTTCAACTAAGTATGCCTAGGGGAATAGTATGAGTGAAAGACTACTGGCTCGAGCCATACCCCAGGCAAGCATGCACGGACAAAATCGTAAGATTTTAAATATAAAGAAGACCAATCTATACAAGGATTAACCCTCTTTTTTGAGATTGGGATTTATGTCCCAGCCTCTCTTGTTATATTCTTCCACCACAAATCCAAACTATTATTTTATTTTTCGAATATATTCATATATATAAGATTTCGCACAACTATCTGTGTATAATAAATAAGTGAATAATTCAAATAAATAAGGAGGACAAATTTGTGAAACTAAAATATTTGGCAATAGGTTCAATTGCTGCTTCATTAATATTATCTGCCTGTGATATCAATATTAATATGGGGTCTGATGATGATTCTAAAAGCACAAACAAGCAAAATCAGAAAAGTGGTCATACTAAGAATAATGAGCATAACCAATCATCAAATACTAATAGTAATGAAAGTACAAATTCTCCACAACATTTTGCAGAAGTATGGGTGTCCGTACTTGAAAATCAAGGTGGCAGTGTAGATGCTTCAAAAACTAAAATTGAACATAAAGATGTATCGGGTGAGGTATTAAACCCTTACAACGAAAGTGCTTCTGCTACATATCCAAACGGTACACAAGCATTATATGGTTCACCAACTGCTGCTGGACAAGTTATTTATAAAGATAACAACGATGGTACTGTTGATGTTTACAATGTACCGAGTCATTTCCAAGATAAGCGTTGGGATGAGGATGATTATTCCCAAAGTGAATCTAACCGTATATTAAATAATCCTAAAACTGTAAAACTCCAAGATCTATCTCAAAATGAAATAAATGCGTGGACAAGTGTTATTTCAGAATCTAATAGTTCTAGTGAAAGTAGCAGTTCAGATGACAGTAGTAACGATAGTGATAGCGGAAGTGTAACTAGAGAAAATGTAATTGATAAGGTTGAAGATTACGAAGGACATACTTTAGATACTTCAGAATATACCTACAAAGAACCGGAACAACAAGATAATGGCGACTGGGGATTCTCATTCACTGATAAAGATGGAGAACTTGCAGGTTCTTATATTATCGATTCAGATGGTAACGTAACTAAATATGATGAAAATGGCGATCCAGAATAATATTTTTTAAATCACTATAATCTTTAATTTCAGTATTCGGGGACATAAATCATAGAAAAGTAACCAGTATATGTGTTGTTATCTATATGCACCTTTCAACGTAGTCATTTAAAAAATAAAATTTTTAAGGGAGTTAACACTCGAAAGAGTAGTATTAGTGAGAGCATATAGGTTCGACACATATTCACAGATAAGCATACACATTCAAAAGATTTTGGCTCTACGTCAAATCGGTCTGATGAGTCCAAATAGCGTATCTATTAAAATATTCATCACTTTTAATTCTTTAAATTTTCAATCATCAGATTATAGCAGATTTAAATAGTTTATATTATTTATAAATAATATTATAATTTTAAGATTACTCTTATGTTGTCCATTCCTACATGAAATTATTTACCTTTTTTTAATTTCTTCCATTCTGAATTGTTGAATTGCTTTATTTTATGTAAAAAAACAACTATTTGTACACTATGCTCAGTATTTAATAAATTGTTTATCTGTTCTCGTATTTCTAAGGATTGACTTATATCCCAATTTTCAAAGCCACCATATCTCATTAAAACTCCATACATTTTCTCTACTGAAGAAGTAATTTTATGTAATTCATTATTAATTTCTGTATTGAATTCATCATCTTCAAAAAGTAATGCGTCTAATTTAAACTGTTGTAAAATAATTTGCATTCTGACTTCATCAAATTCTTTTGTTAACTTAAAAGGTTGTTCATACCAATCAGCAACTTTAGGATTTGCTAAATTTTTTTGAGCATTTACAAAATTCTTTCCATCCTCACCAATTAAATTGCAGATAATTTTTGTAATATTGCTAATTTTATATACGTTAGTTAAAAATTCAGCTGTAAGTAAAGAGATATCATCGATTTTTTTCTTTCGTACATCATTTGTTAAATCTGCTTTGTTTTTTTTAATTACCACTATTAGAGTAATAATAGAAACTATTGAAGTGATTAATGTAAAATTGAAAGTTCCTGATTCATTAAAAAATAGATGCTTTAAGTTAATAATGTTGCTCACTCCTTTTATATCATTAAGTATTACATATTTATGTGCATAATAAAACATAAGTTAACTATTCATTTATTGTATTAATATTCACTTTATGAGACACACAATATATCAAAAGCAATCCTGTTGAAACTATAAGTAGCTCTTCACTTTCACCAGAATTTAAAAAAATTTCTTCAAAATATCAACTAATTTATCAATGCTTTTTTGCAACTGAGATTTGTTTTTAAGACCTAAAGCTTTCTCAAGATCTTTTTTTGTATATGTTTTTTGAATTCTTTCTCTAAAAGTATTTTTCATCATAATCTCAACTTTCCTTTTACTTTGTTTATATTAAACGCCTTACTAATATTATTTATCTTTAAACAAGAAAAATTATTGTTTACTTTCCATTTAAAATTTCTATCGACTGTTCTAAACACTTTAGCATACCATCCATTATTTCCTTAACTTTTTGAGATGTATTGAAATCACCAATACCCGCAGTAACCATACCGTTGTCATAGTTAGTTATACCTGAAGATATATACTGTGGATGTTGATTATGGGTAATGTCGTGTCTATGTTTAGCTGCATTTTCAAACTCATGGGAATTACGGATTTTATCTAGTGCATAAAAATTTTAATGAATCTTTATCTTTAAGTTTATTTATTGCTTTATGAAAACTAATTTCATGCCTTTTTAATTGTATGTCATAAATATTTACTATAATATGTCCCAGTAACTCAAATATGCTAAACTCTTGAAAGAAGAAATATTCAGAAAAGTAATTAAAATTAAATTGTTTAGTAAAGTCTTCGTCTTTAAAATTAGGAAAAAACTCAACTGATTTTCCTTTTGAACCATATGATTTATACCAAATTTCATCAGGTATACGTTGATTATAGTAGAATAATATGTATGTATAATTTCGAATTAGAAGGTTCATGCGATTAAATAACATATTTTGCCAATACTCGATTTCGTGACTTTTTGTTAAATCAAAAAATGAATCAGTTTTCTCAAAATCAAAGGATAAGTTTTTTAGTATAGAGTAATTAAATGGGAGCTGATCATGCAAATCATTCATGTTAGCAGATTCAATATGTTATAACGGATTGATTATATTTGTCATTATAGCAAACCTCCTTTTATGTAATATTACTATTTATCATCTAATTTACACACCAAAATATTAATAATTTAAGGCTACTTAACTTGTATATTTAATATTATATATATTTGTCTGGACGCTAAGCTTTGGTTTCACCTTCACATACTTTTCTCAAAGAAGTTATAGTGTTTTTCAATATCTGCCTTTTATTTTATTTAAAAAGCGTTTCCACTTCCTTTTAATAATACTTATTTTACTTTCTCTACCAAGCTTAAATCGTTTTCTAAATTGATCTTCAAATGAATCTAAATATCGTTCATAATATAGCACTTTTCTTTTATATTCATGAGTGAAAATATTTTCAAAATTTAAGTTTTCTTCAGTATCCACATAAAAATCAACCATATTATTCAAATAACTTAAATCGCTTTCATATTCATGGACACATTCTATAGTTTTGGCTACAAAATCATAATCAAAAAATACCTGGTTAGTGCTAAAAATATTATTAAAATCATGTTTTAACTCTTCCATCAGTCTGATATGTTGTTTTAGACTTAAAAGTTTTCTATAATTTATATTTTGCAAATAAAGATCTTGATATTCTTGATTTAAATCTTTTAATAAATCTTGATTAACTCTCTCAAAAGTTCCTTCTTGTGTAAATGGAGTTCTGTACGCTCCTATCATTTTCTTAACTGAAATAAAACATTCTGTATAAATTGGATAAAGTGTTTCTAAATTTAACTTTGTATTAGCAATTCTGGTATCAACGTATAACCTTATCCATTCTTTAGAGCCATATAAAACTACTCCAGTTATCAATGCTGTCCATATATTATTTTCCATTAATTCACCTCATATTATATTTTTTACAACCTATTTTTTAGTTTTATTTGTGATACGCTTCGCCTCTCATAATCTTAAATACTCGATATACTTGTTCGATTAAGACGACGCGCATCATTTGGTGTGGGAAGGTCAT
>ERZ1029870.99-NODE-99-length-11904-cov-553.359524_pt1 | contig 11904 bp, 8 predicted proteins | sample MGYA00519236_ERZ1029870 | MGnify/ENA primary metagenome ERZ1029870 (study PRJEB33666, sample SAMEA4610924) | skin metagenome | biome: Human-associated habitat; feature: Malodor aspect; material: skin | place: Philippines | collected 2015-08 ... | reverse complement strand
TGTTTTGTTTACTATTTGTAAATGCAACAACAAGAAACGCTATTTTCTTAACACCTATTTGGTTTATTATTTTAGGTATTATGTATTTAAGATATAAAAAAGTAGCAAAATAACATTAAAATATCAATATGAAAAATGACTGGAACAATTAATAATGTCCCAGTCATTTTTATGTTAATGCAGTCGATGTCTGAATTGAAATACTCTTGTAACAAGCTTTTTCAACACTACTATCCCCAACATAGAGATTTTCTTAATGAAAATCTACGTTCAATGCAAGTTGGGACGACGAATACGGCTCTCTCCCACTTTTTTCTAATATGTTTAAATAACATAAAAAAGAGCGAGAATTTTATCCATTAACATGTAACGTGGTTATTCCCGCTCTTCTAGCTTTCTATTTAAACATACTTATACAATTGTTTAATTAAAGGACATTTGCATACCCTTCAAAAATTCTACCTTGATTTGCATCAACAGTAACTAATAAGTCATTTTTCAATTCTTTAGTTGCATTTTCAACACCAATAATAGTTGGGATACCTTGTTCAAGTCCAACGATTGCACTTGGTGATGTTATACCGTTTTCTTCAGTAATTAAACCTGCAGCTTTTTCAACATATGGAACATAACTTTCGTCTACTGAATTAGTCACAATAATTGATTCACTTAGGTCTTTTCCTTCTAAATCACTAGCAGTTTTAGAAATCACTGTTTTACCAGTTGTTGATCCACGACCAACACCTTGACCTTTAGCAATTTCATCACCTACTAAATGTAATTTCATCATATTAGTCGTACCTTTTTCACCAGTTGGAACGCCAGCAGTAATGATAATTAAATCACCATTACCAACTTTTTCAGTAGCAACAGCTGTTGCTACTGCATTATTTAATAAATCATCTGTTGTTTTACGTCCTTTTTTAACAACTGGATATGCACCCCATACTAGTGCTAATTGTCTTGCAGTATGTTCACTAGGTGTTACTGCAATAATATCTGAATGTGGACGATATTTAGAAATTGTAATCGCTGTTGAACCACTTTCAGTTGCAGCTACAATTGCTTTAACATTTAAGTTTAGAGCAGTATGTGCTACAGATACACCAATCGCATTTACTAATGATGTTTCTACTAATTTAGTACGATCAGATAATAATTTTTTGTAATCTTGAGCAGCTTCAGCTGAAATTGCGATATTTCTCATTGTTTTAACTGCTTCTTCAGGATATTGTCCTGCAGCTGTTTCACCAGATAACATAACTGCATCTGTACCATCATAGATTGCATTAGCAACGTCACTTGCTTCAGCTCTTGTTGCACGTGGATTACGTTGCATTGAATCAAGCATTTGAGTTGCAGTAATGACAGGTTTTCCTAATTTATTACATTTTCTAATTAAATCTTTTTGAACGATTGGCACAGATTCAGGTGGAATTTCAACACCCATGTCACCACGCGCAACCATTAAACCATCAGATACTTCTAAAATCTCTTCGATATTGTCAATACCTTCTTGGTTTTCAATTTTAGGGAAGATCGTAATATTATCATTATTTTCTTGTTCTAAAATTTCGCGAATATCTAATACATCACTAGGACGACGTACAAAGCTTGCTGCAATGTAATCAATATCTTCTTTAATACCAAATTTAATATCTGCAGCATCTTTATCAGTGATACCAGGTAAGTTTACTTTAACACCAGGTAAGTTTACACCTTTTTTATTTTTTAATTCACCAGTATTTAAGATATCACATTTAACTTCGCCTTTATCTTTATCAATATCTTTAACTTGTAATTCTACTAAACCATCATCTAATAAAATGTATGATCCAATTTGAACATCATTAATTAAATCTTCATATGTGACTGAGAATTTTTCAGGTGTACCTTCAACTTGAGACATACTCACAATAACTTCTTTACCTTTTTCAAGTACAATTAAGCCGTCTTTCATATCATGTGTACGAATTTCAGGTCCTTTAGTATCTAATAAAATACCAATAGTTTTACCTAATTTTTTAGATACTTTACGAATTGAATCAATACGTGCTTTATGTTCTTCATGACTACCATGAGAGAAATTTAAACGTGCAACGTTCATTCCAGCATTCATTAATTTTTCTAACATTTCCTCAGACTCTGAAGCAGGTCCTATAGTACATACAATTTTAGTCTTTCTCATTATAAAAGCCTCCTAAATTATATAGATAATTCTTTTGCTAAGTCATAAATACGAGTGTTGAATTTATGGCTTTCATTATTGAAAATTTCATCAAATGGTGTTGCTGTAAGTTGGTTATTTTGTATACCTACACCGAATCCTGTTTGACCTTGCATTAACAATTCTACAGCATAACCGCCTAATCTTGAAGCAAGTACTCGATCTACACCAGATGGACTACCACCACGTTGGATGTGACCAAGAACAGATACACGTGCATCAACATTGATATATTTAGTTAATTGTTCTGCACATTCATGGCCACTCATACAACCTTCTGCTACCATAACGATAGAATGTTTTTTTCCACGTTTAATACCACTTTCAATTTTTTCAGCAACATCTTTAATATCTGTGTGCTCTTCTGGAACTAAGATTGTTTCAGCACCTACTGACAATCCAGCCCACAGTGCTAAATCACCACAATCACGTCCCATTACTTCTACAACAAAAGTTCTCGCATGACTTGAAGCAGTATCTCTGATTTTATCGACACAGTCAATAATCGTATTTAATGCTGTATCGAAACCAATAGTGAAATCAGTACCATTAATATCATTATCAATTGTTCCAGGGATACCAATTGTTTTTATATCGGTTGTTTCTTCGCTAATACGTTGAGCACCTCTATAACTGCCATCTCCACCGACTACTACAAGTCCTTCAATACCATGCTTGTGTAAGTTCTCAATCCCTTTTTGTCTTACACTCTCATCTTTAAACTGAGGACATCTAGCAGAATATAGAAAAGTTCCTCCTCGTTGAATCGTATCTCCAACACTTCCTAATTCAAGTTTGTGGATATTATCATCAAGTAAACCTTGATAACCCTGATAAACACCAAAAACTTCGATATTATTATAAATTGCTTTTCGTACGACTGCTCTAACAGCAGCATTCATGCCTGGTGAATCTCCACCACTTGTTAATACCGCAATTCTCTTCATAGCGACATACCCTTTCCTAACTATAATAATCTTCATGTATAAATTACCATAATTTTATTATCTATTCCATTAATATTGATAGATTATATATATGTAAACGTTTTAAATTTTTAATTTAATTTATATAAAAAAATTGACTAGAAATTTTAATTAAATTTCTAGTCATTCTGTGTTAATTAATAAAGGTACCAATATTTCTAAATTTATTAAATCGATGATTCGCTAAAGCTTGTCCATCTAATTTATTTAATTCATTAAGCTGATGAATAAAAGATTGTTTAATTTGTTTTGCTTGAAAAACGACGTCTCTGTGAGCGCCGCCTTGTGGTTCATTAATAACTTCATCTACCACGTTTAATTCCAGTAAATCTTTTGCAGTAATTTTCATCGTTTCAGCAGCCATTTTTGCTAAAGAGCTATCTTTCCAAAGTAATGCTGCCGCCCCTTCTGGAGAAATAACAGAATAAGTACTATTTTCAAGCATTAATAATTTATTAGTTATACCAATACCAAGCGCACCACCGCTTCCACCTTCACCGATGACAACACCAATCACAGGTACTTTAAGAGAAGCCATCTCAATTAAATTTTTCGCAATTGATTCACTTTGCCCTCGTTCTTCAGCTGCTTTTCCCGGATATGCACCTTTTGTATCAATAAACGTAAAAATAGGACGATTAAATTTTTCAGCTTGTTTCATTAAGCGTAAAGCTTTACGGTAACCTTCAGGATGAGCCATTCCAAAATTACGATAAATATTATCTTTAGTATCTTTCCCTCGTTGCTGACCTATGATAGTTACCGGTTGATTGTTGAGATATCCTATTCCACCAATCATCGCAGGATCATCTCTAAAATTACGATCTCCATGTAATTCAATGAATGAATCAAAGATATATGGAATATAATCAAGTGTTGTAGGTCTTTCTTGAAGTCTTGCAATTTGTACTCGATCCCAAGGTTTTAAATTGGTGTATATTTTTTTTCTTTCTCTTTCCAAAGAGGCTTCTAACAAATCAATTTCATCTTGTAAGTCGACGTCATTTTTTTCTTGAGATTCCTTCAATGAATTAATCTTTTCTTTAATCTCATATAAAGATTTCTCGAAATCAAGCATTCGTCTTCACCTCTTGATGTAGTTTTAAAATTTCAGAAAGTGTTGCTTTCATGTCTTTTCTATGCACAACTTTATCTAATTGACCATGTTCTAATAAAAACTCAGCAGTTTGAAAATCTTCCGGCAATTTTTCGTTAATTGTTTGTTCTATAACTCTACGTCCAGCAAAACCGATTAAAGCCTTAGGTTCGCTTAGGTTAATATCACCCACAGAAGCAAAACTAGCTGATACACCACCAGTAGTAGGATGTGTTAAATAAGAAACATATAATAATCCAGCATCAGAATGTCGTTTTAATGATACACTTGTTTTTCCCATTTGCATTAATGAAATAATACCTTCTTGCATTCTGGCACCACCACTTGCAGAAAATAATACAAATGGTAATCGATGTTCAGTACAATAATCAACGATTCTACAGATTTTTTCCCCTACGACTGAACCCATACTTCCCATTCTAAATCGTGAGTCCATAACTGCAATGCCATATTTCACGCCATCTAATTCTGCTGTACCAGTTACGATGGCTTCATTTAAACCCGTTTTCTTTTGATCTTTTTCCACCTTTTCTTGATAACCAGGAAAATCTAAAGGATTAGAAGATGTCATTTCTTTATCGAATTCTTTGAACGAATTTTCATCTGAAATAGCTTCTATTCTTTTGTATGCAGGAAGTGCGATATGATGATCACAATTAAAGCATACATTTAAATTTTCAGTTAGTTCTTTTGTATACATTATTTTTTTACAATTAGGACATTTAGTCATGATACCCGCTGGTACGTCATTTTGTTTAGAATTCGGTACCGTTAAATATTTCTTTTTTTTACTACTTCTATTAAAAAAATCTTTAAACATGCGTAAACCTCCGCATAACTCACTCAATAATTTCGTTATTTTAAATAGTTACTTTTAAATTCGCTTACTTTATTTTAAATCTGTTAACTTCATTGTTTTATCATATACGTCATGGAAATCTACTTCAATACATGCAACACCTAATTCCATAGCAGATTGTGTTGAATCTTGTGTCGCTGATGGTGCCACTCTTTAATCGAAAAGAGTAGATTCAATATCTAAGACAACTCTAAAAACACCTAGATAAGCTAATATCTTATTAATTTGATTTCGAAAATAAGGTCGTCTCGTTCCTACTACTTTAGCACTACTTCCTTGATTCTTCATAGCTTTCTTTACCTACTGCCTCTATAGAGTATGCTAAACTTAGTTCTTCTGTATTGGTTACTTTAACATAAGGTGTAGTTTTTAATTTACCTTGATTCTCTTTATGCATTTGTAATGCATCGTCTCTTAAAGACATTTAATCAATCTCTAATTGATTTATAATTAAATTACTTTTGAAAAGAAGGATTTTTATAACAATTAAGTTCAATTTTAAAAATCATTTTTACATGCTACATGTTATTAAATCAAGAGATAAAAAAATCAATAAAATTATTAATTTTTCTTTATAACCATCAATTAACTATATCATAATTTTTTTGCATATAAAAGTTATATAATTCTGATGTCACTTGGCTTGAACATCTTTATAAACCTTTCGACTTGTTCCATTTCTTTTTGTAAAAATCCTAAAGATTGAGTTTGTTGTTGCATTTCATTAAATAAAACTACTTCTAAATCGTTATGTGTCGTTTGATCTATTAAAAATGATTTAATATCTTCTAATTGATTGACGTTTCTAACCATTATTTGTTTGGCTTGAGATAATTTGTTATTTTCAAAGTCGTTAATTGTATCCATATTTTGAATGATAATTTGTCTCTTTTGATTTCGTTCTTCAAATTTGCCATGAACGACTAGAATATCATTTTGTTGTTGAATCATTGTCTCATATTGTTTGTACTTATCTGGAAACAAAACACCATCAATAGTGGTTCTACCATCATCTAGAACTAAGAAAGCCATATGTTGTCCCGTTTTTGTTCTTATTTGCTTAAATTGATTAACCTGAACAAGTATAGGTTGATAATCTAAGCTATTCTTAATCGTAAATATACCTAAATATTGTTTGATATAAAATAATTTTTCAACTGGATGGTTAGAAACATAAAATCCTAAGTATTCTTTTTCATAAGCACTAATTATTTGATCACTGAATTCCTCTTTATCTTCATAGGCTTGCTTCGGTGTTAACATATTAAATAAAAATTCATCTTGTTCAACATTCGAAACTTGATCAATAACTTCATCAATTGTAGATAATAGTGTTGATCTAGTTTTACCAAATGAATCAAATGCGCCCACACATATTAATGCTTCTAATAATTTTCTAGTTTTAATTTTCTTAGGAATCCTTCTGGTGAAATCAAAAAAGTCTTTATACAATCCATTTTCAGATCGTTCGTCTACTATAGATTTGACGCTTTGATAACCCACACCTTTTATTGCACCCAACGATAAATAAATATTTTTTTCTGTTGCTTTGTAAAACCAATGACTTTTATTAATATCTGGAGGTAAAATATTTAAACTTTGAGTTTTAGCTTCTTCTATTATTATTGCCGTTTTGGTTTCATTACCTATAACATTACTGAGAATATTCGCGTAGAAATAATTAGGATAATGCACTTTTAAATAAGCCATGATATATGCAATTTTAGAATAACTCACTGCATGAGCTCTAGGAAAACCATAATCCGCAAACTTTAATATTAGTTCGAAAATACGTTCACTAATTGATGCATCATAATTATTACTTACAGCCCCTTCAATAAAGTGTTGACGTTCACTTTCTAGAATAGCTCTATTTTTTTTGCTCATTGCACGTCTCAATATATCTGCTTGACCATAACTAAAATTAGCGAATTGACTAGCAATTTGCATAATTTGTTCTTGATAAATAATGACGCCATACGTCTTCTTTAAAATAGGCTCTAAATCAGGATGTAAGTATTTAATGTCACTTTGACGATGTCTTCTTGATATGTATGTAGGAATTTCTTGCATTGGACCAGGTCTATACAATGATGTTACAGCAACGATGTCTTCAAAGTGTTCAGGCTGTAATTCCATCAATACTCTTCTAACACCTTCTGATTCTAATTGAAATATACCTGTAGTGTTTCCTAGAGATAATAATTTAAATACTTTTTGATCATTAAAAGGGATTTGTTCTATATCGATATCAATATTTAAATCTTTTTTTACTTGAGTGATAATTTGATGAATAATTGATAAATTTCTAAGACCAAGAAAGTCAATTTTTAATAAACCTAATCGTTCTGCTTCAGTCATTGTCCATTGAGTCAATATACCTGTATCTCCCATTGTTAAAGGAGCAAAATCATACAATGGTTTATCATTAATAATTATTCCAGCAGCATGGGTAGATGTATGACGTGGTAAGCCCTCTAGTTTTTTACTAATTTCAAACCATTTTTCATGACGATAACTTTTATGAACAAATGCTTTAAATTTTTCATTTTGATAGGCTTCTTCTAGTGTAATACCTAATTGATGTGGGATTAAATTCGATATTTCATTTAACGTTTTTTCGTCAAAACCAATAATACGGCCTACATCTCTCGCTACAGCTCTTGCTAATAGGTGACCAAAAGTGACGATACCTGATACGTGATATTGACCATACTTTTCTTGTACGTACTGAATCACTTTTTCTCTTCTCGTATCCTCAAAATCGATATCAATGTCTGGCATAGTGACACGTTCTGGATTTAAAAAGCGCTCGAATAATAAATCAAATTTAATTGGATCAATAGTCGTGATACCTAATAAGTAACTGACTAAAGATCCTGCAGATGAACCACGTCCAGGTCCAACCATCACGTCATGCGTTTTAGCAAAATGTATTAAATCGCTCACTATCAAAAAATAATCTTCGAATCCCATATTCGTTATTATTGAATATTCATGATGTAATCGGTCAATATATCGCTGATCTTTATCTAATTTAAATTCTTTAAGATTATATTTTAACTTTTCTAAAAGATAGGATTTAGCACTTTGTTGATTAGGGGTTTTAAAGTTAGGCAATAGATTTTGATGATATTGAATTTCTGCGTTACACTCATCAGCTAAAGCCTTTGTATTAGCTATTATTTTTTCAGACAATTGAAATGCTTTAATATTTTCACTAGTTGGAAAATATTCATGAGCATCCTTAATATCATTTACTAAATCCAATTTTGTATTGTTTTTTATTGCTTTTAATGCAGGTATTGTATCTGCATCTTCAGGATTTAAATATCTTGCATTATTAAGAAAGACAATTTTATCGTCTGAAAAATCTAATTGACTTGTGTGATTTATGAATACTGACTCATTATTCTTTAGTGTTTGAATTAACGATTGATGAGACGCATGAGCATCTTTAAAAACAATAGCAAGATGATAACTATATTTTTGTAGCCATTTTAGGGGTATCGTAGTCTTTTGTTTCATATTTATTGCAGAAGAAAGTTGATACAGAGCATGGAGACCTTCATTATTCTTTGCGAATAATACTGTTTCAATTGTGCTAATTTCATCAGAAACCATTACAGTCATTCCAAATATTGGCTTAATTCCCTCTTTAACACATGCGTCATAAAACTTAGGGAAGCCATATAATACGTTCGTATCAGTAATTGCAAGTGCTTGATATCTATTTTCTTTTGCCTTTGATACAACATCGTTAATTTTTAAACTTGAATATAATAAATCATATGTTGAATGAATATTCAAATGTACAAACATATATGACTTCCTTTCGTAATTTATAGTTTTTGGCGTAAGGCTTCACCTAAAGTCTCAAATTGTTCCCAATTTTCAACAGAGACTCCAGATGCATTTGGATGTCCTCCACCGCCAAATTGATTAGCTATATCATTAATAGTAATTCCTTTAGAACGTAATCGACATCTAATTTGATCACCTTCATCAACACCAAACATCCATATTTTTAGACCTTTGATATCCGCTACGGTATTAACAAACTGAGATGCTTCGTTAGGTGCAATTTGAAATTGGTTTAGGACGTCTTTAGTAATCTTTATTTGGCAATATTGATGATCTTCACTTAATTGGAAATTTTGTAAAATATATCCTTGGAATGGCATAAGTTTTGGATCTTTCTCACCCAATTGATTTAATATATCATTATGATTAAATGGAAATTCTAGCAAACGACTAGCAACCTTCATAGTATGTGGTGTGGTATTACTAAATAAAAAACGACCTGTGTCTCCGACAATTCCTAAATATAGAACACGTGCGACAGATTCATCGATAATATTAATATCATTAAAATGTGTAATAAAATCAAAAATGATTTCGCTTGTTGAACTTGCATTAGTATCTACATAATTTATTCTGCCATATTGATCAGTAGCAGGATGGTGATCAATTTTAATTAAATCTTTGCCTTGATTAAATCGTTGATCATCGATACGAGGTGCATTTGCTGTGTCACAAACAATCACTAGAGCGTTTTGATACATATCATCTCTAACTCTGTCTAAATCCCCTATAAATGCTAAAGAAGATTCTGGTTGCCCAACTGCATAAATAGACTTTTCTGGAAATTTACGTTGCAAATAATATTTTAAGCCTAACTGTGAACCATATGCATCTGGATCAGGACGAACGTGTCTATGAATAATAACAGTTTCATATTTATCAATTTCATTCATTATTTTATTAAAAATTTCTACCATTTCTTTTCTCCTTTAATTTCAAAAATTATTTTAAACATCTTCAAACATTTGACATATAATCATTGCATTTGCAACTTTCTCATTTTTACAAGTCATAGTGACCTCTAATTTAGCAAAATTTCTTCCTACATCTAACATGTTATACTTTACATCAAGCGTACTTTCAATTGCGACATTTTTAATATAAATGATATTCAAGCTTTCAATCATAACATCTACTTTTTTATACTTACGCAATTCATGTTTAATTGTTTCTTCAATAATTGCGACACATATTGCTTTACTCAACGTACCATATTGGTTGGTTAAAACTGGTGAAATTTTAACAGACGTCTCATTATGATTTATTGAGATGTGTTTAGCAATTTGATCGATAATGGTTTCTCCAATTTGAGGTTGTCTTCCAATTAATTGCATTGCTTTTAACACATCATTTCGTGTAATAACACCTATTGCTTTTTTATTTCTTGTTGTGACAGGTAAAATTTCAATTCCTTCCCAAATCATTATATGAGCACAACTCGCTACTGTAGTTGTTAATTCAACATTGATAGGTCGTCTTGTCATGACTTTATTAATCCTATCATTTTCGTTCATATGAATAACTTCTTTACTCGTTACAATTCCCACAAGTTTCCAATCTTTATTTACTACTGGAAAACGAGAATGCCCTGTTACTTTTGATCGAGAAATATAGTCGTCTAAACCCATTTCATCGAACACTACCGTCATATCATTGATAGGTTTTACGATATCTTCAACAATAAGTATTTCTTTTCGTATCATTTGATTATACATGGCTCTATTAATGATATTAGCTACTAAAAATGTATCATAATTTGAAGAAATAATAGGTAGTTCTTGTTTATTTGCATAATCAATAATATTTTGAGCTGTGCTAAATCCACCGGTAATAAGTATACCGCTTCCTCTTTTTAATGCTTCCATCTGAACTTCAGGACGGTTACCTACAATCAATAACGTTTGATTTCCAATATACTTTACTACATCTTTTAGTTCCATAGCTCCTATTGCAAATTTACTAACAGTTTTATTTAAACCACTTTTGCCACTTATGATGTCACCTTCAATAATATTCACAATTTCTTGAAAAGTAAGATGTTCAATTTGTTCACGACTCTTTTTATCTATCCGAACCGTACCTACTCTATCGATGGTAGTTACAAAGCCAAGTTGACTAGCATCTTTAATTGCTCTATAAGCAGTCCCTTCAGAAACATTCATTACTTTGGCTATTTTTCTAACTGAAATTTTTTGTCCTATATTTAATGATTCTATATAGGATACAATTTGTTCATGTTTAGTCATTTTCAACCCTCTTCATTTTTAGACAATGTCTAATATATTATAACTTTTTTATTTATAAAAATCGATTTGAATGTAACAAAAGTATCAAAAACTGATATATCGTTATCATTTTGTTTTTAATGTATATAAATGAAGTTAATTTAAATAATAAAAATATAAATTTGATGGAAATATTAAATCACTAATTATATAATTAAATATAAGGAGGGATGACCTATGTATAAAAACATATTACTAGGTGTAGATACTCAATTAAAAAATGACAAAGCATTGAAAGAAATTTCAAAATTAGCTGGCCCAGATACCGTTGTTACAATCATGAATGCGATTGGTGAACAAGACATCCAAGCCTCTATTAAAGGAGGTACTCACATCGAAGAATTGACACATCGTCGTGATCAAGGACTTGAACATACACGCCGTACTTTAAAAGAATACGGTATTGATTATGATCAAATCATCGTTCGTGGAAATCCAAAAGATGAATTGGTAAAACATGCTAATAGTGGTAAATACGACATTGTCGTATTAAGTAACCACAAAGTTGAAGAACAAAAGAAATTTGTTTTAGGTAGTGTTAGTCATAAAGTTGCTAAACGTGCTAC
>ERZ1029870.98-NODE-98-length-11927-cov-6.845772_pt1 | contig 11927 bp, 14 predicted proteins | sample MGYA00519236_ERZ1029870 | MGnify/ENA primary metagenome ERZ1029870 (study PRJEB33666, sample SAMEA4610924) | skin metagenome | biome: Human-associated habitat; feature: Malodor aspect; material: skin | place: Philippines | collected 2015-08 ... | reverse complement strand
GATACCGCCTCCCTTAGGGACGGTGGGACCTCGTCACGTCCCTCGAACATGGGCACGTGGCTCTTGTCGTGTCGGGGCGGCATCCAACCGTCCTCGCCCCAAGCGTCAATCTGATCATTCACCTCCCGGGTCAGCGGCAGGCCACCGTCTCTGCCCTCAGTCGAGCGCAGTCCGAAGACACGGGCGGGGCCAACGTAGTTCGAGGGGGCAGAGATGTTGATGATAAAGGACTGCGGGAACAGGTCAGGCCCCTCCTCCTTGGTCGCCTTGCGCCGATCAATGAAGATGTTTGCGAACGGCGTGGCGGTGTATCCGACGTAGGCCTTTCGGGAGAAAGAGTGGAGGATCTTCCGGATTCGGCTGTTGATGGCCTTGGGCTGATACTCGTCGTCCACCGTACCGTCCTTGTTCACGACTTGATCCCCGGTGTCCACCGACGCATGGTCTGCCTCATCGTCGATCAGAAGCAGAGGGAAACCTGAAACGAGCGGACGGCCGTCGGCGTCCTTGGAATCCGCGACGTGGTTGCGAATCCATTTGAGGAGGCGGTCCAGCACCGTCTTGTTCTTCTTCACCACGAAGAGCCAGGGACGCTGCTCCGGGGAGATGGCGAGGTGCTTCGCGACCTTGGTGTTGAAATCCCCGTTGTCGGAGCGATTCGTCGCGCAGTTGGGGCGAATCTCAGCGTCGCGACCGTTCTCGCCGACTCCGATGTAGCGGACTACGTCATTCTTCGCCGAGGTCTCGTAGCCGAGGAAGCCTTCCTCCAGACGAATCTGAGTCTGCGAGCGCAGGTTGTTGTGCAGACCGGCGAGGACGATGACTATCTTGTAGCCCGCGTCGGCCGCCTTGCATATCAGCCCCGTGTAGTTGCCCGTCTTGCCTGACTGGACGTGCCCGACGACGAGCCCGCGCCGATCCCAGCATCCCTGACGCAGAGGATCTTCGAGCAGCTCCAATACTTTGTTGGTCGCGTCATCCAAGGCGTCCACGGCCTTGACGGACATCTTGCCCTCCAGGAAGTCGCGGTAGCGCTGCCAGTAGCGCCAATCCTTCCTGCGGGCGGCGGTGAGCCAGTCCTTGTGGCCGGTCTTGTCGGAGAGCGTGGAAGCCCCGCCGATCCATAGACTGAATCGACGAATGAGCTCCGCGACCACCTCCTTCCTGTCGATGCTCTCGCCCGGGGCCATGTGAGTCGCCACGAAGTCGACCTTCTCGGCTATCAGGGTCGGCGTGACCGCGCCCTTCTCCATGGCCTCGGCCAGGAACGTCTGGGCGACGCTTACGACCCGCTGAAACACCTTGCTCTGCTCTTCCGTCATCCTGCATTCCCTTCGTCAGGCGTTGCCGCGATATCCGGGAGGCTCGCGACGAGATTTGGGTAGATCTGAAAAGGCTCCGTAGAGGACAGGGCTCTGACGGCCGCCTCCGGACTCATGCCGCGCCGCCCGATCATGTCCCGGAACAGGGTCAGAAGCACGGTCTTGACGCCGTCGGGGGCCGTCTCGGCCTCTCCCGAGAAGCCGGTTCTCGGGGTGTCCTTGTTCTCGGCAGTGTCGAGCCATATCCGCTGAACAGGGACGGTCTCCTCCACAACCCGGAGCATCGCCCGGACAAGGTCAGCTTTGTCACCAACCGACTCTATGACTGCAGCTACCGCCGGATGCCCCTCATCAATGCGGTAACGCACACCGCCTTTGAGCCTGTCGACACGCCATGCTTGTTGCTCGACCTTGAGGCCGCCCGGCCCGGGCATTGGCGCACCACGAAAGGCAAAGACCCTTCTAGCTCTTTCTCGAGTATCCTCAGCCAACTTGGTAAGCCATGGGCGCACTGTTACAGGTGGCCGTGCGGTTGACTTCTTGACATCAATTTTCCAGGTGGAATCAGCAGTGTTGGGGATATCCAACCTGATTCTGGCGAGCCGCTGAGGCTCCTCCCGATTCCACGAGCGCCCCTGCCCAAGCCCAAGCCACCCTCCTGCCAGAAGCAAACGGCGGTTCCGGTATACGTAAAAGCCCTGCTGGGATGTCCACCCCTCTGGCCCGCCTGCTTTAAGGTATTCGTCCTCGGAGATCCGATCTTTGTGTGGCAGAACATGGCATTGAGCCTCAACTAGACCGGACGGAGTGATAATCTGAGCGACCGGTGATTGCCACGGTTTCGCAGGGTGGCCTGTCATGAAGGGATCCCAAGGGCTCACCAATCTGTCGTTGATGAACAGCCGAAAAATCGGGTTTGGCCCTTCTAGCAAACGATGGAAGACCATTGCCAAACGTAGCTCTACGTCGTCGGCCAAGTCCGCAAAGTGGTCGAGGTCATAGCCGGGAGTAACAATGCGATCCAATCGTTCCCAGAGGACGATCGTTCCATGGCAGAGAGTCTCGATTGGCTCAACGAACGCATCGGAACCAAAGGCCGGCCCCTCAAACATCTTCCATCCACCGTCCTGCGATGCCGCAATGGCATCGAGATCCCAACGCAAACAGGAAACGGGGCCATCCATCCTTCTGGATGCGACAGTAAGACAGCGGCATTGAGAGAAGGAGGCAGTTTTCAAGCCCATCCCGAAACGACCGAGATCAGTGGGTGCGCGCTCATCAAGAGGACTCTTGGCACCAAGAGTCATGGCAGTCTCCAGTTCGGCGTCGTCCATTCCACGGCCGTTGTCCAAGATGGATATCCGGCTTTCCTGCCCATCCCATTCAAATTTCACACGAACCACTGTTGCCCCAGCTGACACGCTGTTATCAATCACATCTGCCAAAGCAGCTGCTGTTGAGTAACCGAGGCCACGCAGGGCTTCCAGCATCGCCCCTGCTCGTGGCGGAGCAAATCGGGTTCTCACGTTCATTTGACGTAGGTATTTCCTAAATGAAGGGCAAATCCGGCATTCATGAGTTTCCGGGCAATACTGCGAATAGCGGCATCTGACCGTGCCGAAAAAGACACGCGGATCTGTCCGCCATGGAGACGAGCGTCCTCTACCGTAAGCCCTAACATTCGAGCCTCTTCGAGAAGCTCGGAAAGCAGCTCATATTGACGCTCGGATACTGCCTCAGGGCTTCTCGCCGACACAGGCTGCTCGCCCGATTGGAAAACATCCTTCAGCGGATCAGCGAGCTGTTGATCACACGTCACCTCTCGAGCATGCCTATCTTCGGGCGATTGTGGCATTTCCGCTGAGGAGGAAGGGGGTGCGGGGGGAAGCTTCCACTCAAATTGATCGCCCATGTACAGGGCAAGTTTTTCTTTCCTTGCAGGGGTGGATAATTTCCCCAAGGCTTTTGATTCTATTTGTCGAATTCGTTCGCGAGTAACATTGAATCGAAGCCCCACCTCCTCCAAAGTCATGGGCTCCTCGCCCCCAAGACCAAAGCGAAGCTTTATTACCTCAGCGGCACGCTCATCAAGGCCACCAATAACGTTGAGAATGAGCTCCCGAAGAGAGTCCTCCTCAACTGCAGGAGCAGGATCCGAAGTCTCAAACTCCACCAAGGTGTCGATACGAGGAAGTCCAGTATCTCTGCTGACCTCATCCAAGGAGACGACATCATCAAAAGCTGCCAGGAAAAATCTGATTTTATCGATGGGTATCCCCATACGACGCGACGTCTCGATTTCGGTTTCAGGGCGCCCTGTCTTGTTTTCATATAGCGCCCTCTGGCGCAGGATAGGCAAGGCGTCTTTGTGAACGTGCACCGGAACACGAATGGTCCTAGCCTTGTTGTCTATTGCGCGAGATATCTGCTGACGGATCCACCACATTGCATAAGTGGAAAATCTAAATCCCTTTCGCCAGTCATAGCGCTCAACGGCCTTGATCAGACCGATATTCCCCTCCTGCACCAGATCATCGAAGGGAAGCTCAGACCACATATATTTCCTGGCAGTGGAGTACACCAAGCGCAGGTTAGCGAGGATCATCCGCTCCCTTGCACCGACCTGGCGCCGAACTGCAGATACGAAAGTCTCGCCCGCCGGGTCGGCTGCTTTACGTGCAAGCTCTAACAGGAAGCCTCTTGAAAGGCACGCAGCTGCAAGTGCTGAGCGCACTCGGACTTGATCTCCGCCCGCAGATCTTGCTGCGGAGATTGCGGAGAGGAAAGCTGCCCCCTTTGGATCAGAGGCTACTTCTTCATCTTTTTCAGCATCGTCCTCAATTGCCGCCGACCCAATGCTCTCCTCATCTCCCTCACCGGGCGCAATCTCGGAACTAAATGTTCCATAATCAGCTTCTCCACGAGCAACCCTATCAGCAGCCTCGAAAACCATAGAAAGGCCCGCGGGCCAGCCAGAAAGAGCGTCCAGCGCCTGAGCCCCGGCCTCCTCCATCTCACGTCCCAAAGAAATTTCTTCTTCGGCCCGAAGCAGGTCAGCTTTGAGTCCTTTGACGTAGTATCGCAAAGGGTCGTTGCGACCGGATGCCAGGTCCTCCGCAAACTCCAGGGCCTCAACTAATAACAGCTCCTCTTCGGCCGTTGGCTCAGTCAGATCCGACTGATCAGCCCACGCCCCGGATTCGTCGATCACCACACCCAGATCGCCCAAAACAAAGGCCAGCAATCGCTCAGACTCTTCGTTGCGACAGTCGTCAGCCCCTCGACAGACCTCGATAAGATCGGCTTCGGATACAGCCCCCTCACGCAGCGCCCGGAGTAGCAAACCACGGACGCCTTCGCCCTCGTCATGCGCCAACGGAAGCGCCCTGACGGGGAGGAACAGGTCAATGTCGTCCCATTCCACATCAGTATCGATAGCTTTGTGCCGACCGATCACTTCCTGAAGTGCACTGGTTCCCTTGGCAACGGTATCGTCACCCTTCGGGGCAACCGCCTCCGGCTCCGCTAACCAGTCGCTTTCAAATCCAGACTCAAGAGGTTCGTCGTCAATATCGATGAGGTTTGACAGCCTTCCCATAACGACGGGTAATGCTTGTTTGACGGTGAGCGACTCCTCCACATTCAGAAAAGGCCCTTCACCAGAGGTAGAGGATCTAGGAATGAAACGGCCATCAACCTCAGCCACTTTTTTGAGCTGAGTTTCCATACAGACCGGCTCATCCTCCGCTTTGCAGGAATCAAACTCTCTAGAGAGGGAGACCTGAGAGGTATCTGCCTTTGTGGCATTGGCCTGGGTTGACTCAGCCGGCAGGGACGAAGCTTCTCCGGGCACCTCGCTCTCTTTTATCGGGTCCAGAACATCCAGAGCATTTCGCAGCAGAGCGATACATTCAGAACATCCCCCCTTCTCCGCGTAGGCCAGGGTGTTCACCCCTTGAGAGTCGAGCAGTTCCGGATTGGCTCCAGCAGTCAAAAGAAGCCGCACAACACCCTTTTTTCTTCTTGCGGCGGCAAGCATAAGAGGAGTGGCGCCGGCGTTGTCCCGGGCGTTTAGGTCATCGCCCCTAGCGATATGGAGCTTGACGGCAACCTCAACGCCAGCAATCGACGCCATGCGGAGTAAAGGGTTCATAGTCACGTGCGTGCCACCCTCATACACGCGCTCCCGCAACAATAGCTTGGGAAATGGATTTGCTGCATACGACTATTTTCAGGGGTGACTCCTTGTCCATGGTCCAGTCCCAAACGGCATGAAAAGTCGTACTCACCCTCACGGGTAAACGGACTCAGGCCGAACCAGGGCGACGCAAAATCGACGCGCCCAGTCGGGAGATGAAGCGGGTTAGCGGCTATCCCTGACGCCACTGCGGCCCTCCATGATGATACTGCAGTCACAATATCCACCGGTCTTATTTGGGTAAAGCCTGAGAGGCGGCTGGCCAGTGTTTTTTTGTACATCTGTACATATTTCAGCCAGCGACTCAGGCAGCTTGTACTTCGCGATGCCGCCAGCCGCGGTGACGCAGACAGTAATCGCCCCACTTGCTCGCAAAGAAAACCGCCTGACAATGGGCACTGATGTTGGGCTGCCCATTCTTGACCACCACATTCAACGAGCAACCTGAAAGATATGTCGCGCGACTGGACACACCAATAGTGGGCGTTCATACAGGTCAAGTTTTCAGGCGGATTGTCCGCCCGGCAGACAGTACAATCAGCCCTGAAATGACTTCGGCGAACTTAAAGTTTTCGAGCAGATGGAAGGGCGATGAAACGCAAGCAATCAATCGAGTCCGTGCGCTGGGATCTGGCCCTGCGCTATCGCCTGATCGAGACCGTGGCCTGGTGGGAGGGCCGCCTGACCACCAACCACCTGATGCAGAGCTTCGGCATCAGCCGCCAGCAGGCGTCGAAGGACATCAATTCCTACATCACCGACTACGCGCCGAAGAACCTGGAATACGACAAGCATCTGAAGGGGTATGTGCCGAGCAGCCACTTCATACCGCTGTTTATAGATGACAGTGCCAGCGCCTATTTGCACCTGCTCAATCAGAACCATGACCGTGCACCACACATCGAAGGACTGGCATTGGCCTATGCGCACACCGAGGTGCTGCTGGTGCCGGATCGCACGGTGCGTCCGGAGTTGCTGCGCCCGCTTCTGCGTGCCTGCCGCGAAGGGCTGAGGCTGGAATGTGAGTACGTGTCATTCACAACACCGGACGGTGAAACGCGCCTGATCGCCCCACACACACTGATCTACACAGGTATGCGCTGGCATGTGCGGGCGTATTGCGAAAAGAACAGGGATTACCGCGACTTCGTGCTCAGCCGCTTTCGCGGTGTGCCGGAGTTGATGGACGACAAGACCGAAAATACTCGCGAGCAAGATCCGGGTTGGAGTACGCAGGTGCAGGTCATCATCGAACCGGACTCGCGCCTGAAACCCGAGCAGCGCGCGATCATCGAAGCAGACTACGGTATGCGTGATGGACAACTGGTGATCGAGACCCGAGGCGCGTTGGTGCAGTACGTGTTGCAGCGCTATCAGATCGACCCAACCAAGGTGCATGCCAAGGCAACGGCTCAGCAGATCGTCGTAACCAACCTGGATGAACTGCAGCCCTGGCTGTATCACTGACAAGGAACAAGCGCATCGGCTTTGAGTCGATGCTGCCAGGTGAGGCTATCTCTTAGTCCGTCGTGCCACCGTAGACCAGCTTGGCCAGCCCGAGCAGTGCAGGCAGCAGCAGCGCAAACGACAAAAGATCGTTAAGGGGGGGCAGCAAGTTCATAGGAGATCCTCCTGGTCGGTTTCCACCAACCTAGCTAGGTCAGTCCGACAGCGCGATCTGTCTACTTTTCGCCTGTAAACAATCCATGCATAACCCAGACACCGGCGACGAACGCACCTTGCCTGTATGGCGGAGCGCTGATTACTGTATATAAATACAGTAATTGAGCAGCCCGTTATGAGCACCGCACTTATCCTCGGCCCGCTGCAGCGCAGCAGGGCAGTCCTTCCCCTCTTTGATGCACGTGTTCCGGCCGGCTTTCCCAGCCCAGCGCTGGATCACATGGAACATAAGCTGTCGCTTGATGCTCTGATGGATCTGCAAGCACCGCACACCTATGTGGTTGCCGTGAGCGGTGACAGCATGAGCGGGGCTGGCATCTTCGACGGAGATTATCTGATCGTCAGCCGCGCCATCCCAGCAAAACCGGGCCATGTGGTCGTTGCCTGCTTAAACGGCGATGTCCTGGTAAAGCGCCTGGCACAGGAACAGGGCCAGTTCATTCTGCAGTCGGAGAACCCGAATTACTCTCCACGCTACATCCTGGAGAACGATGAGCTGACGATCTGGGGCGTCGTCACTCACAGCCTGCGGAATCACCTAGCCCATGGCTGAGTCGGTATACGCACTGGTCGACTGCAACAGCTTCTATGCCAGCTGCGAGCGCGTGTTTCGTCCGGATCTGTTGCGTACGCCCATCGTCGTACTGAGCAACAACGACGGCTGTGTGATTGCACGCTCTGCTGATGCCAAGCCATTCGTGAAAATGGGCGCCCTGTTCCACGAGATCAGGGGCGACCTCAAGCGCCACGGCATCGTGGCCTTCAGCAGCAACTACGCTCTCTATGGCGACATGAGCGAGCGTGTGATGACGATCTTGGAAAGCCGCTTGCCGAGCATTGAGGTCTACAGCATCGACGAGGCCTTTGCCGATATGACCGGGCTCCCTGAACCTCTGGAGTCGATAGGTCGCCAGGTACAAGCAGAAGTCAGACAGAAGACCGGCATCCCTGTTGGCATTGGTATCGCCACCACCAAAACACTGGCAAAGCTCGCCAATAACGCAGCCAAGCGCTGGCAGAAGCAAACTGGTGGCGTCGTAGACATCCGCGATCCAATTCGTCGAGACAAGCTGCTCAAGGCCATGCCCGTAGAGGAAGTCTGGGGAGTTGGTTCCCGCATGCGTTCGCACCTGGAAGGCATGCAAATCAAGACCGCTTGGGACTTGGCACAGATGGATGCCTGGACACTGCGCAAGCGATTCAATGTCGTGGTGGAGAAAACTGTGCGCGAACTGCGCGGGGTGGCGTGCCTGGAGATCGAGAACGAGACCGAGCCAAAGCAGGAGATCTGCTCTAGCCGCTCGTTCGGCAAGCGCCTGCGTGAGTTAGCTCCCATCCAGGAAGCCGTGACCAGCTACGCCACGCGCGCTGCTGAAAAGCTGCGCAAGCAGGAGTCGCTCTGCCGGCAGGTGCGTGTGAGTCTGCGCACTGGGATGTTCAACCCAACCGAGGCTAAGTACGCCAATGGCATCCTCTGCCAACTGCCCTATCCGACCGATGACAGCAGGCTGATCATCAAGGCCGTCCAGGCGGGATTGCAGCAGGTCTTCAGAGAGGGTTTCAGCTACGCCAAGGCACAGGTGCTGCTCCTGGATCTGTGTCGCAAGAATGAGTACACCCCGGATCTGTTCACCCCCGAACAGCCCGTGAAAACAGAAAGACTGATGAGCACCCTAGACGCGATCAACAATCGCTGGGGACGTGGAACGCTGCAGCCAGGACGCATCGCCAAGCCAGTCGAGTGGGCTATGCGCAGAGAATTGCTTTCCCCGGCTTACACCACTCGCTGGTCTGAGTTAATGGTTGCAAAAGCAACACAATGATTGACTGACTCTGCGTGGCCAAAGTCCAAATCAAACGATGGCGACCTCAGCCTCAGGCCACATCACTGGCAAGGATGTGGTTCTGCAGGTAATTCTTGAAGGCAGCGGCCGAGGTGAAGCATCGGAAACCGGCGCTGCTGGCCAGTGCGACGGTTTCGTCCGTCTCGTTAAGCAGCACGGCCACCGGCTCGCTGAGCTCTGGCTGTTCAGCGACACGTCGAAAGGTGGTCAGTTGACGAACCAGCGACCGAATTTGTAAGTAGCCAAAACCGCGACAATTATGTCCACCCACTCGACCAGAGACGAACCACCGAAGTAATTGCTTACTTTCATATACACGCTCAACACCAGCGTAAACAGAATAATTGTCAGCGGAATGCTGAGTATCTTCATCAAGACACCGCCACGTAGCTCGCTTACAGGCGTATCTGAATCCCAGTGCTCCGAGAGACAGAAAGGACAACAGTTGGATATTGGTATCCGTCCGGCCAACACACCTTCCTGGCCCCGACGCCAAAGGCGATGGTGTCCACCTGATTTAAGTGGACACCATTTCTAGCCTTTTAAGCGGGTCTTTCATGCAGCCACAACGCCGTTCCTACTCCAAATCCTTCATACCGCGTCGGCTCATGCTACTAATAAGGTTGTTGGCCTTGAGGAAACTTTGCCAGTCCAAGCTACTGAACTGACTGCCCTGGTCTGAGTGGATCATTACTTCCTGCTTGGGTTTGCGCCGCCACCGCCATCAGTAAGGCATCAATCGCTAGATCGCTGCACATCCGCGGCTTCATCGACCAGCCGACCACCTGGCGTGAAAACAGATCCAGCACCACTGCCAAGTACAGCCAGCCTTCATAGGTGCAAATGTAGGTGATGCCAGGACCTGCTCAGAGTCGATAAACCCGATGTGCGATGGCTCCCAGCTAGTGGTCACCTGGTTTGAGAACGAGTGCCATATGCAGCCACTGGCCGAGGTTATTTCAAGCGCCATTCGACATCTGCCATGGAAGCAGCTGGCGCGCGACTTCGACTATTAATCCCCCACCCAGAGTCAATCAGAATCATTGCTGTCCCCCCTGCAAACCTTGGTATGGTCTGCCCCTAATCACAGGGAGTTATCGCATGCACCACCAGGCCTTGAAGGAACGCCACCGCCAAGAACGCGACCAGCAACATCCCAATCTCAGCCTGCGCCTGCATCGAGCCCTGAGCTGGCTGAACCGTGCTGAACAGTCCGAGGACACTGACGGCCGCTTCATTTTTCTGTGGATTGCATTCAACGCAGCCTATGCCACCGATATCGACGAGCAGCAACGGTTATCCGAACAGGAAACCTTCAAAGCCTTTTTAGAAAAGCTGTGCTCGCTCGATGCATCCAACTACATCGAGAAGCTCGTTTGGTCCGAGTTCTCCGGCAGCATCCGGGTGCTGCTGGACAACCCGTATGTCTTCCAAAGCTTCTGGGATCATCAAAGCGGAAAGATCAGCGAAGAACAGTGGAAAGAGCGCTTCGCCAGTGGGAAAAAGGCAGCTGCTTTAGCGCTGGCCAACCGAAATACGCCCGCGGTACTTGGCGTGATGTTCAACCGCATCTACACCCTGCGAAACCAGCTCATTCATGGCGGAGCAACCTGGAATGGCCGGGTGAACAGGGATCAGCTACGAGACTGCTGCAACCTGCTAGGCAAACTTGTGCCCTTGATCATCCAGATCATGCTGGACAGCCCAGACACCTTATGGGGCGATGCCAACTACCCAGTGGTTGGCTGACGAAGGTTCATCTTGAATAGATCAACCCAAGTAGCGAATCCTCAGAACACGAGCTAGATATGCCAACACACAATCTCGGCCCTGTAGTGGCGACTCGTAAGTGAGTCAGCACTCCTTCACCAGGGAGATGCTCCGTAACGTTCCGCTATGGGGAATCACCCAATCAAAAACCGCCTCTTGTGGGCGGTTTTTGATTTACCTCCAAGACAACCTCCCTCTCAGTAACCACGGTTCAGTGGTTGAAGGTACGCCAATACCTGAAGCGCAAAACCCGTCACCCGCGCACCACCGAACGCTCCCGCTTAACCGGCTTGATAAGGCTTTCCGCCGGGATGCCAAACAGGCTATGCAGTTTCCAGATCATCGGCAGGGTTAAGGAGCGGGTGCCGTTCAGTACCTCGTACACACGGTTGGTACGACCGATTGCTGGACTCAGATCGCTTGCGCTAAGCCCCGACTGCTCCATGCGAAACTTGATGGCGTCTATTGGGTTGGGCAGGCCTACCGGAAAATGCTTGGCTTCGTAGGCTTCCACCAAGGTCAGCATGATTTCAAAACGATCACCCTCCGGGGTACCAGGCTCGGGTTCATGATCGAAAAGCGGCGAGAGCGCCTTGAGTGCCGCGCGGTAATCCTGATCATTGCGAATTGGCCGGATATTCATGGCGTTCACTCCATTTCAACGGTGTCGGCATCAATGGCATCGTATTGCCGGTGCGTGCCGATGAACTTGATGTAGATGGCGCCGAAGCGATAGGCCACGGCAACAACCAGCCGGTAGTCATTCCCCTTGATGTTGAAGACCACGCGGCGGCTCTTGAGAATGCTCGCACTGCGGAACTTTTCCTTTATCTCTGCCGGGCTTTTCCAATCGGCCTTCTTTGCCTCATCGATCCACGCCAGGAGCGACTGCTCAGCATCCGGGCACTGCTCCCAGAAGGCTTTCAGATGGCTGATGGCGATTATTCTCATGCCTCGATGATAGTCCCAAATTGGGACCAAAGGCAAATTTCGCTTGCCTGCCACAGTGACGCCAGGGCATCTCATCTACCCAAGAAACCTCTGACAATGGTGCATTGGTCATGGACGTACCAATATCCAGGGCCCCAGCACATCTGAACTACTACCCCT